>Ga0209633_10005890_pt1 | contig 10609 bp, 9 predicted proteins | sample Cruoilmetagenom1_FD_187290 | JGI IMG/M metagenome (GOLD analysis project Ga0209633, IMG submission 187290) | Oil polluted marine microbial communities from Coal Oil Point, Santa Barbara, California, USA - Sample 1 (SPAdes) (version 2) | ecosystem: Environmental > Aquatic > Marine > Oil seeps ... | reverse complement strand
CATCCGCTTTGCCTGGATTGCCGCTAAATGTATCGAGAATAATATCGTCGAGACCTGCCGCGCCTGCGCCTGCCGCTATGGCTTTGATGTCAGCGGCGCGCACGACATTATTATCCGCGCCGCTACCCATATAAAGCGCCAGTTTTTCAATCTCGTTTCGCGCCAGCCGCCTGTCGCCTTCTAGTAGGGGTACAAATATATCAAGCGCGTCTTGCTCAATGCGCAGGTTTTGCGCGCTAAGTTCATCTTTAATCAGGCGGGCCAGCGTGGCCTGCGTATCGGCGTAGCAGGCGATAGAGGCGAAATGGGTGGCCGCCTCAAAGGCTTTGCGCACGGCGGAGCGCGGGGACATATCGCCTGCTTCGATGATTAGTTTAGCGGCGCACGTGTCGGGGCGCGCGTCCAGGGCTTTGATGGTTTTAGAAATCGCCGCACCGTTTCGCTCGTGGGACAAGCGCAAACGAATTAGGCGCGTGTCCCCCAGCAGTGACATAGCTGACATTTCGTCTGGCAGGCGCGCGGGGTCCCCCGCAAGGTCGTCAGCCGACAAAGCGGTGACACTAAATGGATCGTCGGGATTGCCGCTAAAGGCTTTGGCGATCTGGGCGGCGCGCTCTGCGCACAGGCCTTGGTCAGGGCCATAGAGCAAGACGCCAAGCACGTCCTCTGGCGGTGATTTGATAAAGTTTTCGGCGCGGGCGGCGGTTAATTTCATCTTCGCCTCGGGCCGCGTTATGGGGTTTTGCTGTGGGCAAAGTGCCGCGCAAGACGGATAAGAATACGGTCGGCAGCTTCTGCAGCGACTTGCTCTTGTGCGTTGTTTTCAGCCGCGATCGTGCCATACGCATCTCGCGGTGCGCCAAATGTTGAAACCGCTGTGATTTTATCTTTATAGATGACGTCGCCAGATTTTGCGTCTTGCAGCTCAAAACTTACATCCATGATAAGGTCATAACGAGACCCTACATCCTCAGCGCCAATGCCAAGTCCGACGCGCCGCGTTTTTGGGTCGACATGAAGCGTGTATTTAGTGCTGGCATTGTCGCCCATACGGGTGCGCAAGGCTTGCTTGAGAGCAAAGTCTTCTTTCTCGTTTTCCGACGCTATAACTGCAATGTCTTGATAATCATAACCTTCGCCGCCAAACGCATTTGGCGCATGAACGGGGCTAAAGCCGCACGCACTTAAGGTGAGCGCCGCTACGATCATACATAGTCCTGCCAACTTAGCCATGTGCGCTCTCCATACTTAACGTTTCTAATTTGCCACTATATTGATAATCCGGCCCGGGACAACGATGATTTTACGAATGGTTTTATCCGCTATGTGCTCGGCCACTAATGGCTGGGCCAAAGCCAGTTTTTCAATTTCGTCCTTGGGCATATCTTTTGCAATCTTTAGCTCGGCGCGGCGTTTGCCATTGACCTGAACGGGCATAGTAATCTCGTTATCAACCAAGAGCGCCGGGTCAGCGCCCGGCCAAGGCGCGTCACAGGCAAAGCCCGCGCCGCCCATATGGGCCCAGCACTCTTCGGCCAAGTGCGGCATGAACGGCGCAATGACGCGCGCTAATATGCTCAGGCCTTCTGCCTTGGCGGCGTCAAAACTGCTATATTTTTTCAGCGCGTTCACAAGCTCATAAATCTGCGCGACGGACGTATTAAAGCGAAACTCGTCAATGCCTTCCGTGATTTTGGCAAGGGCTTTATGTACGGATTTGCGTAGAGCGAGCGCATCGCCGCTAGCGTTTCCAGCGTCTTCTGCGGTGCTGATTTTACCTGCGGGCGTTTCAGATACGGCCCCCCAGACTTTGGCCGCAAACCGCCACGCACCAATCGCGCCGCTTTCTGTCCATTCAACATCGCGCTCGGGCGGGCTGTCGGACAATACGAACCAGCGCGCTACGTCTGCGCCATAACCTTCGATAATATCGGCAGGGTCAACCACGTTCTTTTTCGACTTGGACATTTTTTCAATCGCGCCCTTGGTCACAGCTTTGCCCGTACCAAGCTCGGTCAAGACGCCATCTTTATCGTCGACGTCTGCGGGGAGCACATATTGGCCATCATCGGTTTTAAAGCTGGCGTGTGTCACCATGCCTTGCGTAAACAGGCCATCGAACGGCTCACCGCTTGGTAGGTCAAGCAGGCCGCAATCGCGCAGACCGCGCGTAAAGAACCGTGCATATAAAAGGTGAAGCACGGCATGTTCAACGCCGCCAATATACTGATCGACGGGCAGCCATTTTGAGGCGGCCTCTTTATCGAACGGGCGGTCATCCGTATTGCCGCCCGCAAAGCGCGCGAAATACCATGAACTATCCGCGAAGGTATCAAGTGTGTCGGTTTCGCGCCGCGCTGCTTTACCGCATTTCGGGCAAGGGGTATCGCGCCATGTCGGGTGCCGTTCTAGCGGGTTGCCGGGTTTGTCAAAATTAATATCGTCTGGAAGCTCTACAGGCAGGTCAGCCGTTGGTACGGGCACCGCGCCGCAGGTTTCGCAATGAATGATCGGGATCGGGCAGCCCCAATAGCGCTGCCGCGATACGCCCCAATCACGCAGTCTATATGTAACCTGTTTTGTACCAGCGCCGAGCTCTTCAAGCTTGGCGATCGCGGCGCTAATGCCGTCTTTGACGCCCATGCCGTCAAGAAAGCTAGAGCCAAACAATTTACCTGGGCCCGTATAAGCTTCGGTTTCAATGGCGAAAGTTTTGGGGTCTTCACCCTTGGGCAGCACAACGGGGTTGACGGTCAGGCCGTATTTGCGCGCGAAATCCAAATCGCGCTGGTCGTGGGCTGGGCAGCCAAATACCGCGCCCGTGCCATATCCCATCAGCACAAAATTAGCGGCGTAAACGGGCAAAGTGATGCTGTCATCAAATGGGTGCGTCACGCGCAAGCCCGTATCCACGCCCAGCTTTTCAGCTTTCTCAATTGCTTCTGCCGTATTGCCCATTTTCTCGCAGGCTTTGGCGAGCGCCTGTAGGCCCGGACTGTCTTCAGTCATAGATTTAATCAAAGGATGGTCGTACGCTAGCGCGACAAAGCTTGCGCCGAACAGTGTGTCAGGACGGGTTGTGTAAACTTCGATGCCGTCCACGCCTTGCGGAGCAATGCCTTCAAAGCTAAATTTAAACTGCGCGCCTTCTGAACGGCCAATCCAATTTTTTTGCATGGTGCGGACTTTTTCGGGCCAGCGCTCCATGTCATCAAGCGCATAGTGAAGCTCGTCTGCGTAATGAGTGATTTTGAAAAACCACTGCACAAGCTCGCGGGTCTCGACTTCTGCGCCCGAGCGCCAGCCTTTGCCGTCGATCACTTGCTCATTGGCCAGCACGGTCATATCGACCGGGTCCCAATTAACTTTGGCGGTTTTGCGGTAGACAAGGCCTTTGTCTAAAAAGGCGAGGAAGATGGCTTGCTGTTGTTTGTAATAAGCCACGTCGCATGTGGCAAATTCACGGCTCCAATCAAAGGCAAAGCCAAGGCGCTTTAAGGGCGCGCGCATGGCGTCAATGTTTTCGTAAGTCCAGCCCTTGGGGTGAACCGATTTTTCTATGGCGGCGTTTTCGGCGGGCATGCCAAAGGCGTCCCAGCCCATAGGGTGCAATACTTCAAATCCGCGCGCGCGTTTATAGCGCGCAATGACATCGCCCATAGCGTAATTGCGCACATGGCCCATATGGATTTTCCCGCTGGGATAGGGGAACATTTCCAGTGCGTAGTATTTTGGCTTGCTTGAATTGTTGTCAGCTTCAAAGGCGCGCGCGCTTTGCCATGCGGCCTGCCATTTGGGTTCGACGTGGGCCGCATTATATCGGGACATGTGGGTCTCTTAGGTTAAGGCTTAGTTGTCGACGGCCGCAATATAAAGTTGGCGGGCACGGGTCAAGATAGAGTTCTCAATTGTGCGGGCCGTGTCAGCGTCAACGGACGCGTCAGACCAGCCATTTGCGTTGCGAACTTGCTTGAAGATAGACACCTTCAGAGCGTCGGCGCGCAAATTTGTGTCAAGAATATAGACATTGGCTTTAAAGCGCTCATTAGGAGCTTGCGGTGAGGCGTACCAGTCAGTGATGATAACGCCGCCAAAACTGTCAACAGTAGACAAAGGCATGAAGTCCAGAGTTTCGAGCGATGCTGTCCATAAAAACTCGTTTACACCCATGCGGGCTTTTGCCTTGTTGCGCGCCACTTTGGTCGTGCCGCCATTCGCGGTGGCCGAAGGTTTTGCGCCAGGCAATTTGTTAGTTAATTTTGTCATGGTTTGGCAAGAGGTTAGAGCCAACGTGGCGGTGGCAATTACCAAGATTTTAGTTGGGCGTGACAACATGAATAAGTCTCCAAATGCCGGCAAACAGTTGCGGGCGCATAATTTTAGTTCCGCTATATAACACAGCGGGCTAGCACTTCTAGTGTTTCCTGCATGAAAATGCGCCTCGCGTCTATAAATTATGGTAAGGTAGGGCGAAATAATCAGTAATTGCAGGTTTTTGGGCGCTTTGGGGACATAGCGTTAACTATTTGTTAGGGGACATTACCGATACCAAGCTTAGTTTAGGATTCATTAAGGAAATCATCATGGCATCGTCCAAAACCCTGTTAATTGTTTCGTCGGCCTTGGTCCTAACTGCTGTGTCAGTGGTGTCTATGGCGCAAACGGTGTCAAAATCACCTTTCGCCAACAAAAAGCCCAAGCCTTGGGAGCAGCAAAGCGCGCCTGTGCCAGCGCCAGCACAGCCTCAATATCAAGCCCCGACATATCAGCCCCCTGCGACGCCCGCCCAGCCTAAAGGTTATTCTTACCAGCCTCCTAGTCAGTATCAGCCCGCGCCAATGCCTGCGCAGCCAGCGCCAAGCGCGTCTGCGCCGCAGCCCCCTTATCAATATCAAGCGCCAGCTTCGCCTTATCAAACGCCAACTGTTGGCGCAGCGCCAAGCAATTTGGCAGGCGGTTCATATTATCCTGGAAAGCAGCCCGCCCAGCCCAATTACGCTCAGCCACCATATGCTTCCCCTTATAGCCAGCAGCAAGCTGCGCCAAAGCAGCAAGCGGCGCGTACGCCTACACTACGCGGGCCGTCTAACCCATACGGAACCAAGCAGCGTTCTTGGCTGTCGCGCGCTGGGTTTGATAATGTAGAAACCAGCCTGACAGGCCATGCAAAAGCCGGTGTTGCGGGTGTTGACCGTAATGGTACTAGCTTAGAAAATGGCACAAATGTGGAAAGTATCGTCGATATTGACGTACGCGGCGAAGTAAGCGCTATCACGCAGGGCGGGCTAGAATATGGTGCAGGTCTACGGGTGCGGGCGCAAAGAGATAGATATCGTCATGGCTTTGGCGGGCGTGTTGGCGATTGCCCCGCAGCAGACCCAGCGTGCAATGGCGTTTTAGTTGGCGCCGATACGCGCGCCGTCAAAGGCCATACGGGCCAATTCTATACGGATGGGCGTGCCGATGTTAAAGAAACCGAATTTGCCCTCGAAGGCGCGTATGTTTTCTTGCGCTCATCATATGGCGATGTGGTGTTTGGACGCGACGATGGTAGTGCCGCTTTGTTCTCTCTGGGCGCGCCAACATTAGTTGCCGTTAATGCTTCAAATTCCCCCGTCGATTATACGGGGCTTGATAGCGTTAAGACCGTCAATGACGCTTCGGGGTTTGCTACAAAAGTGGCTTACACAACGCCAAGACTGCTCGGCGATCAAATCGGGGTTGGCGTGCAGATGGGTGTGTCCTACGCGCCGACGTCTCGGGCTTGTGGCGTAGACTATTGTGTGCGCGAAAACGGCATTGGCGCAGATGATCCATTTGCGCCCGAAATTAAAAACGTCATAGAAGTGGGCGTTGCCCTTGACCGTAAATTTGACAATGGCCTGTCGGTTGAAGTGACAGGCACATATGCGCGCGGCTCTGATGAGAGCGGGCTAGCTGTGTTCGACGATTTGCAAACATACGGCGCTGGCCTAGAGGTTAAAGCGGGAGATTGGGTATTTGGCTCGTCCTTCCTTAATTCCAATAACGGGTTTGCGGGTCAAGGCGACTATAACGCTTATGACGCGGGCCTGACATGGAAACCCGGCAAGCTCGGATTTACCGCCAGCTATGGCCACGCCGATGATGACATTGCCCATATCACATCCGACCAAGGCGTGTTCGCGGTTAGCTATGACATAGGTAAATTTCGCCTTGGCAGCGGCGTACAATATATAGACCGCACCGTCCCGTTCATCACGCCCGCAGGCAGAGACAAGCGTAGCGAAGACGCACTAGCGCTGTTCATTGAGGGCGGGGTTACGTTTTAGCGGCCATATTGAAAGTCCGCACGGCCTTACTCAATTTTGACATCGGAAAGTTCAAACCCGATGGGGCGGCCTTTTTTATCGACATAGTATTGCTTGTCGCCAAAAAACACTTTCCCATATTCTGGTTGATAGTAATCAACTGAAGTCCCTGAGTAAATCATGGGCCCAAGCGGTTTGCCGTTTTTATTGACGAATCCCCATTTTCCTTCTTTGAGCACAGCAATTATGGGGCCGTAATAATATGAAGCGCCGTCATATTTTGTATCAATTACCTGTTTTCCAGACGGGCGAATAAACCCACTTTGATTGTTAACTACGACGTAAGCGCCACCATTAAAAAATGTGTTGGCGCGGTCATATATAAAGGGCGTAATCTCTACGCCTTTCTTGTTGATATACCCAAATTTGTCGCCGCGTTTCACGGTGGCAGCTCCGTCATGAAAATAAGACGCTCCATCATATTTTGCTGGAATAACGACATTTCCTGTGACGTCTTTATAGCCATATTTCCTATTTTGCACGAACCAAGCCAGCCCGTCACTGACCGCCAGTCCTCCTGTGTTAAATGATCCCATATCTTTAGTATCGGTGATGGGCGCTGTGATTTTACCATTTCTATTAACCAGGCCCCATTTATCGCCTAGTTGGACTGCGAAATATCCTTCAGGATTCGAGTTAATAGCATCGTATCTTGGCTCTAAAACTTGCGTGCCATTTGAATTTATTATCCCCCATTTATCATCAACTTTAATAATTGATAGTCCTTCGTGAAACACCAACAAGCTATCATAAATTACTGGAATGACAATTTTCCCAGTTCTATCAACTGCGCCGAATTTTTGGTTTTGCTCAACACCTAAAGGCCATTCAAACTCGTAAGTATTAAACCGCATATGGTCATAGAAAGGGGGTACAGTTTCATTTCCCGCGCCATCAAGAAGTCCGAATTTTCCGTCTTTTTTTACGAAAACCATACCATCTTGAGCACCCAAGACCTCATCATATGTTGACGTCATGATTGGTTTTCCATCAGAAGAAAAGGCTTCATTTCTGCCATCAATTTTTACAAAGGCTATGCCACCCGTAAAATAAAGAGCTTCGTCATAAATCGGCGCAATAACGGCATTGCCTTTTGTGCCCATAAAACCGCATTGATTTTTAGCTACGCAAAACGTTAGCAATATATGCTTTTTTTGGGCACTAAACAAATGAAGGCAAGCGCCAGCAATAAGACAGCAAGCCCTATGGCAAAAATGAATTTTAAAGGCGTGTTGGTAATGTGCCGCATGACGTTTATGTTCCGCTTAAAGCGTTTTCATATATTTAATAAAAGGCGTTTTTGTGGCGACTTTGTCGTAGAGATAATGGGCGCGTTTGTTGTAATCTTCGGTCAGCCAGTAAACTTGATCTGCATTTGCTGCCTTCGCAGCTTCGCTAACGGCCTCGATGAGCGCCCGCCCTGCGCCGAACCCGCGTGCCTGTTTGTCGGTGAATAAATCTTCCAAATAACAGCGCGGCCCAGTGGCCCATGTGACGGGGTGAAATAGATAATGAACGATGCCAACTAACGCGCCCTCTGCGTTCACAGCGCAAAACCCTTCAACGCCAGAGCTAGGATCCAGCAGCCGCGCCCATGTGGCCGCCGTAATCTCGGGCGCGATGGCTGATTTGTAATAGGCCAAATATCCTTGCCACAGCTTATGCCATTGTTTGTAATCATCTTGGATAAACGGGCGCGTTGTGATGGTCATGGTTTGCCTTATAATGTTTTTCCGCCCGGTAATTTAGCGTCGGGGGGGCGGTGGTAGAGCGGGGTGGCGGGATTGGTTATCGGTGTTTTTTCAAGGCCGAGCCACGCGAGAATTTCGGGGGAGACATAGGTCGACCCGTCCGTCCAGCCGCCCGTTTTTGGCAGCGCGGCAAATACTGTTTCGGCTTGCTCGTACTCTAGCAAAGCGGGCGCATCGGCGCAGCGGCCACCGATCCAGTTTTGATAAAATACCTGTCCGCGGCGCACATCGGCGGCGCTAATAATCGAGAGCTTTCCTTCGGGGTCATAGGCGCGCGCCCAAACCTCCAGCGCGCTAATGCCCACAACATCAATGCTATGCGGCAGCGCAAAACCTTTGGCAAAAGAAAGTCCAACGCGCAATCCTGTGAAACTGCCAGGGCCCGTGCAGACGGCGATTTTTTTGATTTGCGAAGGCGTGACATCTGCGCTGGAGAGCAGCGCTTTTACCATAGGGCCCAAAATTTCAGCATGGCCTGTGCCTATATCCTCACAGGCGCGCGCAAGAATTTTCTCGCCGCCCATAAGCGCCGCGCTACAAAACCGCCCCGTTGTATCAATGCTTAGGCAGATCAAAGCGCTGCCCTATGCTTGCTCTACGCGCGTAACTTCGGGCACATAATGCTTGAGCAGGTTTTCAATGCCAGAATTGAGCGTCATGGATGAGGACGGGCAGCCATCGCACGCGCCTTTCATTTGCAAATAAACGGTGCCGTCTTCAACGTCGAATTTCCTAAATACAATATCGCCGCCATCTTGGGCTACGGCGGGGCGTACGCGGGTATCTATTAGCTCTTTAATCTGCTCGACAATTTCCAGCACGTCACCTTCATATACGATCTCGTCTTCCTCGGCGTTATCGGTGATAACATCGCCGCCCGCCACATAGAAGTCCATTATCGCGCCCAATAGGGCAGGCTTTAAGCGCGGCCAGTCAGCTTTAGGCCCGCGCGTTATCGAAATAAAGTCGGCGCCAAAAAACACGCGCTGGATATTGGGGATTGAAAATAGCATTTCGGCCAGCGGCGCGCTGCCCACATCATCGCCCCTTTCAAATTCCAAAGGCGGCAAGCCTGCGGCCATGACGGCGCGGCCCGGTAAAAACTTTAGCGTGGCTGGGTTGGGGGTGTCTTCGGTTTGTATAAACATGGTGGCTCCTACTGCCTTGGGGCAAATATGTATGTTCTTTAAATGGAGCTTAATATGAAAAATGGCAAGAGGCGTACAAATTTTAATTTGACGCCGCGCCGCACAAAGCGCAATTTGCCGCAATGAAACAGATATTATACAATGCGATTATCTACACTGCTCTTGCGAGCGCGGTTGGTTCCTGCGCTAGCGTAGAGACAAGATTACCTGTGCCAAACGCTGCTATGGTCAACGCGGAAGCAGACATGCAAGAAAATAGCGCTTTTAAACGCTACCGCACTATGAGCCAAAGGCTCGATAGGGTTTCGAGTAAAATCTTGCTGGCGAACGCTCCCCTTTGCAAAAAAAATAGCATCGATTCTGGCCTGATGACCCATAGCGTAAAATCATATCCAAAAGAATTGCGCGCGTCTGCAGGGCGGTGGCTTAGTGCGCAAGACGCGCCGCGCGTATTTATCGTCAGAGAAAATGGCCCTGCAGCCGGAAAAATTGTGGCAGGCGCAACACTGCTTGGAGAGCAAGGAGAGCCTCTTCACGCTGGTAGTGCGCGCGTGCGGGCGCAGCTTGCGGCAGGACGCCCCATCAAGGCCCAAAATCCGGATGGCCAGATTGTGAGTTATAGTCCGAAGCGGCAGCTTCGTTGCGACTATCAAGTAAGGTTGAAATTTTCTGGCGCTGTCAATGCCTACGCCACAGGCAAAACAATTATTGTGACAACGGGCATGATGGACTTTGTCAAAAACGACAATGAACTAGCGTTGGTGGTCGGCCATGAGCTTGCTCATAATACACTGCGCCATGTTCGTAAAAGTATTCAAAACAGGCTGTTATCAGGATTTGCTACGCGCTATACACGTCCGTTCGAAGCGGAAGCGGATTATGTTGGTTTGTATTATTTGGCGCGGGCGGGCTATAGCCTTGACGGTGTTGAGCTGTTTTGGCGCAGGCTTGGTACGTCACACCCTAAAGCTATTGTGGAAGCAAAAACTCATCCAATGACCTCCAGCCGCCTGCTGTCAATTCGTATGAGTGCTAAAGAAATCAACGCAAAGCGCGCTGCAGGTCAGCCGCTCGTTCCAAACTATATAAAGGCAGACGATGAAAACTAGGGCATGGGTTTTCATGGCTGCGTTTTGGCTTGTGGGCTGCGAAGGTACGCCCAAACCGCGCACAGATATTGATATTCTTAATAGCTACCGTGCGCTTAACATAAAGGTAGACCGTGTCGCCGCCCCGATTTTAAAGGCTGGTCTTGGGTTATGCCCGACCACCAAACAAACGAGTGGCGCGCAGTTGCACAATCTGTCTGATTACCCGGAAGAAATTAGGGACACCGCAAAAACTCATTTCAAGATGGGGG
>Ga0209633_10005889_pt1 | contig 10610 bp, 10 predicted proteins | sample Cruoilmetagenom1_FD_187290 | JGI IMG/M metagenome (GOLD analysis project Ga0209633, IMG submission 187290) | Oil polluted marine microbial communities from Coal Oil Point, Santa Barbara, California, USA - Sample 1 (SPAdes) (version 2) | ecosystem: Environmental > Aquatic > Marine > Oil seeps ... | reverse complement strand
AGGTAGAGGAAAGTCCTGCGCCCAGGATAAGAATTGTCTGCATGGGATTATTTTTTTAACTGTGCTTTCAGAATTTTGGCGATATACTTTCCAATAATGTCAAATTCGATGTTGACCACCGTTCCTGCCTTGAAGAGGTGAAAATTGGTGACTTCGTGGGTGAATGGAATAATGGCTACCTGGAAACTTGCCTCCTTCGAGTTAACCACTGTCAGGCTTACTCCGTTTACCGATACTGACCCTTTCTCTACTGTGATATGTTCTTCACTTTTGGGTTCATAGGAAAAGGTATAATACCAGCTTCCTTCGGCTTCCTTCACCTCAGTACAGGTGGCGGTCAGATCCACATGTCCCTGAACCATATGACCATCCAGCCTGGAGTCGAGTCGCGTGCTGCGCTCCAGGTTTACCTTATCGCCCCTCTGGAGTAATCCCAGGTTCGTTTTCTGAAGGGTCTCCAGAATGGCGGTGACGGTGTAGCTTCCTTCTTCAATATGGACCACTGTAAGACAAACCCCGTTGTGTGAGATACTCTGGTCGATTTTCAATTCATCTGTAAAGGAACACTGCATGGTAATATGCAGATTCTCCTGCTCTCTTTCAAGGCCTACCACCGTGGCAGCCTCTTCAACAATCCCTGAAAACATATAATAATTGTTAGCGTGTTATCATTCGTGGAATAAAGCTAAATACAATATTCCAATGAACAGAGCCCCGAATATATGTTTAAGAAACGCTGAAGGCCTTCTTGAATTTGTCCACATAGTCCAGCTTCTCCCAGGTAAAAAGCTCCACCTCAATGCTTTTAGAATCCCAGTACTGAGACTTGAAGGTTTTTGTGACAGTCTGCGGTGTGCGACCCATATGACCATAAGAAGCTGTTTCCAGATAGATGGGAAAACGAAGCTTCAGCCCCTGTTCAATGGCAGCTGGCCTCAGGTCATATTCTTCTTCAATCTTCCTGGCGATTTCACCATCTGTCAGATCCACTTTAGATTTCCCGTAAGTATTTACAAAAACGCCTATGGGCTTAACCACCCCGATGGCATAGGAAAGCTGTACAAGGATCTCATCAGCAATGCCTGCGGCTACAATATTCTTGGCAATATGGCGTGCAGCATAGGCTGCAGAACGGTCCACCTTTGAAGGATCTTTCCCTGAGAATGCTCCGCCGCCATGGGCTCCTTTGCCTCCATAGGTGTCCACAATAATCTTTCGACCTGTTAAACCGGTGTCGCCATGGGGGCCACCAATTACAAATTTCCCGGTGGGGTTTACATGGAGTATGAATTGATCGTCGAAGAGAGACTGGAGACGCTCAGGAAGTTGTTTTACCACCCTTGGTATCAGAATATCTTTTACATCAGTTTTAATCTTTTCCAGCATTCGTTTGTCGTCATCGTCGAATTCATCATGCTGTGTGGAGATTACAATTGTGTGGACCCTGATGGGCTTATCCTGATCATCGTATTCAATGGTAACCTGCGATTTTGAGTCGGGCCGGAGGTAAGTCATCACCTTCTCCTCCCGCCGTATTTGAGCCATCTCAATAAGCAGCTTGTGGCTTAGATCAAGTGGAAGCGGCATATAGTTGTCCGTTTCGTTTGTAGCGTAACCGAACATCATACCCTGGTCGCCGGCCCCCTGCTCCATTGGATCTTCTCTGTCTACACCCCGATTGATATCGTGACTCTGCTCGTGGATCAGTGTAACCACTCCACAGGAGTTATATTCAAACTGGTAGTCGCTTTTTGTATAGCCAATTCTCCTTATGGTTTCTCTGGCCACTTTTTGAACATCAATATAGGTTGAGGTTCTGACCTCTCCGGCCAGGACCACCTGTCCGGTTGTTACCAGGGTTTCACATGCAACTTTGGATTGCGAATCAAATGCAAGGAATTCGTCCAGCAGTGCGTCAGAAATCTGATCGGATACTTTGTCGGGATGACCTTCGGAAACCGACTCGGAAGTAAATAAATATGCCATGACAATATATTAATAAATGTAATACCTTAATAATGAGGAAGAAGACTGATCGCCGAAAGGAGCCTGGTTTAGCATTTTTTTTTCGTGGTTGCAATCAGTCAAATCTCTCCACATCGACCCGACAAAGGAAGCAATTTTCGTTTATGTGACAAAAAAAAGCAGCGTAATTAACGCTGCTTTATAAGTTATATTACAATAGAATCTTTAATTGCATCCTACATTTTCTATTTTCTTCTCGGCCCTGGTAAGGAAAGGATCTTCTGTCACTTTTTGCAATGCTTCACAAGCCTCATCGTATTGTTTTGTACTCTGATAAGCTGATCCGAGTTCGAAATTGATTGCAGACATCCATATTACCTCTTTTTCATTTTTCAGGGCTTTCTGACAGTATTCAATTGCCTTTTCGGATTGGTCACTTTTGTTTGCTACCATAGCCAGGTGATAGAGGGCGCGAGGATTGTTGGGATTGGCCGCAAGTGCATTATCACAGGCTTCTACCAGGTAAGTATAGTCGAGCTCCTCAGGATCAATTGCACCTGCTTCATCCATAATGTATTTATTGTAGTAAGAGTCAATGACACCATTAATCCTCTCAACGGTTTTGGTATCATTCTTGGCTGTGGCTCCTTCCTTGGCATTGGCGAAACACTTAAGCATCTCTTCGGTTTCGTCCTGCTCCATGTAAACCATTCCTTTACCCTGACAAGCCTGATAGAGATTAGGATTCACGGCTAGCGCCTTATCAAAATATACAATGGCTTTATCATAGGATTTGTTTTTCCATTCCATGTTTCCTTGCCTGACATATAATTGAGGTAAATATCCAGCAGCTTTTTTACTGATCTCCTCGTTGTTGCCGAAGAGAGTTGCAGTTTCAACAGTATTCTCCAGGTAGGGAATTGCATTGTCATATTGCTTCCTTTTCATAAAGGTGGTAGCCTGTCTGTAATACGTGGATGGAATTTGCTTTTCAGCCTGTGCTTTCATGTCGTCAGCTTCAGCGCCAACTACTTCCGCCATAGTCACTACCTGGTTAAAGTGCTCAAGGGCTATCACATATTCCTGGCCGTTGAGTTTTTCAACACCGGTATTGAATTCATTAATTACATCTGTGAGGGTCTGGGCAGAAAGGGTAGCTGCCATTATAACGCCTGCTAAAGTTGCCAATACTCTAAATTTCATACTGTAATCGTTTGGTTAACAAAATGAATCGGTAAAAATATAAAAATATTATACAAATACAATGCCATTTTGTTTAATCGGAAAATGCTTGAAATTCAAATGTTTATTGGCTCGTTAATTCACGGAAGACCTCTTCAAGACTTTTTTTCTTAAGGGAAAGTGACAGGATAGTAAGTCCCTGACTGACAGCAAAATTAAAAATATCACCCCGGATATCACGTGTTTCACGTGTTTCCAATAAAAACTGCTTGTTTTCGATTGATTTCACGTGATCTATAAACTGGAGGCTCTTCCAGGTCTCCGGAGATGTGGCTTCATCAAGTTCAATATGGATGGTCTGCGTCAGGCCCTCACTCTTCTTTTTCAGGCTCTGAGCATCCTCGTCGGCTACAATTTCGCCATCGTTGATGATAATGACCCTGTCACATATCGCCTCAACCTCCTGAAGAATATGGGTGGAGAGGAGCACCGTTTTTTCTTTTCCTATGGTGGAAACAAGATTCCGGATTTCCACGAGCTGATTGGGATCAAGTCCTGAAGTGGGCTCGTCCAGTACCAGAATATCCGGATCATGAATCAGGGCCTGTGCCAGTCCTACCCGTTGCCTGTATCCTTTTGACAGCTTGCCGATCTTTTTACCCACTTCCCTGCTGAGGGCTGTCATCTCAATAACCTTTGAAATCCTATCTCTGGCTGTTTCCCCGCCTACCTTATATAAACCAGCTACGTATTGAAGGTATTCGCGAATATACATTTCATGATAAAGGGGATTGTTCTCGGGCAGGTAGCCAATCATTCCACGGATCTCTTTCTGATGTTCCAGCGCATTTAAGTCATTTATTAGTACCGATCCACTGTCGGGCGAAAGAGTACCCGTAATCATTTTCATGGTGGTTGACTTTCCTGCTCCGTTGGGACCTATGAAACCTACAATCTCCCCGGTATGAACTTCAAAGGAGACCTTGTTCACCGCCAGTTGAGAACCGTATCGTTTGGAAATCTCTTTTACTGCAATGGACATGGGGGAAAGGATATTGGTTAGTAGTTAAAGCTTAGAGATACGAAGGTATTGTTACCATGTTTCTAACCATACATGAATTGGCCTACTGTGGCAAAATTGGACTTGGGATTTACGCACATCACAGGGATCTTTTCGCTGTTAGCAATGAGCATCTGTTCCTTGGCTCCAAAAATATAGTCGAACTTGGTTATATGTTTGGTGGTGGTGATCAGTATCAGATCGGCATTAATCTTTTTACAAAAGGCAACCAGGTCCTTCTGGTATCCGGAGGAACCCGATTTTGATGATGAATGAATTTCATACTCAATGTTGTTCTGGATCAGGAAACGGATGGCAAAATTGAGATTGACATTGACCTTTTTTTGAAGGTTTTTATCCAGTACAGGTGCTTTGTAAAGGTGAATTTTCGAATTCAGGTATTTCCCCAGGAAGATGGCCCATTGTAGTTTTTCTTTGTTTTCAGATTTGAAATCGATGGGGAATACAATATCCGTGTACCTGTCCTTCTCAGGGGGTAAATCCTGGACCACAATAAATGGAACAGCTGAACCGGCAACGACCTTCAGAGCCCAGCTACCAAAGAGCCTTTGCCCTCCTTTCATTCCATGGGTCCCCATTACAACAAAGGTGATATTGTTTTCCTCCTTGGAGGCAAAGACTGCTATCTCCTTGAAAATGTTCCCATGGTGTACATAATGTGACACGTTCTCGCCAAGATCCTTTTTTATTTCCTCTACTGTCTCCGCCATTCTCTTACTGGCACTCTCTTCTTCTGAGGGATCATTCACGATATGAAACAATATGATCTTGTTTTTGAGACTGTGTGCCAGCTTAATGGCATGCTTGAGTGCATTGTACGATACAGCAGAAAAATCCCAGGTAACCATAATGGATTTTTGCTCTTGCTCCATGGTCGTTTTTTTTTGAACGATAGTAAATTTAATAGAATCTTTTTAGATTATAAAGTTAACGGATGGAATTTGATAAAATTGTACTTTTGTAGCTTGATAAAATAAAAGGAGATGAAGAGATCGACAGTTAAGGAGTTGCTTGGTGCAACAGAGAAAAACATTGAAGTATTATTGAAAGGTTGGGTTCGGACCAGGCGTGGAAACAATCAGCTGGCTTTTATTGCAGTTAATGATGGAACCATTATCCATAGTATACAGGTGGTCGCCGATTTGAGTTCATTTCCTGAAGAGGAAATGAGAAGGATTACCACCGGCTCCAGTATTAGTGTCACTGGAACACTGGTTGAGTCGATGGGCAAAGGCCAGAGTGTAGAGATACAGGCCAAAGAGATTGAGGTGCTTGGGGACTCGGATCCCGATGTTTATCCTTTGCAGAAAAAGGGACACTCCTTTGAGTTCTTGCGGGAGATTGCACATTTAAGATTCCGGACCAACACTTTTGGGGCAGTTTTCAGGATCAGGCATGCGCTTGCTTTCGCCATTCATAAATACTACAATGATAAGGGATTCTTCTATCTGCATACACCCATTATCACTGCTTCGGATGCTGAGGGAGCAGGAGCCATGTTTAAAGTAACTACACTTGATCTGAAGAACACACCGGAAACCGAGGAGGGGGAAATCGATTTCAACCAGGATTTCTTTGCACGCCCCACCAATCTAACCGTTTCAGGTCAGCTGGAGGGTGAGCTGGGAGCCCTGGCCCTCTCGTCCATTTATACCTTCGGTCCCACCTTCCGTGCCGAAAATTCCAATACGCCCCGCCATGTGGCCGAATTTTGGATGATTGAGCCTGAAATGGCTTTTTACGATATTCATGATAACATGGATCTGGCAGAAGATTTCCTGAAGTACCTGATTAACTATACCCTGGAACATTGTCTGGATGACCTGGAGTTCCTAAATAAAATGGTGGACAAAGGCTTGCTGGAACGTTTGAAGTTTGTCCTTGAGCATGACTTTGTAAGAAAGAGTTACACAGAGGCAGTTGAGATTCTGAAGAAGGCCGACAGGAAATTTGAGTTCCCGGTGGAATGGGGATCAGACCTGCAGTCGGAGCATGAGAGATACCTGGTGGAGCAGCATTTTAAATGCCCGGTAATACTTACCGATTATCCCAGGGATATTAAAGCCTTCTATATGAAGCAGAACGATGATGGACGGACTGTCAGAGCTATGGATGTACTTTTTCCCCAGATCGGGGAGATTATTGGCGGATCACAGAGAGAAGAGGAGCTGGATAAACTGCAGAGCAGGATGAAAGAGATGGATATTCCTGAGGATGAGTTGTGGTGGTATATGGAAACTCGTAAATTTGGGACGGTTGAACATAGTGGTTTTGGATTAGGATTTGAACGCTTAATTATGTTTATTACAGGTATGAGTAATATCAGGGATGTGATTCCTTTTCCGCGCACACCAAGGAGTGCGGAGTTTTAAATAGAAAAGATGCTTAAACAGAGACTTCAGCAGAAATTATTGCAAAAACTGTCGCCGCAGCAGATCCAGATGATCAAGCTGCTGGAGATACCTGCTATTCAGTTGGAGCAACGAATTAAGAAGGAACTGGAAGAGAATCCTGTGTTGGAGGAGGGAAGTGATGAAGGGGAGTTTAGCGAAGCGGAGGAGGTCAAAGAGGAGACGGGCGATCAGCTTGAGGAATTCTCCCTGGAAGATTATATGCAGGATGATGATATTCCTAGCTACAGGCTGAATGCTCAAAACTATTCGGCAGATGAAAAACGCGAAGAGATTCCTTTCTCGCTGGGTTCTACCTTTCGTGAACAATTAAAGAGTCAGCTTGGATTGAGAAAACTCTCAGATGAGCAGGAAGTTCTGGCAGAATACATACTTGGGAATATTGACGATGATGGCTACCTGCGCAGAGAGCTGGAGGCCATAGCCGACGATCTGGCGTTTTCATCCGGTCTTGAAGCATCCTATGAATCCCTTCATGAGGTTCTGATGATCATCCAGGAGTTGGATCCTGCTGGTGTGGGGGCAAGGAGTTTGCAGGAATGCCTTTTGCTTCAGATAGAGCGAAAGGACCTTGACCAAGCAATTATCGCTCTGGCTTTCACAATTTTAAAAAATAATTTCGAGGAATTCACCAATAAACATTATAATAAGATTATCCAGCGTCTGAATATTTCAGAAGAGGAGCTAAAATTTGCACTGGAGGAGATATTGAGACTCAATCCAAAGCCGGGCGGGGCCATGGGAGATTCACAGACCAAGTCTTTTCATCAAATAGTTCCCGATTTCATCCTTGAAGAGAATGAAGGTAGCCTGACACTATATCTGAATTCAAACAATGTGCCCGAACTCAGGTTAAGCAGGACCTATTCGGATATGTTTGAAAGTTATAATGCCAATAAAGCATCGGCCAGTAAGGACGAAAAAGATGCCATTACCTTTGTGAAGCAGAAGCTGGATTCCGCCAGGTGGTTTATTGATGCTATCCGGCAAAGGCAGAACACCATGTTGCTGACCATGAATGCAATCCTTGAGTACCAGGAAAAATATTTCTACGAAGGTGATGAAACCAGGATGCGTCCAATGATCTTGAAAGATATTGCTGATATGACCGGACTCGATATCTCTACGATCTCAAGGGTGGTTAACAGCAAATACATCCAGACGCATTTCGGAATCTATGCATTAAAATATTTTTTCTCCGAGGGGATGCAAACCGATAGTGGTGAGGAAGTTTCAACCCGGGAAATAAAGAAAATCTTACAGGACTGTATTGATAGCGAGGAAAAGCGGAAGCCACTTACCGACGATCGCCTATCAGTAATTCTGAATGAAAAGGGATATCAGATTGCACGCAGAACGGTGGCCAAATACAGGGAACAGCTGGGATTACCCGTGGCCCGCCTGCGAAAGGAACTTTAATGGAGCTTATGAAAAAGGCAGCCCGGCTTATCTCTTACCTCTTCCATCCATTGATTATGCCCTCCCTGGGCTTACTTATTATTTTGAATTCGGGAACTTATCTTTCATTGCTCGATCCTGCTGCAAAGAGAGCTATTATGTTTGTAATGGCACTCGGAACCCTGATTTTTCCCTTAATGATGCTTCCTGTTCTTCAATATCGAAGTCTGGTGATGAAGAACGGACAAGCGGCCACAAGGGGAGAACAACTGGTTCCACAAATCATCATACTGATACTTTATATCATCACTTTTGTCTATTTTAGGAGACTCCCGCTGAGTCAGGTGATTCATGCCTATGTGCTATCAGTGACCGGGACTTTCTTCATTGTACTGGTCCTTAATCTGAGGTTCAGGGTCTCGATACATGCTGCCGCCCTGGGAGGATTGACAGGGTTAATTTTTGCCTTGATTTTTCTTTATGAATCTCCCCTGCAGGGCTTGTTGATGTTAACACTTTTTGCCGGAGGTATCACAGGTAGCTCAAGGCTTACTCTGGGTGAGCACTGGGGAGGTGTACTTGGTGGGTTTCTTATTGGTCTGGCAGTGGTCTTGCTTACAATTCTGGTCTACTAGCTTTTTCCGCCTCCTCCTTATTATTTTCATCCAGCATCACATTGAGTTTTATCAATACATCGTTGTAGACCTCGTCAAGAAGTAATGGATATCGGGAGTAAATATACATGGTTGTATCAAACATTTGGCGGGTTACCTGGTGCTTCTCCAGGATGGGTGATAGAACGTCAACGCTGTCCACATCATATGAGCGACTGAATTTTCTGTCCTGGGTTACTCCATCCATCAAGTGAATATCGACAAGCACTTTGACCAGCGCCTCCCGTTCAATAAATTCTTTTCCCGTGATAACTTTTGGCTTCTTACAGGAGGTAAGAGTCAATGCCAACAGGAGGAGAAGAAAAGTCGAATATCTAAGTCGGGTATACATTACTTGATATCATTAAATCGATAGCCAATCATGATCTCATGCGATCCTGTATTGTATTTACTAAGCTCGGAGATGCCAATATCATAAGAATACCCAAAGAAAAGCGTTTCATCGAAACTGTAACCCAGCAAGATTGCTACAGCATCCTGGTTGCGGTAGGATAAACCAACCCATAACATTTTCTGCCACTCGACTCTTGCGGTAAGATCGAAGCTGAGCTGTTTTGGTGCTGTACCTTTGATCATCACCGAGGGCTCGATCATCCAGTTTTCATCGATATAGAAGCGATATGCTCCCGTCAGGTTGATATGCGTTTTCAGTCTGTTCACCCCATCCTTATTGTCAAAGACCTTTATACTATTATTCAGAAGCTGGGCCACTGAAAGCCCAACATAGAACTCATCTGCATAAAGGTAGAGGCCAAGTCCTGCATCGGGCATGTAAGAAGTGCTAACTACGTTGAGGATGGTGGGGTCAGATACGTCCGCCGGATTAAGTTGGGTTCCATCGATACGATACTGCATGATGCTGGCATAAAGCCCCATTGATAGTCTTATATCACCTGTTATGGCAATATTATAGGCATAGGATCCCGTTACTCCAGTCCGGCTGGTAGGTCCGGTAACATCATTATACACATAGCCGCCATATCCCATGGGCAATTTGGTGTGTGGACCGTAGAAGGAAATGGAGTTGGTCATAGGAGGATCCAGCAGTCCCACCCACTGAAACCTGTGATTGGTCCGGATTTGAAAGTAATCATAAGTACCAGCGACGGCCGGATTGACCACAAAATTATTAAACATGTACTGTGTATAGTGAGGCATTTGTTGTGCCCGCAGTCCGCTCGAACCGGCAATGATTATGAACAGTATGATGTATGTAACCCTTCTCATGCTACCTGATTATTGTTACGTTCCCAGAAATAGGTTTGGCTCCCGGGTAGGGGATAAGAATATAATAATAGGTTCCCATTGGTACCTCTTTCCCACTTGTCGTTCCATCCCACAATTCTCCACTGTCATACCCCACTTTGGAATAGAGCTGATCGCCCCACCTGCTATATACTTCAACCAGTATTTCCGGAAAACGGTCCGCATTTCTAATTTCGAAATATTCATTGATTCCATCACCGTTGGGGGAGAAAACGTTGTATGCCTGGATATCTTCAATGACATCTATGAATACATCGTCCACTTCCTCACAGCCATAGCTGTTGATGGCAAAAACAGTATATCGGGTTGGCACCATCGGAGTGGCAATAGGATCGGGAACCAAACTGTTGTCGAGCCCTTCTTCGGGATCCCATCTGTATGAATCAAAGGGCCCACCCGTAGTTTCCAGACGAATGGAATTTCCCTCTATAACGAAGGTGTCTTCGATTACTTCCAGACCCATTAATGGATACAGGGTTACAATTACTGTATCCTTGTTATAACAGCCATATGGGCTGACAATTTCAGTAATGGTAAGAACAAAACTGTTAGTTGAGGTCATTCCGGAGGCTAAGGGGTCCAGAATGGTTTCATCTGAAAGGAAAGGTGAAGGATCCCAGGAGGGGGTTCCGA
>Ga0209633_10005888_pt1 | contig 10611 bp, 9 predicted proteins | sample Cruoilmetagenom1_FD_187290 | JGI IMG/M metagenome (GOLD analysis project Ga0209633, IMG submission 187290) | Oil polluted marine microbial communities from Coal Oil Point, Santa Barbara, California, USA - Sample 1 (SPAdes) (version 2) | ecosystem: Environmental > Aquatic > Marine > Oil seeps ... | reverse complement strand
GTGGCACTCTCTTTTTGGTTGGCCAGAGAACCTTTGACCTTCGGCATATGACAACTCACACATGTCTCTTCTGAGTCTCCCTGTTTTACTTCCATATCACAGACCAAAAAGCCTTTAGAGTTTTGTTTATGCGAATGACAGCCCATACAGGAGTCACCATTGTAATAGCCTTCATTGCTATAGTCTATGTCATGATGTGGTGATCCTGATTTTGTTGTAACCATTCCAAAAAAGCTGTTCTCTTCTTTAAACTCTACTTTTGTACCCTTTAACGCTTTGTCAGCTGAAAAAAAAGTATTTGCTTTGGGGCTAAGGATATTTTTATTGGATTTGGTATGTTTCTCAACACTCTCTATCTTATGACATTGCTGACAGGAGATAGGTTCTGTTTGTTGTATGTCATTGTCTGCAAGTGTACTTTCCCCTGACATTAGAGAGTGATCAGAGGGTGTATGGCACTTTGCGCAGGTGTAGTTTCCCTGAGCTTTTGCCGGATGTTTGTCCCACACTGCTTTATGGATGCTGTCTTTATAGATAGATGATCTACTGTGCATAGAGTTCTGATACTCCTGGAAGATAACAGGGTGACACTGTTTACACGTCGTGTTCTCCAATACTGCGTGTGTTTGTATGGTTGCTACAAACAACAGTAGGAGCGTGATCCATGGTTTAAACATATGAGTCCTTTTTTAAATTATTATAATTAAAGCATTGTATCAAGTCGGATAAATTTTCTTTTGATTTAAATCAAGACGATTAAACTCTATAGATATTCCCTTGTCCTACATCAAGATTTATATGTTAAAAATAGAATATGATTAATAAAAAGTAATTAGTTTGGCTATTAAGAATATTATTGGATCATTATCATTTTTTAGTACTTTAAATGAGGAAGAGGTGGAGAGACTTATTTCTATCTCATCTGTAAAGCAGTATACGAATGAATATATGTTGCATTATGAGCATAGTCAAAGCGATAGACTGCTTTTTTTAGTAGATGGTTTGGCAAAAGCTTCCAAGATAGACAAACATGATAATGAGATCTTTTTATATTATGTCTATAAAAATCATATACTTTCAGAGATATCCACACTGCAAGATAACTATTTGACCTCTTATTCAAATATCACACTGATGGAAGACTCTCAAGTGTTAAGTATAGATTATCAGGCATTTAAAAAATATTTTTTGGATAATGGACTTCTTTGTTTGGAACTTGCCAATGAGATGATACATCAATCCAAGCAGCTTCAAGACCTGGTAAGTAGAGAATTTGTATTTAACTCTGTTGCCAAAGTCTCTATGGTGCTTAGTTCTGACATCGATATGTTCAACAAACTTAAACGCTACGATATCTCTTTGATGCTTCACATACAACCAGCAACGCTGTCTCGTGTGTTAAACCGGTTAAAACGTGATGCTATTATTGATATCGACCATGGAAAGGTTATAATACTCAATAGTAAACGCTTGGAAAATATCTATAAGGAGCAAGAAGATGTTTAAAATAAAAGTTGTCAGTGTGCTTATTTTTGTATTGTCTATAATTTTGGCTCTTTTATTTAATACTATTTCTGAGCAAAATAGAGTCAATACCGCTTTTATGTCAATGATCAATGAACAAAAATCCTATACACAGGAGATCTCAAAATCTATTTTGTATCTCTATAAAAATAGAGGAAGCACAACGGAACAGCTAGATAGTAATATTGAAAAGTTTTTAGCCAATATGGCACACAAACATGAGGATTCGCCTCAGCATGATGGACTTGTGAAAATGTGGAATGAATTTTATGCTGTTGTCCAAAAATTTAGAAAAGAAAGAGATGTCTCTTCTGCATATAGCTCCATTACCGTAGATGCACTTGTGAATGATATCTATAAGAAAAACCTAAAACTCATTATTGAATTCAATACCTTTATTGACAACAGACAAAAGCATGATGATGAGATGATAGAGCGTTATAAGAACGCAGAATATATTATATATTTTGTGATGGTCTTACTGCTTATATATCTTTTTACACAAGTGCGTGAGATCATTGCATTCATTCAAAAATTTACCAGCACTTCAAAATCGATCATACAAAAGTCTACGATCAAAGACTTAAAACCTATGCAAGTACGTCAAAACGGAGAAGCTCTGAAAGAGGCAACACAGAACTTTAACCATCTTGTAGAAAAGATCGACAAAGCGATAGTTTATTCACAGGAATCGATAGTCCATACCACTGTAGCACTTGAAGAAGTAGAACAAAAAATAGAAGATCTTATGACACTGATCTCCCAAATGCAAGAGGAAGAAAGTAATGCTTTATATCAAAAAGAAGATGTAGTGATCGAGTCACTTGAGACACTCATGAGCTTAACAAATCAACTAAAAGGTCTACAGCAAGATCTAAATAAATTAACTTCTTCTAATAATAACCATTAATTTGACCTAGGTCAGATTATAAATTCTCCAAACACACTATGATTGTAATATTGAGTATTGAAAAATGACTCATATAACTTAAAGGAGAAGTGATGAATTATAAGTTAAACAAACTTTCATCTCTTTTTCTAGGTTCAGCAATAGCCGCTTCAACGGCTTTTGGTTCAGGGACATTAGAAAAAGTGATGAAAGAGAGAGGGTTAACAGAAACGGATGTTATCCGTGCTGCAAAAACGTATCTGCCTTCGGGGGGTAGAGATGAGTTTTTAGTATTTTCTTCTGGTGGACAGAGTGGACAGGTATTGGTCTATGGTGTACCGTCTATGAAAATACTAAAATATATTGGTGTATTTACACCTGAGCCTTGGCAAGGATATGGTTTTGATGAAGATTCAAAAGCCGTACTTAGACAGGGTAACATTAGAGGTAAAGAGATCAACTGGGGTGACACACACCACCCGGCACTTTCTGAAAAAGATGGTAAATATGATGGTAGATGGTTAGCGATCAATGATAAAGCGAACCCAAGAGTTGCGATCATTGACCTAGAAGATTTTGAAACAAAACAAATTGTTGTAAATCCGATCTTCAAATCTGACCATGGTGGGGCGTTCTTTACGCAAAATTCCGAATATATTATTGAAGCAGCTCAATATGCTGCACCGTTTGATAATAACTATCACCCGATAGAAGAGTACAAAGAGACCTATCGTGGTGGGGTAACGATGTGGAAATTTAATCACGAAACAGGTAAAATTATCGAAAAAGATTCCTACACGATTGAAATGCCACCTTATATGCAGGATCTCTCTGATGCAGGTAAAGGTGCTTCTCACGGTTGGGGTTTTACGAACTCATTTAACTCTGAAATGTACACAGGAGGTATCGAAGTAGGTATGCCGCCAAATGAAGCAGGTATGTCTCGTAACGATACAGACTTTTTACATATATACAACTGGGAAAAATTGGCTGAAGTAGCTAAAGATGATAAAAATGTAAAAATCATTAATGGTCATAGAGTTGTACCTATGGAGGTAGCAATTGCCAATGATTCACTTTTCCTTATTCCTGAGCCTAAATCACCCCATGGTGTAGATGTCTCACCTGATGGTGAATACATTACTGTTTGTGGTAAGCTTGATACACATGCTTCTGTATTTAAATGGAGCAAAATTAAAAAGCTTATAGCAGATAAAAAGTATGCAGGGAAAGATCCTTATGGTATCCCTATCCTTGATATGAAAGAGTCTTTACATGGTCAAGTTGAATTGGGTCTTGGGCCTTTGCATAACCAGTACTCTAATATAGATGGTGAAATTTATACTTCAATGTATGTTGATAGCCAAGTGGTAAAATGGAACTACAAAACACTTAAAGTACTGGATAAAGAGAATGTACACTATAACATCGGTCACCTCTGTGGTATGGAGGGAAAATCAGCTGATCCTCAAGGTAAATATATTATTGCATTGAATAAATTAGCGATTGACAGATTTCAAAATGTTGGACCTTTGCACCCGCAAAATCACCAGTTGATAGATATTTCCGGTAAGACGATGGATCTTCTTTATGATATGCCACTACCTTTAGGGGAACCTCACCAGGCAGTTGCGATCAGAGTGGAGAAACTACATCCGCATGTAAGATACCCAATGGGTACAAACTCTAAAACAGGTAAGATCCATAAAGGTAAAACACTGGCAGGACAAGAGAAGATTGTAAGAGATGGAAACAAAGTCACTGTATATGCTACGATGGTACGTTCTCACATTAACCCTGAGAGAATCACCGTCAATAAAGGTGATGTTGTAACAATGCACTTAACTAACCTTGAGAGAGCTCAAGATGAGACACATGGATTTACTGTAGATAACTATAATGTGCATGCCTCATTAGAACCAGGTGAGACTTCTACCATTAAGTTTACAGCAGACTTAGAGGGTGTATTCCCTTACTACTGTACAGAGTTCTGTTCAGCACTTCACTTGGAAATGATGGGTTACCTTATGGTTAAAGACCCAAATAAAAAGTATACATCTGCACAGAAACTCAAAATGGCGACTATGTCTCCTGAAGAACTTAAAGCAGAGTATGACAAAACAGTTGCAGTAAATGCAGCTACTGACGCAGTTATTCAGTCAGTTGTTGCGTTCTTAAAAGAGAACAAATTTGGTGATCATAAAGTGGTTGCTGACCTAGTTGATGATGCCTTTGCACAGTATGGACAAATCGAAGGACAAAAAGCTAAATCTGACGCAGCAGTAAAAGCTGGTGACATGGATAAAGCGATTCTCTTTGAAAACATGATCTGGCAGCTTATGGTTAAGACAGCTGATGTGGGTATCAGAGCTAAAGATGCATTGGTAAGACTTGTTGCAACTAAACAGTCTAATGCAGCTGCAGCAGGTCAAAGAGCCTTTGATGAAGGTGGATGTTCTGGTTGTCACGTTGTAGGTAAAGTATCTTCTGGTCCAGACCTTACAGGTGTACTCCAAAGACATGAGAATGGTGAAAAATGGGTTGCTGAATTTATTAAGAACCCTGAGCATAAATTTGATGATGCCTATGTAAAAGGTATGATCGACTACTTCAATCTTAAAATGCCTAACCAGCATATGACTGATCAAGAGATTTCAGACATGATCGAATACTTTAAATGGATTGACGAAAACGCAAATCTATTTTAGACAAATCTATCAAAGGGGATCTTTTCCTCTTTGATTCAGGACAGATAAAACCCCCCCCTATTTTTAACGTATTGATTTAAGACTTAATAGATAGCTTTCTTTTTAATATCTTATTGTTTTTTATAATTTAAACTATTTATTGATTCAGCTCAATGTTTCACATCTATGCTTTAGCTATTATGAATGTAATAATTATTTTATTGAAGGAGAAACGATGCATTCCAGTTTTATTAAAGCAAGAGTTTTTACTGCTTTAGCACTCATCATACTCACAGTGGGTTTTACCTTTCCTATGATTACTTTTCACGGAACAATGAATCAGATAGATGCGGGTAAAAGTGATGAGGTGTCAGCACTTTCAGCAAAAGTTTGGAATTTTTATAACAAGGGCAGATACAAAAGTATTGCTACAGATAAAGATGCCCATAATAACCTTATGAAGATGATAGAAGAGTCTGCTGAAATTGGTGTGGCTTCCACACCAATTTGGGCAGTATCACTAGAAGCACCAAATTATCCAAAAGAAGCATTTCCTGAAGGAATCCCTGTTTTTTTTCATTTTGACGGATTTTCCGGTGAAGTACATGAAATGAATACTATTAACCACTATGTTGGGATGGACCCTATGTATGTAGGGGGGTTTCTTGAACGTGAGATCGGTATTTATGCCTTACTCTTTCTCTCTTTGATGATGATATATTTTATGGCATACAATGCAAAAATATTTAGCTTAGGTATGCTTATCCCTGTCTCTTTACCACTGTTATTTATAGCAGATTATTCTTTTTGGCTCTACTGGTTTGGACATAACCTGCATGACTGGGGTGCATTCAAAATTAAGCCATTTATGCCAACAGTATTTGGTGATGGAAAGATAGCACAGTTTACAACACACTCATACCCGACAACAGGTTTTTATCTGTTATTGGCGATCAGCCTTTTCAGTCTTCTTGCTTTTTTTGCAAAACAAAAAGCATTGAAAGCAACCGCAGCTGAATAATAATGTAGGGGAACCCCTTGTGGGTACCTTTTAGTTTCACAATAAAGGTTTGAAGTTTGATTAGATTATGTAGCATTTTTTTCTTATCATTGTTAACTTTTTTGAATGCAAATGCACTTCAAGATGCTATAGATAAAGCACCTGAAGGCTCTATTTTAAAGCTGCCTGCAGGTGTCTACAAAGGTGCCATTACCATCACTAAACCACTCACAATCATGGGTAAAGAAGAGGGTGTGGTGATTGACGGTGAGGGTAAAGGCACAGTTGTCACTATTAAAAGTTCATATGTAACACTCAAAAATCTTAGAATCACAAACAGTGGAGCAATGCACCATACACTTGATGCGGGTATATTGGTAGTAGATACAAAGCAATGTGAGATAAGTCATTGCGTGATAGATGACTGTCTTTTTGGTATTGACATGCAGATGGTAAAGAATTCTATAATCTCACATAACACCATTACATCAAAAGATCTGGAGTTGGGGCTTAGAGGGGATGGTTTACGTCTTTGGTACAGTAATGACAATCTCATCAAGAAAAATTCACTCATCAAGTCCCGTGACATGGTAGTTTGGTACTCTCATGGTAATGAGATCGTAGAAAACTATGGAGAGCATTGTCGTTACTCTTTGCATTTTATGTATGCAGGGAAGAACTTAGTCAAAGACAATCACTACAAGTTTAATTCAGTGGGTATCTTTTTTATGTACTCTAAAGATACAGTTGCTATTGGCAATGTGATTAAAAGTTCTTTAGGTGCTACGGGTATGGGTATTGGACTAAAAGATGTCTCAAACTTTACACTTAAAAACAATACTGTTCTTTACAATGCACAAGGGCTCTACATAGACAGATCTCCGTTTGAGCCAGATACCAATAATTGGATTACAGGTAATAACATTTTATATAACTCAGAGGCAGTACATTTTCATTCACTCTCTGAAAATAACATTATGAAAGACAATATCATCAAGGGAAATATTGAAGATGTTGTCAATGACAGTAGAGGATCTAAAACTTATAAAAATGATATTGCAGGAAACTTCTGGGATAACTATCAAGGGTTTGATAAGAATAATGACAACATAGGTGATACACCCCATCAAGTGTATCAGTATGCGGATCAGCTTTGGGTGTATAACCCTGATGTGAAGTTTTTTTATGGATCACCTGTAATTTCACTTCTAAATTTCTTGGCAAAACTGGCACCATTTTCTAAGCCAATTTTTTTGTTTGAAGATAAAGAACCAAAAATAAGGTTGACACATGGCAAAAATTAAAACAGACAGAAGAGAGTTTGTAAAGTATTCAACATTGGGCATATTTGGTGCAGTGTTAGCAGGGAGTGTTGTGTTTTCTCCACAAGCAGTCAAAGCAGAAAATAGACTTAGACCACCAGGTGCAGTGGAAGAAGATAAATTCTTAGCACTGTGTATTAAGTGTGGGCAGTGTTTACAGGTTTGTCCTTATCACTCTATCAAGTTAGCAGATATGGGAAAAGGTCATGGTGTGGGGACACCGTATATAGATGCAATGGACCGTGGATGTTATGCCTGTTCTGCTGTACCTTGTGTGTTGGCTTGTCCTACAGGAGCACTGGACCATCACTGTGAAAAACCTGAAGATATACATATGGGTATAGCAGTACTGGAGTTTCCAGATAGGTGTTTAGCTATGTCTAAAAAGCCTGTACCAAAAGGATATAACAGGTTTATGCATGCTTATACGGATGCACAAAGAAATGTCACGAATTTAGAGAGAGAACTGTTGGAAAAACTTGAGGGGTATGAGGGAAAACAGTGTACCTTATGTGCAGATGTTTGTCCTATACCTAACCCACTCTCTGCTATAGCCATGGTACCAGATAAACAAGGTGGTAAAAGACCGGAGATCTATGATGGATGTATAGGGTGTGGAGCTTGTGAAGAGGTATGTCCAACACATACTGCGTCGATAGTAGTTAAGCCAAGAGTGACTTATGATGAACAATACAAAAATAAAAGTTAGGAGTATAAAATGAAGAAAATTTCAAAATTATCAACTTTAGTTTCTAGCTTAGTGTTAGTCTCTTTAATCACGGGGTGTGGAGAGAAACCAAATGAGGAAAAACCTAAAGAGGAAAAGCCGGTTGCTGTAAGCAAAGCAGTAACTACAGAAACGGCACCTCAAATTGAGGTTGTGACAAATGAAAATGCCAAAGAGATAAAAGTGAAAGAAAAAGCAAGTGACAAGGCACAAAGTAAATCATATTATTATGATTACAACATTAAGGGTGAGTATGATGAAAATGCCAAGCCTGCCAATGATGATGCCGGGATAAGAGCAAAACCAAGAACAAGTATTGATGCCAATATCAATGTGCGAAGTCCTTATGAAGAAGTACAGATATCACTGTTGGTTAAGAAGCTAAGTAAGAAGTTCATAGTGAAATGTTCAGCATGTCATAATGACTATGCCAATGGGATCATCGGGCCTTCATTACTTGGAAAAACATCCCAGGAGATCTTTGATGATATTGCAGCATTCAAAAGTGGTGAAAAGAAGAATGTTCTTATGACAGATCTCATTAATATGATGGATGAGAATGAGATAAAAGCATTGGCAGATGAAATTTATGAGTTCAATCAAAAAATAAAAGAAGCAAGGAAATAAATATGAAGCATATTATAGTTGGGCTGCTTACAGTTGGAATTATCGGCTTAATGGTGTTTACTTTTATGGGTGGTGGTGCCTATCATGGGGGTGAACATGGAAAAGTCATAGAAGATTTTGGTGACTCCCTCACAGCCAATAAAGCAGTTGTAGTGGAAGAGAAAGATGACAGACAAAAAGAGAATGATAAACTTAATGCCTTAAGAGATAAAGCAGGAAATGCAGGTGCGTTCAAAGTGAGTAAAGAATACAAAAGAAAATGTGCATCTTGTCATGGTGTCAATGGTTCAGGGTTCCAAAATGGTAAACCTATGATGGGACCTAAGATCTTTGGACAAAGTGCAGAAAAACTCTATAAAGATCTAGTTGAGTTTAAATCAGGTAGAAAAGAAAATGTCGTTATGAAGGGGCTTTTACTTCCAATGAGTGATGAAGACTTAAAGCGATTTGCAGATGAGATAGGTGAGTTCCCTGCCAGAGCAGCGGCTGCTCAAGAATAGTCATAAGGAGGAGAGCAAAAATGGATAAGTATAACAATAGAGAGACCATAAAAAATACTACTTTTTGGTCTACTTTCTTTGACGTAAACAAAGAAGGTAAAAAAAAGTTTAGTTATCGAATGAAAAGGTGGATACTTGTCATTGCTATACATTTACTCTTTTTCTTGTCATTTGCCATAGATATTCAGACACTTGAAGGGACACTCAATGGTTCAAGGTTTTTAGGTTTTCACCTTATTGATCCTTTTACAACAATGCAGGTGTATCTTTCTACTTATGAGATACCCATCAATGTGATCATCGGTACGGTAACTATTATACTTTTTTACCTTTTGGTTGGAGGTAGAAGTTACTGTGCATGGGTATGTCCTTATGGTTTACTTTCAGAGATAGGTGAGAAATGGCATAATACACTGGTGACTAAAAAAATCATTAAAAGTAGAAAGTTTGACCATAGGGTACGTTATCTTTTTTGGGCTATCTTCCTTACACTCTCTTTTACCAGTGGATATTTGGTTTTTGAGACGTTTAATGTGGTAGGGATTCTAAGTCGTATCGTAGCATATGGATGGAGTTTGGCGGCTATTTGGGTTTTACTTGTATTGGCCCTTGAAGTTTTCTTCTCTCGTCGTGCATGGTGTACGTATATCTGTCCTATAGGAACTACTTATGGGATGATAGGAAAAGTATCTGCACTAAGAGTAGAATGGAATGATAATTGTGATAGTTGTATGGTTTGTCATGATGTTTGTTTTGAAAATCAAGTACTGGAAATAACCAAAGCAAAGTATAAAAAACAGATAGATGAAAAAGATATTAAGACGGCATATATTACAGGGGCAGATTGTACATTATGTGGTAGATGTATTGATGTCTGTCATGAAGATGCACTGAAGTTTGACTTTAGACTGAAAGGACTCGTGTGATAAAAGTTACGGATCTTAGTAAAAAGTTTGGTTCACACCTGTCACTGGACAATGTTAATATTGCATTTAACAGGGGTGACTCTGTGGCACTTATGGGCGCCAACGGGGCTGGTAAAACCACTTTGATACGTTCCATTTTAGGATATTATCATCCCAATAGTGGAGGGGTTTTGGTCAATGGACTCGACCCCATTAAAGAGCGTACCGAGGTGTTGAAACATGTGAGTTTTGTACCACAACTCCCACCACCCATTAAACTCAGTGTAAGTGAACTGCTCTCTTATGTCTGTAAGAGTTCAGGAGTTGTTGAACAACGCATTTATCATTATGCCAACGAAATGAAATTTGATATTAAAACAAACCTTAGTAAATCATTTTTTAAACTTTCAGGCGGTATGAAACAGAAACT
>Ga0209633_10005887_pt1 | contig 10613 bp, 2 predicted proteins | sample Cruoilmetagenom1_FD_187290 | JGI IMG/M metagenome (GOLD analysis project Ga0209633, IMG submission 187290) | Oil polluted marine microbial communities from Coal Oil Point, Santa Barbara, California, USA - Sample 1 (SPAdes) (version 2) | ecosystem: Environmental > Aquatic > Marine > Oil seeps ... | reverse complement strand
AACTAGAACATCCTGAGGTTGCGTTTTGAGCTTCAGCATAATAGGTTATAGTTCCTACACCTGTTAAATCTGGGCTTCCAGCAATGGGGCTTCCACCTGCGATGACACTATACCAAACTACTGTCTCTCCTGCTCCTACTGTTGCAGTTGCTGTTAATGTCTGACCTGAATCACATTCTGTGATATCAGAAGCTGTTGGTGCTGCTACAGTACTATTTACTGTTATAGTAACTTCATCAAAATCGTCTTCATAAATATGGACAACACGGCTAGCAATAAAATTTGTTGCTCCTGTTTCAGTAGTAGTGACAGTAGCCGTATTTGTTAAATCTGTTCCTGCAGTTATATCTGGAGCAGTTACGGTATACGATGTAGTGTATATCCAAGTTTCACCAACATTTAACACTCCATTCGAGCTCAAACTTTCTGTTGGCCCCGCTAAAGCTCCTAATGATGCAGAAATAGAACTAACATTAAGGTCTTGGTCACCATTATTAAATAATGTGATAGTATAATTTAAAACTGTACCAGCTTCAGAAACTCCAGTATTACCATCGTTTTCTATATTGGTAATCGTTAATGAAGGTGTTTGAGCATTTGCGTTAAATACAAAAGCTCCAATAAAAAATATAAAAAATAGTATCTTTTTTAAACTTTCCATTCTAAAATTATATGTGCTATTAGTTGTCATTTTCTTTTTCTTATTGACCATTATTTGGTATTGAATCTGGATCTGGCAATGAACTACCTGTTATCTCTACCTGATTCGTAAACTCTCCACATATATCTACCGTTAACGTATATGTTAAGATTATATTATTCCCTGCTCCTAATACAAATGCTCCTAAATTCCATTCTAATTCTCTTGTACCAGTGCTAAAGGTTACTGTTCCTTGAGTTGTATTATAGTTTGAAGGTACATGTATATATGTAAAATCAATAGGAATAATATCTTTTACAATTATATTTGCTGATGCTGACGGCCCTGTATTATGCACTGTCAATGTAAATGTAATGTTGTCACCTTCGTTTGGAGATGTATTATTAACTGTTTTACTCAGGCTTAAATCAGCTTCCGGATCCGGTATTACCGTAATAGTAACCGTAGCAATATCTGTTTGACCAAAACTATCTGTAATCGTATAAGTAAATGTATCTACTCCCTCAAAATTAAGGTTTGGTGTATAGGTAAATGTTCCATTTGCGTTTATTACTAAAGTTCCATTTGACGGATTTGTATTACCTGTGACTGTAGTAGGAGTTACTCCTAATACATCTTCTCCATTTCCATTGTTTAGAAATATATCTCCCGAAACTGCAACATTTTCATTGGTTGAAAATGAATCGTCTATAGCATCTATTGCTGCTGCATTTAAAGGTAAGTGCATTTGTAAATCGTCGCAGATACAATTTGTAGCAGATGCATTCATTACAAACACCACACCATCAGAAATATTACAAATTGTATTTGAAGTGAAACTAATATTCTCGGTTATGGAAGCATTTGCTGCAATTGCTTGAGAAAGTGTCCCTGAATGAATAGGTATTCCGGAAGGATTTCCTGTATTATCAGCACAATATATGTCATACGAATATCCACTTGGTGCATCAAGACCGTTATTTATAATGTTAATAGTAAAATTGTAATTATTATTTGAATTGAAAGAAGTTATTGAAGCACTAGATCCTCCAGCATCAGCGAAATCAGGTTTTAAAATATCTAATAATTCTGTTGATGACCCTGTGTTAACAATTGCATTAACACAAGTTGAAGCTCCACAGGTTAAGCCACCCGTTTCAATATAATTTATTATTGAAACTCCTGCGTCTGTAGCACAACCATCAATTCCGGTTTCAATATCAAAGGAAAAATCTGCCGTTTGTAAATTAGTCAAACCTGCGGGATACTGAATAACTAATTCATTGGAGTTAGATGATACTAATGTTATTCCGTTAAGAGAGCTAAAAGTTCCATTTATATAGCTAATTCCAAGTGGAAGAGTTACTCTTCCAAAATCATTAATATCCGTTTGAGTTGCCGATTGACCAGCTATATCAGAAAAAGTTGTTGTTATATTAACTGATTCAGTAGCACTACATCCATCTATATGTGCTCCATTTGTATCTAGATCATTTGGTAATACTATCGCCGAAAAAGCATCATAAGGCTGGTTAACTCCGTTTATATTAATATCATTCGAGAATATTAATGAACCATTCCCTTCTGCAGGATCACCACATGGTTTGTTTGCAAAAACTTTGAAAAGTAATGGAGTTCCTGAAATATAATCACAGGTAGTTTTTAATTCAAAATCTATTTCAACCTGTCTATCATTTACGGTTAGGGCATCATTTGTACCCGGAATGCCCCCCAATCCAGTAATAGCACTATGTGCCAACAAGTCAATATTTAGTGTGTTTCCACTGCTTGTATACACCGCATTTTCTGTAGTTGAAGCATTAAATGGATATCTTATTTTAATAGAGTTAATATCTAATGACGAAAGTCCTGAAGGTATTGTAAATTCAACTCTTGGATTCAATAAAAATGCCAATTGAGCGCTGTTAACTTGTAATTTGATATGAAACGGATCACACATATCTATACGAGCTGAAGGTTGGTCTATTATGGTAAGTTGCACTTCTGAACTTCTAGGAGAAAGTGTTAATTGTGTACTATTTTCATAACATTGTTCTGCTAGGCTTCCATATTCGGATTGGGTTGGATAAGCGACACAGTCCCAACCATGTGAGAAGGTTAAAATCTGATCTGCACATGAAGTATAATTAGCTTTGATTCTAATATCTTTTGAAGCATTGTTAACCAAAGATCCAATTTCCACCCAGGTGGTTCCACCAGATTGTACAATATTTAAAGGTATTGAACCTCCACCTGTTATATCTAATGCACTAATTACTGTTATATTGGGATTTGGTGAAACCCTTATCCAATTATAATCAATAGTGCCACTACCTGAAGATGTATTGGTAACATTTAAGTCAAAATCTGCTACTGTATTATCACCGTTAACAATAGCTGAACTTGCCGGCTGTAAAGTAAAGGTTGGTTTTGTATAATCTAAGTTTCTTGTAGAAATTAATGCTGGTTCACTTGTATTAGCACCGTAATGATATTGTTTATACTTATTCTCAAAAGTAACGGGTCCTGCTTCATCTGCCGTACAGGTTCCTTTTACCCAAACAGATGTTCTTGGATAATAGGTGTTGGTTTGATCACCATTTCTATAATTTGCCGTTGGTGCTAAGGTAATAACATTACCAACTTGAGAAAATGTTATTCCATTATTTGCTAAAGTAAAACTACCTTGATTATTTCTAACTTCTGCAATTCCTGTAAATTTGTACCCATCTGGCAATGTTATTTTTGAACTTTCAAATCCAAAAGGTGGTCTATACTCATTAGGAAACAAATCTCCGGCATTTGATCTTTCGGTTGCATGTGCTCTCAAATGACCACTTTCACAATTTTTAAAACGTACAACACTGGTGCCAAAAGAATGCAATACTCTTAAAACCGATGCTTCAGAACTCCAAGTATCACATGAAATCTTATTATTTGATATATCTGTTGTATAAAACTCTCCTTTAAAATTAGTAAGTTTATGTAAATTAGAGGTTGACTGGTTCAGATTAAATCTATAATTTAATGACACATAAATGGAATCATTACTATCAAACGTCGCACTATCAAATACATTTTTATACGAACTAATATCAAACCTCGCTGTGTGATCGCTACCTGAACTTGACACTGCTGGTGTACTTGCTAAAACTTGTACTGCGGTTGTTGTTCCCAGTGAACTATCATATACATTTATAGTGCCATCTAAGTATTCAATAGTACTAGCCCCCAGAGCATTCCCAACAGTTGAATATTTTATTTCATAAAACATTTTGTCGGTAGTATAGTTATTTACTATTGCTTTAGCATTGATTCTCATAGTATCACCAACCAAATAGTTTTGTAATTCATAACCATTCGCCGCTGCTTGAGATAAATCTACTCTTGTATTTTGCGTATTATCCGTCCAACCTGCAGAGGTTCTATAGGTATCAAACGCCGTAATTGCGGGACCATTACAAGCAGGGAAGCAACCATGTGTAGTAATTGGCTCGAAACTTCCACAATGAATATCCTCATCAAAACATACATTTCCATTTGTATCTCTTAACTTTATATTAGTTGTATAGCCTACCGTAAATACATTTGAGGCATTTGTGGCAATATATGTAGCACAGTCAAATGAAAGTGGAATGCATAATTTACCATTTGTTGCAGGAAACTCATTTTGTAAAACATTTGGATAGTTACGTAAATTAGTAGTGGAATAGCTTATGGTGTTTCCTGTTTGTGTAAATAAACCTGCATTTGCATTTGTCGCATCTATAGTTACACCATCGGGTACATTAATACTAACTGAAAATTCACTATCAGGGTCTGCTGATAAGGCATTATGACCGTTCAATTCTATGTTACTATACATTGCCGGGGTAATACAAAGCTCAAAAGAATCACCATCAGAAACGTCTTTGTCACCATCTAATTCTGTAGCTCTTAGATAATCCCTAATAAAGTTTCTATAGCCAAAATCTAAGCGCTTTGCATCTTTAGGTTCTAAGCATTGATTTTTTATATTAACGTCAAAATATAAATGTTCCCAACCTATATAATCGAATCTTCCTGTACTACAGTTAGAACGAGGATTATAGTCAATATCCAACTCAATAATTGTAGATTCACCAGGCGCTAAATCATCATAATAACCATCTTGATCTAGATCTTCAAGTCCAACTCCAGGACCATCAGGGTCGACAGTTAAAAAGTCAGGTGGTATGGCTACCGTAGTTCCAGAACCTCTTGTTGGATATAATGACGAAGGATTATTAAATGTAGGTATTACAGCAGGTCCATTTGTAAAACGAACGTTACTTAAGCTTCGAGTACCTTGATAATCATAAGCCCAAAAAGGGTTAGAATTATAACTTGTGAGAATAGAAGAATTATGTCCTAACCCTATATTTATATAAACATCTCTACTTGTGGATCCGTTATCGGTTCCAATATTCTCAATTTTTACTCTAAAATGATTTGTTTCACAAATATCATTTGAACCTTCCAGTTGTGTTAATTTTAATTCGGGTAGTTGATTCCCTAAAAGGATCGCTCCTGATTTTAATCCACTTTTTTGACATTCTGCACCGCCACAACCCCAATAAACATCATGAAGAACAGTTGCTTTGTCACAAGCTAAAATTGCAAATTTTTCTTCAAAAATAAAACTTTCACCATTTTCAAATTGTTGATCTCCATCTTCATTTGCTGTCACAATATTAAAAGGTGCTTGCGTTAATTCAATATCATATGTTAGTGTAGTAACACCCGTAATTCCGTCAACCGTTGAACTACTTGGTGTTAAAACTGCACCGTTAAATAACAATTGAAAATCATGGATATCTGCACCAACAAAAACCTCGTGTTTGTACATTTGAATATTACCATTTCCTCCTTGAATTACTTCAACCTGTCTTGTAAAATAAATTGGACTCGTAACACTACTCACAACACCATTAATAGGTATAATATCTAAAACACTCAAAGAAGCTGAAAGTAGGTCATAGGAAGATATAGCATCATTATAATCTTGAGCCGTTTTAGATTGGTTATTATCTTTATAAGAAATTTGATGTCTGTCTTTAAATGTTCCTCCACTTTCTTTAAAATTAACTGCCGAACATTCAGCTGTTCGTTGAAAAGTAAAGATGAGTTCATCTCCTAAATTCCAACGTATTTCGTTGCCGCCTCCATTTAAATTCTTTATTTCAAATTGCGGCTTTCCTAATTGAGAAGTATTTACATAATTTATACTATAAGCATCCGGATTTTGAGTTATTGCAACCGTACCCGGGACATATTCTACACCAGTAGGTAAAATAAATATGATACTAAAATTATGTAAGGTTGATTTTTTTGCTTTTATAGTTACAATTTCATTTGAGTTATTACTTGCTTCGCAGACACCCAAATCTTCAGGAGCTAATGTTATCCGGAAATCACTATTATCGATTTGAGCATTCACAGAAAAGAATCCAAACATTAATAATACTATAACCAGCCTGTGAATATTGGTTATTTTTTTTATTGAAATGGTAATATGATTAAAGTAATTATTCATTTATAATTTTCCGTTATTTACTGTTGGATTTGTATTAATTAATGAGCTGTTGGTTATTTCTGTTTGACTTTTAAACTTTCCGAAAATATCTGCTCTAACTGTATAAATTAGGATTATTGTATTTTCAACACATGACGTTGTGCCTAACACAAAAATTTCTATCTTCCACTCTACAATACTAGTTCCTATATTAAAGGCAGTTGAACCATTCGCAGAGCTATCATCAAGTAACGTAAAATCTGTTGGTAAAATATCTTGAACTACTATCTTTTTTAGTGATGTGAGTTGTTGATAGGGTATAGCAAATGTTATAGCATATCCTTGATTAGGATTACTATTATTTACTATATTTCTTAAATTTAAATTTGCATCACTTATAGCATCTCTGAAATCAATATCTTCACTAAGATTTAAATTAAATACAGATGCACTTTCTGCAAAAGTCGTTTTCGCTATTAAGGAAGTTGAAATAATAGCAAAAACGATAGATAATACTATCTTTATTATATTTCGTGTTTTGGCCAATGTTGATTTTATTTTCTTATTCTTGTAATTTTTTCTACATACATTTTACATCATTTTTAGACTCATAAATTTAAATAAAGCAACCTTATTAATATAAAACAACGGTATGTCAAAAAACCCTACCATAAGGATTATTAATAATCCTTATGGTAGGGTTCTCTATATATATTACATTAATAAGGATGATATTGAGTTCATAAATTTATTTAAACATGAATCTATTTTCAAGTTTAGTACACTCCTTCAGAACACTAATCTTTAATTTTCTCCTTACTACCTAGGCAAATATAAATTTTGTTTATTAAAATGTTAACATTCTGTTAATAACCTTGATTGTTTGTTAATAACTCTATTTTTTTATGTTAATAACTTGATTATGGCTTCTAACTTTTACTGTATAGAAGCCTCTTAGTACCGATAAAATATATAACAACAAGAATTGTTCTTTCTACACTAAAAGAATAACGATGCAAGGTAGGTACTGAATATAAACCTAAATCAATCGTTATATAATCACTCTCTAAAAATCGAGAGTAGGTTACGAAAGAAATTAACGTCCGTTATTTGGCAATGAATCTGGATCAATCAATGAGCTGTTTGTTATTTCTGCTTGATTTTTAAACTCTCCACATACATCAACTCTAACTGTATAAGTTAAGATTACTGTATTATCGACACCTACTGTTGTACCTAATACAAAAACGCCTAAATCCCACTCTAAAACTCTTGTAACTGCATTGAAATTTGTCGTACCGATGACAGAACTCGCATTAAGAAAGGTGAAATCTGCCGGTAAAACATCTTGAACTACAATATTTGTAGGTGATGAGGGGCCATCATTGGTAATTGTTATTGTGAAAGTGATGTTATCACCTTGATTAGGATTGGCATTGTTAACTTTTTTTTGCAACTCTAAATCAGCATCACTTTCAGCATCTCTATAATCAACATCACCTCCTGTGGCGGCATCATTATCTACATCAGGCAAAATCACCGGAGCGGTTAATGGATCATCTATCGTTCCACCTGGATCTGAATAATTTGCAGTAGCATCTGTATTGTCATCCAATCCATCATTATCAGCATCGGCATTAGCCAACGTAATTCCTGCTTCAGCAGTATCATTTGCACCTTCATTATCAGAATCGGTATCTAAATAATCCGCATTGTCCGTTCCATCAGTATTGGTTGGGTCTAATCCTGTAGTATAATTGGTAAATACACCATTGGCATCCACTGAACCACTTGGTGCTGTATAAGTTGTTGTGGTTTGTGCTTCCACATTATCTGGCAACCCATCACCATCTGAATCTAAATCTAAATAGTTAGGGATAGTATCTGCATCATCGGCACTTTCTGCAATGGTATAATTTGTTTGTTCATTATTAGGACTATCTTGTACAGCATCTGGTAAACCATCGGCTCCAACAGCTCCATTCACTTCACCATTGGTATGGGCTTGACCATGACCTGCTTCTTCGGCATCTAAAATGCCATCATTATCACTATCTAAATCAAAAGCATCTATCACACCGTCATTATCTGTATCCTGACAAACACCATTTTTAAAAACACTTACATAATCTAAAGCAGTTCCGTTTGCTGTACCATCAGGTGTAGTTTCAAACTCTATAGTAGTTTGGGCACTGGTAGCTGTAAAGACTTGACTGTAAGCAAACCAATTTTTAGGGCCAATCACTCCGCTAACAATTCCTGTAGCTATAGTGGTTAAATTTTGAGATTGAATAATCGTAGCTGTTACTCCATCTCTAACTCGCACATCCATTTCAACTGTTGCTCCTACACGATGTCCAATATCTTCACCCCAATAAAAACTTAAGGTATAACTCTGCCCAACTACAGTTGGAATCGTCTGCGATAGCACATTATTCTCTCCTACTGGACTCGAAGATGCATTGTTTCCAATAATATCTAAATATTGATTTCTAGCAAAAGCATCCGCAAAAGTATTTGCTCCTAATACGGCACCGCCAACCCAACCATCTATATTTTGTGAATAATCCCAGCCGTATAACGTATTTGTATTATACGTTGAACCTATAAATGTTCCGATTGCAGAAGTAAAACCATTAGGGAAAACCGTAACATTCGTAAAATCTTGAGCTTCGAAATTACCATTGATAATTAAATTACCACAACCTTCATCGGTATCTAAAATACCATCATTATCATCATCTAAATCATCAACATCTGCTATCCCATCACTATCGTTATCTGGCCTATCGTCTAAAGCATCTCTAAAGTCAACATCTCCTCCAGAATTGGCATCATTATCTGAATCTGTTAAAATTACAGATCCTGATAACGGATCATCTATCGTTCCTCCTGGATCTGAATAATCCGCAGTAGTGTCTATATTATCATCTAAACCATCATTATCTGCATCTACACCTGCCAATGTAATTCCTGCTTCTGTAGTATCTGAACCCCCTTCATTATCTGAATCGGTATCTAAATAATCATCATTATCAAGGCCATCTGTATTTGTTGGGTTTAAGCCTCCTAAATATGCAGAATTTACACCGATATTTGAAACATAAGTTGCTAAATCATCTGTATTTGGGGAGGTATATAATAATGTTGTTTGAGCTTCTACATTATCTGGAATACCATCGCCATCACTGTCTAAATCTAAACTATTTATAAGTCCATCACCATCAAGGTCACCAGAGCCCTCAACAGTATCTAAAATCCCATCATTATCATCATCTAAATCAATAGCATCAGCAATACTATCTCCATCTGTATCTAGACCATTGTTTGTTTCACCGGTACTAGCGATACGCAAATTTTGATCACTAACTACAGTCGCAATATAATTTGAACAACGAGCACTTGCGTCTCCACTTGCTGTAGGTTCCCAACAATCACTTGCGTTGCCGTCAACTCCGTTTGGAGTCAAACTAATAGACTGTCCTTTAGGTGTATTGTCTAAAGTATTTTGATAAGTATTATCCCATATTGTTGACAATGGAGGTGTATTAATTGCATTATTTGCTCCAAAAGCCATATAATCTACTAATGTGGTAGCTACATCATATAACCACATATCATCGCCACTATTGTTTAAACTTGCTCCTCGACCTAACCAAGCTTGAAAAGTTGCATTACTTGCATCTTTAGAAGCTGTTTGTGAACCTACCCATATTACGGCATATTCACCTGGTTGTAATGTGGTTGACCCTGAACATATTTGTGAACCTGAACATACAAAAGTAAAAGGTGTTGTGCTTCCTGTAATATTACCCGTTCCGTCAGTATCGTTTACTAATAAATTACCATCAATTAGTTGCCAACCAGCCAGGTCAACTGCTACGGCACCTGCATTGAATAACTCAATAAATTCATCATTGTTGGTTGCTGAAGTCGTGCTGGATTGATCAAATAGTACTTCATTAATTATAATGTCACCTGACGGGTTCGCTTCATTTAAACACAAAGTAAAAGTACCATCCGTGCTAGTATTGAAGGTATCTACTGAAATATAATAGGTTACTCCAGAAGATAAACCCGGCACTCTTAGTACCACATCTTCGTTAGTCGTTTGGTATCGGGTACTACTAATTTCAGTTGTTCCTGTGGCATCCCACAATGCTATTTGGGTGTATCGTTGACTGCCTTTAGTTCCATTAATATCAACGGTAATATTCATTTGGGCTGAAGATGTGGTTGTAAACTTAAACCATCTATTGAATTTTGGTCCGCTGTTATCCCAATTACTACCAGCATTTCTGTCAGGAGTACCGCCTCTTGTATCGTAAGCCGCATCTGCTGAACATGAATTTATAATACCTGTTACATCTATCGCGCCTTCATACCAATCATAATCTAATGAATCGTCTAAGCACAAAGTAAAAGTACCATCGGTACTAC
>Ga0209633_10005884_pt1 | contig 10616 bp, 7 predicted proteins | sample Cruoilmetagenom1_FD_187290 | JGI IMG/M metagenome (GOLD analysis project Ga0209633, IMG submission 187290) | Oil polluted marine microbial communities from Coal Oil Point, Santa Barbara, California, USA - Sample 1 (SPAdes) (version 2) | ecosystem: Environmental > Aquatic > Marine > Oil seeps ... | reverse complement strand
CAGTAATCACCCTGTAAAGCAAAGGAATTTCATTGACTGCCATTAAAGACTTACCTCTAAGACGACTACTTAACATTCGTGCTTGAATAATTGCTCTTACTTTCATAGATTAGAATAAAATTTTAAATACATTATTAAAAATTAATACATAATAATTATTACTTGATTAAATATTATATACCGCTCTTTTATTTTCTTTATATTTCCTTGCACTCTACTTGCACTTTAATTGCATGGAATGTATCTCAAGCTTTTTTAAAAATAATTCAATGTGACAATAATTTAGTGCTTTTTTGTACCATTCAAATTTTTCCAGCATTTGATTTATTATCAATACATCTTCAAATCACTAAATCACAACTTCATAAAATACTGTATCACAGCTATAATGCACTCCATAGCTTCGCCCTTATCAGTCCCGTTTTAACTATTTAAGAACAGGGTGATTTACTTGGGTTTTCCAATGCGTAAATATAAATTTTTCATTACAGTTATTGGGCTATTTTATAAGGAAAATACACTTTTTTTTAACAAGGTATTAACAGGTTTGGTTTTAGTAAGTTAGTAATTTGTTTTTGGTGATTTGGTTATTCATTTTCCCTTTTCCATAGGGGATTGTATATTTGACTTTGGTAATGGAATATGGTTGGTTGGTTGGTTGGTTTTCATGGAAAATAAGAAGATTCAACGTAGTCAATGACAAGTGGTTGATAGTGAATTAATTTCAAAATTTAACTTTATTACATTTTCAATAACCTTTTCATTTTATTAGGGTCTTGATAATTGTTCCAAAATAAATGAATAAAAATGTTTTTCCTTTCTATTTCATAAAACATAGTAATTTGCTTTAGAATAACAATTTTTCTTATTTTATTATTGAATTCCCACAGAGAGAAAACAAAAGGGTCAACTTTTAATATATCTATTACATCCTGAGTTTTATTAATAAAGTTTTTAATCTCTTTTAAACTCCATTCTTTTTCTAAATAAATTATGTTTTGTTGAAAAGTTAACTCAGCTAATGGAGAATGTATAATCTTATAAGCCATATTTTTCTTTTTGCTCATTTAAAAACAATTCGAAATCCAATCCTTCATTATCATTTATTTGTTTTTTTGATTTTTTAATCAATTCATTTATAATCTGAACTTCATAATCTTTATATGCATCTGGAAATAATGATTTAGAAAGAATTTTCATTTCTTTGGATGTAAATCTTTTTTCTTTTAGTTTTTTATAAAAAAAGCTTCTTTTGATTTGAAGTAAATCTAAAAAATATTGAATTTTATAATTACTGTTTTTTATCTCGACATCAAGTTGATCCATTAACTTATCATATTCATATATTATTTGTACATAATTCATTTTTATAACATTTTAATTCATATATATGACAAATATAATCAATTAATAGTAGTTTTTGTTTTAATATATGTGTATTTTGATTGATGTCTATCATGTATTCACTGGAAATCGCAGATTCGACTTTGGCAGTGGCAAGTTGTTGGCGTTGAGATCATATGCCTAAGCTACTGAAACAAGTTCAGCACAGGTTTCACAAGAGGGAGCTTTATTTTATCAAATGTGCAAATAACATCTAACTTTTATCCTTTTTTCGGATGAAAAAAGAACGAAAAAAATCTTCCCTGTCCAAGGTGTTTGCTACGCAACGGTCACTAATAGCAACTTACATAATGATTATTCGAAACCTTTTTATGAACCCTTGATTCTAATTCTTAATAGTATTTGTTGTGACCTAATACTACGGACAGGTTTGCTTGCTTTGGAATATTATTGATACAGAAGAGTAAAAATATACCCGTAGAGATTTCTTTGTAACGAAATGAAGAATCCTGATTTGTGGTAACCAATTTCCTTCCGCCTCCCGTCTCTCATCTTCCATCTCCTGTCTTTTAGCCTCATCAATAACTATCAACATCAACCACAAATCTAACTGCTCTAAACTCAGCAATAGACTGGAAAGAATTTTTAATTTTTTGAATAAGTGCTTTACTTTGTTTTAAAGATTTATTAGCTGGTAATTTAATAAGTAAAGTTTTGATATGCTGATTTCTAATCCGTGATACTGCTGGACTTACAGGCCCTAAAACATGATTGTGAAAACTATTTTTTAGCGATTTCCCTAACCAGTCACTTGCATTGGTAACCTTATTAAAATCTTTATGCTTTAAGGTTATTTTTAATAATCGAACCAACGGCGGATAATGAAAAGCATGTCGTTCATTCATTTGGTCATTATACATTGCCTCATAGGCATTGGTGGTAACTTGCTGTAAAACCTGATGGTATGGGTTAAATGTTTGTATTGCAACTTTTCCTCTTTTACGATCTCTTCCTGCCCTGCCGGAAACTTGTACCATCAATTGGTAAGTACGTTCATGAGCTCTAAAATCGGGGAAATTCAATAAATTATCGGCATTCAAAACACCTACCAAAGTCACATTTTTAAAATCTAAACCTTTGGTCAGCATTTGTGTGCCTACCAAAATATCTATTTCTTGTTCTTGAAAAGCCGATATTATTTTTTGGTAGCCATATTTTCCTCTTGTTGTATCTAAATCCATTCTGCCAATTTTGCTTTCTGGAAATAAATTTTGTAATTCTATCTCAATTTGTTCTGTACCAAAACCTTTAGTACTTAAAGTAGGGTTTTCGCAAGCAGGACAAGTTTTTGGCATACTACGATGGTATCCACAATAGTGACATCGCAATTCATTACGATATTTATGATAAGTTAAACTCACATCACAATTTGGGCACTGGGGTGCAACACCACAGGTATTACATTCTACAATTGGCGAATATCCTCGTCGGTTTTGAAACAAAATAACTTGCTCTTTATGATCTAAGGCCTCTTGAATTAATACCAAAAGGCGGTCAGAAAAATGACCATTCATTCTTTTTTTTCGATGTTTTTCTTTGATATCAACCAATTCAATTTCTGGTAATAACACATCGCCAAAGCGTCGATCTAATTTTACATAACCATATTTGTTTTGCTTAACATTATAAAAACTTTCTACTGATGGCGTTGCAGTACCTAACAAAACTTTGGTTTTGTGTAAGTTTGCCAAAACAATAGCTGCATCGCGGGCATGATACCGTGGTGAAGGGTCAAATTGTTTGTAAGAAGTTTCGTGTTCTTCATCAACAATAATCAAACCTAAATTACTAAAAGGCAATAAAACAGAAGATCTAGCTCCTAAAATAATTTGTGCTTTACTTTTATTTTGTAATACATTATTCCATACTTCAACACGTTCATTAATCGAATATTTAGAATGGAATACAGAAATTTTATCTCCAAAAAAAGTTTGCAATCGAGTAATAATTTGTGTGGTTAAAGCAATTTCAGGCAAAAGATACAATACTTGTTTCCCAGCAGTAATAGCCTCCTGAATTAAATGCGCATATATTTCGGTTTTACCACTCGATGTTATGCCATGAAACAAAGTCACATCATGAGTTTCAAATGTTTTTTTAATTTCAGCGAAAGCTACATTTTGATCATCACTTAAGTTTTTTAAAATGTTTGTTTTATCGTGAAAAGAGATGCGATCGGTTTGTTGTGTATAAATTTCAAATATTGCTTTATCAATCAAGGCTTTTATTACCGTAGATGAAGTATTCGCCGCAACTTGTAAATCTTTAACTTTTATAGGTTTTTGGGTACTTGCCTGTTTTGAAAAATAGGTTAAAATAACCTCTCTTTGTTTTTTAGCTCTATTAAATTTATCTAGTAAATGTGTAAGGTTCTCTTGATCTTTATACTTTTCGCTTAGGCGGATGTATTTAATGACTTTTGGTTTGTATTGCTGAAAAATTTCTTCTTTTAAAACAACAACACCTTTATCTATCAAAGCATTTATCACAGAGATAACTCCTTTTTTATTTAATATTTTACTAATTTCTTGAACCTTTAAAATAGCCTGCTGTTGTAGCGCTTCAAAAATTAAATATTCTTCGTCATTTAAATTGTTTTCTTCTTGAAATACTTCATTTTTAATTACCAAAGTTTCGCTTTCTAACAAAAAAGCGTTAGGTAAAGCAGCTCTCATTACATCACCAAGAGAACACATATAATAATTAGAAATCCATTGCCAATGGTATAACTGTTTACTTGTAATTATTGGTTCTTTATCTAATATTTGATGAATTTCTTTCGCCTTATAAGCTTCTGGTGGTGTTTGATGAATTTCAAAAACTAGTGCAGTAAATATTTTACTCTTCCCGAAAGGGACAGCCACCCGCATACCTATTTGTAAGAATTCGGCTTCAGCTGTTGTTATTTGATAGGTAAATAACTTTTGTAAAGGAATTGGTAATATGACGTTAATAAAATGGATGAATAGAGATTTAAAATTGAAGTTTTAAAAATATGGAAAAATGACAAAGGAGAAAAGAGAAATATGAAAAGAGTTTAAGATTAATTGTTAAAAAATAATGATTGTAAATTTTATCTCTACAAACTATACGCTATAAGGATTTCTCATTTTGGCATGTTGTTTGCAAATACTGTAATAATGATACTAGTTAAAACTAGGCTTAATATTAACCTTAAAATATATTTATTATGAGAAAAAAACTACTAATATTCGTTACAATAATTTCATTCCTACTTTCTCCCCTTGCTTTTTCAAATACTAAAAGTAATGCAAATGATATTTTTTATGGTTATTACAATAACTATGGAGAAAAATTCACTTTCATAGAAAGAGGAGTTACATTTTCAGTATTTCAAAATGGTGAATTTGATTTTTATATCAATCCAAAAAATGGCGCACAAGTAAATATTAATTTTAATAACGTAAATATTTCTTATAACGCAGGATATAATTATGATAATTATGTGCAATATGATGACTATGGTGCTATAGTTCAAATTGAAAACACACCTGTTTATTATGACCATTATGGTAGAATTGTAAGAGCTGGTAGTGTTAAAATCAATTACTATTCAAACAGATTGGTAAGAATTGGTGACTTACGTGTATATTATAATAATTATGGGTATTACTCACACTATAGTGGATTTATTAATATTTATAACAGACATTATATGTACCACCCATACCATAGTTACTTTTCAAGACCATTTTATAATCAATGTGTAGTTAGCTATAATCCATATAGACGTCATTATACAGCTAATCGTTATGATTACCACTATGGTAAAAGAAATTACAACAAGCACTATTATAAAAATAATAGAAATAGCAAAAGTTTTAAAAAAATTGATTCAAGAGTAAGCTCAGCTAACTCGAATAGAAGCTATCAAAAACGCGTAACCAATAATCGCTATGCAACTAGAAGTCAAAATTCACAACAATTAAATAATAATAAGCCAAGTAATTCTAGAAATAACACACATGTAAAAAAACATATTGCTAAACGAGATGTACAACCACAAAGAAACAGAACAGTAAATACAAACAATCGTGTTGTTAAAAATAATGCAGGAAAAAGAGTTATTAAATCTCAAAATAGAACTATTACATCTAGAAATACAGAACCAAATAGTGCAAATCGAAATAATATAGTTAAGAGATCTACTAATAAAAGTGTTAGAGAAACTCCTAAAAGAAATATATCGCAACGTAGTTCTAACAAAAAAAAATCAAGTAAAAGCTATTCTGCAAAAAGCAAGAATATTAAAAGAACTTCTGCTGGTAGAAGTATCTATAGAAGCAACTCATAAAATGTATTTTTAACTAAAAAGACCTCTTTACTCAAGAGGTCTTTTTTATTATTTTAATATCTATTTACTTTTCTTCAATCCAAGAAATAATCGAAGCATCCGTAGGCAAGGTTTTAGGATTAATTACTTTAACCAACTCTCCTTTTTCATTCAGTAAATATTTTTGAAAATTCCAAGCTACTTCAGAATCTTCTAATCCGTTTTTAGTTTTTTGTGTTAAAAATTGATAAACAGCATCCATATTATCACCTTTTACAGAAATTTTTGACATCATTGGAAAGCTAACCCCATAATTTTCTTTACAAAAAGCAGCAATTTCTTCATTGGATCCTGGCTCTTGCTTTCCAAAATTATTTGCAGGAAAACCAATTATCACAAAGTTTTTATCTTTATAAGTATCATATAATTTTTGTAAACCTTCATATTGTGGTGTCAAACCACATTCTGAAGCTGTATTCACTACCATAATTTTTTTACCTTTCAAAGATGAAAAATCAAAAGATTCACCATATAAATCTGTAACGCTAAATTGATAAATATTCTCTACTTGTTTTTGAGTTTCCATAATATTATTCTTAGTGTTAACATGCATGGCAGTATTTTGTTTTTCTTGCTTTTTATTACAACTCGCTATAGTTATTATCAATACGATAAACATTAAGTAATTTTTCATAATTTTAATTTGATTTTTACCTTAGTCTGTTTTTTTTTGAGTCATTACACAAAAGTTATAAAGAGCCAATAAAATTCTTCGTTCTATCTTACTTCTTATAATACTTTTTAAACTTAAAATAAGCCACTACACTTAAAAGTATTGAAAATGCCAACCATCCCCAAATTTGATTTGGTATCGCAGCAGATTCGCCTTGCGCATAAGAATGTAAACCTGATAATAAATGATTTACACCTAAAAAGGTCATTAATATGGATGCAAATGCAAATACAGTAACCATATTAAAAGTATATTTACTTTTTAAACCTGGAATTAAACGCATATGTAATACAAATGAATAAACCATTATACTAACCAACGCCCAAGTTTCTTTAGGATCCCAACCCCAATATCTTCCCCAGCTTTCATTTGCCCAGATACCTCCTAAAAAGTTACCTATAACCAATAAAACCAAACCAATAGTTAATGACATTTCACTTATGGTAGTAATCTCGTTTATTGCTAATTTTAATTTTTCTTTATTATTTTCCGTTGTAACGGAATAAAGTATCAATGCAATCATACCTAAAATCATACTGATAGTAAACGGACCGTAACTTGCAACAATAATGGCAACATGCACCATCAACCAATAAGAATCTAAAACAGGAACTAAATTGCCGATAGAAGGATCCAGCCAATTCCAATGTGCAACCATTAATATCATAGAAGTTACAAAGGTAGTTGCTGCTAAGGCTAACCCTGATTTTCTTCCAAATATCAAACCAAATAACATCGTTGCCCATGCTACATAAATCATTGCTTCGTAACCATTACTCCAAGGAGCATGGCCAGAAATATACCATCGAATACCCAATCCAACAGTTTGATAAACAAATAATAATGCAATAATGATTGTTCCTAATTTAATTAAATTTTTTATGAGTTTATTAGTTTTAAAAATATAAACAATCACCACTACAAACAGGAACAAGCTGGCAAGCATATATTTCCAATATAAACCTTTAAAAATATCGTATTTGTTATAAAATAATTCCAATTTTATTTTCTTTTCAGAAGGAATTACTTGATCGCCAAATTTTCTTTGATACTTGTGCATACTATCTAAAAACTCATTGGCTTTTGTGTAATCATTTGTATTTGTTGCCTGCACTACTGCCTGCGCATAAAGTGGAATAATATTACTAACATACAAAGAATCTCCGCCTTTAAATCCAGCATGCGAAACTTCAGGAAATGCATACCATTTATGATTCACATCATTTGCCAATGGAAAAAATTTATAAATTCCGCCTTCTAAAGCGCCAAAAAGTAAATTCGCACGACCATCAATATTCAATATACTTTCTTCATACTTATTTTTAATCTTCTTTTTATGCGCTTTAGCAACTTCATCGGTTAATTTATATGCTCCTTTTTCAGAAAATAGATCAGAAAAACGCGCATATTTTTGATTGTGAGGTATTCCAATCAAATCACGAACTTTGGTATTTTCTTTTTTGATATAAATAAAAGGGACAAAATACCAAGCTCTAGGATTTGTAATTAAAGAAACTAAAACCTGATTGGCGTCAAAGTCTTGATAAGTATCTTTTTTACTTACTTTTCGCAACAATTCAGATGCAAAAGTGTTTACTGGTTTCATTCTACCTCCTTCATCTTGAATTACCAATTCGCCAAAATGTTTAGCATGTGTTGCACTTACTTTTTGTGATACTATTAAAGAGTCAATTGTTTTATATTGGTTGTCATGATCATTTTGCGCAAAAGAAGAAAGGCTTATTAAAAGTATTAGCACGGTTAGTTTGGCTTTCTTTTTCTTAATTTTTACCAGGCTTTTTCTTAAAAATGCAAAGCGAGTATTTTTTACAATTAGCGATAATATCAACCCTAAAAATAATAAGGCGTAGCCCAAATAGGTTGTCCAAGTACCAAAAGCATCATGATTTACAGATAAAAAAGTTTGTTCAACTTCACCTTGATCATTATAACTGGACTGAAAAAAACGATAGCCTTGATAATCTAAAACATGGTTCATAAAAATTCGAAAATCAAATACTTTTTCTTTATCTACCACAGTAATTTCACTCGCATATGATTTAGGGCTCATTGAACCTGGATATCTTTCTAATTGAAAATCGCGCAACTTGATAGAAAATGGTAATTCAATTTGCTTTGAACCATAACTCAACCTGAAATTCAAACCCTCTTGTGAAAAAATAACAGGAGGTTCAGTACTTAAACTATTCCCATAAAGGATTATATTTTGTTTGGCATTTTCGGTAATTACTTCTACCTCTAGCAAGTCTCTTGGGTGTTCATCTTTGTTACCTGAAACCATTTGCATTTTACCAGTTATCTCAGTATCGGGAACTACAAATTGCAAATTACCCAATTGATATAGAGATCTTAAATGAAACACTTGCGTAGAATCTTTTGCAACTTTAATTCTTTCTTGAGTAGCCATAATCATATAAGTTCCTTCATTAGGAGAACTTATCCTTAAAGTATCATTTTTAGTAAAAATATTGGTAGCACCTTGTGTTGGGTTTTCAAAAGATATCAATGCGTTATGCATATTTAAAGTTTCTCCAGCCTTAATAAAATGCTCATGACGAGAACCACCATTCGACTCTACTATTTTTATAAATCTATCTCCTATTTCAGTTTCCTGAAATTGTTCGTAAGCATTAGCAATAAAATTTACATATTTAATGGTTATTGGTTTATTTTTAAAATCGGTTTGAATCGTAAAATCATTCCCTCCACGTAAAAGGTCTAAAAATTGAACTGTACCTGTAATAAAATTACTAGCATTTCCTGTTTTTTTGGCAAATAAATAATGTTGATATATTGGTTTTTTTTGTTCTTTATCATCATCAATATGCACTTTAAAATAAGCTTTGTCTGATAACATCAAATTTGTAGTCTCTCCTTCATAAATGGGCATAATACCCTCAAAACTAATATACCTAGTAATTGCAGCACCAAAAATAATCAGCACAAATGCCAAATGAAAAAGCAAAACAGAAAATTTTTCTTTACGAAGTAGATTATGTTTTTTGATATTGCCAATAAAATTGACCATAAATAAAAGCATGATCAATTCAAACCACCAGGTATTATATACCAATGCCTTAGATGTTTGTGTACCTAAATCATTTTCAATAAAAGTAGCTATTGCCATAGATGCTGCAAAAATGACAAACAGCATTGCTGTTAATCGTGTGGAAAATAAAACATTAACTATTTTTTTCATTACTTTATTTTATATAGTTTTTTAGCTGGGCGAAGTTAGTAAATATTAGTACAAAAGCTTTTTATTTTTTTAATATTTAACACTCTTTTTAATCTAAAATATTTAATAAAAATTCAAATCGTAACAAAAGTTATATTTTTATTTACATGAACAACAAACTTGTTGGTATCCTTGTAATTATCGATAAACAATATTTTTTTACCTCTTTAAGATAAAATTAACATAGTTGCACCTGCAACCAATTCGTATTTTATTCTATATTTGCACTCGCAAAACCAGAATGATAAAATGAATATGAATAATAATGTAAAATTCGATAAAACGGTACTTCCCTATTTAGGCAAAACTGCAAAATTAGCTGGGTACTATTTTATGGATACTTTTCATGAAAATGGAATTGACCTATCAAAAGAACAGTGGATTGTATTAAAAAAATTGAATGACAAAGATGGACAATCTCAAAACGACTTGGCATTTATAACCAATCGTTCAAAAACTTCTTTAACAAGGCTTATCAATACTATGGAGAAAAAAGGATTGGTTTTTAGAGCGCTTTCAAAAGAAGATAAAAGAATCAATCACATTAACTTAAGCGTATTGGGTAAAAAAACATTTTTATCTTCATTACCTGTTTTAAAAACTTTAATGGGAGAATTACAAGAAAATATCAGTCCAAAAAATTTAGCCACCACTATAAAAGTGCTGGATCAAATTCAAAATAATATCAACAAAAAATTAAACTTTATTAAATAAATAGAATGAGAAAGTATATAAGTATCGGATTAGGAATTTTATTATTAATTGGCGCCGTTTTATTGGCTAAAGCTATGATTGCGAATAACCAAAGACCTGAACGTAAAGCTAAAAAAATTGTAAAAACAGTTTTTATAGATGTGGTTAAAAATAAAGATATTCCGATAACCATTAATGCGAATGGCAATTTGGTTGCAAAAAATAAAATTGAA
>Ga0209633_10005883_pt1 | contig 10617 bp, 7 predicted proteins | sample Cruoilmetagenom1_FD_187290 | JGI IMG/M metagenome (GOLD analysis project Ga0209633, IMG submission 187290) | Oil polluted marine microbial communities from Coal Oil Point, Santa Barbara, California, USA - Sample 1 (SPAdes) (version 2) | ecosystem: Environmental > Aquatic > Marine > Oil seeps ... | reverse complement strand
CCTTACAACAAATAGAATTTATTTATAAATATAGAAAATTAAAATGAAAAACATAACATACTTTTAAAGTAATAATTTTAACTTAAAAAAATATAATTATGAAACATATTTTCTCAAATTTATTTTTAATAGTTTTTTTTGTTAGTATTTTTAGTTCTTGTGCTGTATATCCGGAATTAGAGCATTCTGAATATACTTATGCAGTTGATTTGAATAAGTATTCAAATGAAGATTTTCTTTTTACAAGTGAAGGGTATAACGGAAAATATAAATCTTGTGGTTTTGTCGAAGCTGAATTATTTCCTGAAGTTAAATATTTATTAAGAACCGAAACTTTTGATGAAACTAAATATCAAAGAGACGGTAATTTTATAATTGAAAAGATTTCAGTTGATGAAATTATTAATAATATTTATAAAAAATCAATCAATATTAATGCAAATGCAGTGATAAGGTTTAAAATTGTGAAGAAACGAAACCCAAAATTAAAACATTATCCTCAATATGAAAGTACATTAAATAATTTAAGTGAAGGATATTTTATTTCAGGTTTTGCTATTAAACGTATTGAATAAAAAAACTAAAAATATACATATTCAGAGAAATCTTCAATTGTTGTTTTTTGGCAAAAAAGCACTTTAAAAGTACCTTATTTGTACCGATTATTTAAAACCCCCTGTAAACATTGATTAGTTACTTTCTGTATCGGAAAGTAAATCAATGAATGTGAAGAAATAATTGAAATATCGGGACAAAAAAATGATGACTGCAAATCAGACAATTATAATAATGTAGTGTTTTAGTAAGATTGAATAATAACAAGATATAATTTAATATACTCATTAAATAATTGAAATTAAAAAAACTTTTTTTTTGTCTTTCATGATAATCAATAAATTTGCAGAAAATTAAATCACTCAAAATGAACTTTATTAAGAAATTTCATATAATACTTTTATTCTTATTACTTACAGCAACAAATGTTTGTTTTTCTCAAGATTTTTTACTTTCAACTCTAACAAATGAATTAGACTTTCAAAAAGAGAAATTTGCAAAAAATGAAAACAAACCGTATTTTATTCAATTCAATGCAACTGAAATTTATAATTTTCAGGCTTCGAGTTTATTCGGAAGTTTAATTTCTTCAGACATTGAGCATGCCAGATATTTTTATCCCGAATTAAGAATAGGGAATTATAAAATTGACAATACTCATATAAGTGATAATATGTTTTCCCAAAGAGATTTCTACTTCGGCGGATTTCCGACAGTTTTGTCAATTGAAGATTCATTATTTCAAATTTCTAAAGCAATCAGAAAATCGGTAAATGAAGATTATAAAAAAGTTTTAGAAGTATATATAAAAAAAAATAAAAAATATAATAATGCTGAAGAAAATAATGCAATAAGCAGAAATGATTTCTCAAAAGCTCATGCAAACCAATATTACGAAGAACCTTATGAAAGCATTGATTTTAATGTTGAAAAATGGGAAAATACTCTAAACTACATTACCGAATCATTCAGGAAAAACGATTATATTAAAATGGCCGGGGCAAATGTCGTTTCAAATATTTCGAGAACTTATAATGTTAATAATGAAGGTTCGTCAATTGTTCAGAATAAACAAATATCGCAATTAAATATTATCTTGCTGATTAAATGTGACGATGATAATCTGGCACCTATAGTTAAATCCTATTATGCATTTTCTCTTGATGGATTACCGAATAAAGAGAAGCAAGACAGTATTATAACTGAAATAAAAAATATAGTAAATCAATTGAAAATTGCGCCATCTGCAGAACCGTACACAGGCCCATGCATAATGTCGGCAAGTACATCCGGAGTTTTCTTTCATGAAATTTTCGGTCACAGAATTGAAGGCGACAGATTAAATAGTATTAAGGATGCACAGACGTTTAAAAATAAAATCGGAGATAAAATATTGCCTGATATATTAAGTGTTACTTTTAATCCTACAATAAAAAAATATAAAAATACCGATTTGATGGGGTATTATAAGTATGATGATCAAGCTGTAAAAGCAAAAGAAGTAAAAGTTGTAAAAAACGGTAAATTAGTTGAGTTTTTAATGAGTCGGACTCCGATTGATTCTGTTTCAATATCCAACGGACACGGAAGAAGTTCTTTCGGAATGTCTGTTGTTTCTCGTCAATCGAATATGTTTGTAGAATCTTCTGAAAGAGTATCAGAAGAACAACTAAGAAAATATTTAATAAAAGAATGTAAAAAACAAAAAAAGAAATTTGGCTTATATTTTAAAGAGGTATCAGGCGGTTATACTTCAACAACAAAATTTTCGCCTAATGTGTTTAATATATTACCGACTGAAGTTTATAAAGTTTATGTTGACGGAAGACCGGATGAACTTATAAAAGGTGTTTCCTTAATAGGAACACCGCTTACCATGTTTTCAGAAATTTCTTATGTTGGAGATGGTTCATCTGTATTTAACGGATATTGTGGGGCAGAATCCGGTTTTGTACCTGTTTCTACAATTGCACCCTCAATTTTGGTTAATAAAATTGAAACTCAAAGAACATTTGAAATTAAAAATGAAGAATCTGAAATTATCAGACCCGATTTAATAAAATAATGTTGTGAAGCAAACATGAAAATAACCTTTATACCTGTTTGTTTTTATACTCTAATAAAATTGTAATAAAAGACATATGAAAACATTTTTAATATTCACATCTGTATTTTTTCTGTTATCTGCTACTTATGCTCAGAAGTTTGTCTGCTCGGAAACTGATTCTGTCATTTTTAAAGCAATGAAAGATGAAATGGACAGAAGTATGACGGAGTATAATAATCCTGAAGCAGGAAAATTCTTTTATATTATGTATCAAATAGACGATGGGCAGAGTTTGTTTGCAAGTGCAAGTTTAGGTAGTTTGTTGAATTCATATAAAAAAATTTTCAGGAATAAAGGTTACAGAATAATGATGGGCAATTATAATTTTAATGATGAGAATTTCATACGTTCTTCCCGAGATTTCAATAATCAGTCATTACAGAATAATATTAAAGTACCGTTGGATAATGATTATATGGGGATAAGACGGTCTTTGTGGGCTTATACAGACATAGCTTATAGCAGATGTATAAAATCATATCTTGATAAAAAAGCTTTTTTTAAAAAAAATCCTGAATTGTTCCCGGAAATTCCGGATTATACAAAGATTGATTCTACTGAGTTTTTAAGAAACAGTGACTTTAATTTATTAGACAAGAAAAAGGCAGAAGTACTTGTAAAAGATATTTCAAATGTATTCAGAAATTATGATAAAATTGTTGAATCTTTGGTTACATTTAATCAAATCATAATAAATGTTTATTTGCTTTCAACAGAAGGAGTTAAAGTAAAGATTCCTTTAAATTATTCATTACTGTCTGTTAAAGTAAGTGCATTAAAAGACAGTTTAACAGACAAAAAACAAAGTGAGAATTTGACATATTATGATGTCAATCCTGAAAATTTAATCCAAAAAATTGATAAAATAAAAACAGATGCTGAAAAATTAGCAAACTATACAATTGCAATTATTGATGCCGAAGAATTGGAAGAAGATTATGATGGCCCCGTAATTTTAAGTGACAGAGCAACATCAAACTTTTTCTATAAGACGATGTTCGGTTCAGATATCAATATTATTGCAACCAGAGAATCTGTTTATGAAAACCCGAAATGGAATTATCTTAGAAAAAAAGATAATTTATTTGAGAAAAAAATAGGAGAGTTTGTGATACCTAAAGAGTTTTCGGTTATTGACAGATCTAAACTTACAAGTTATAAAAATAAGAAATTACTCGGAACTACACTTATTGATCAAGAGGGAGTTGTTCCTCCGGACGAATTGGAATTAATTAAAGACGGAAGACTAATAACATTGTTTAATGATAGAATACCAACTGTTTCTGTCTCGAAATCGAACGGGCATAAACGTTTAGGAGTATCAGCCACAAGTTCAATAACAAAAATTGCACCTTCTAATCTGTTTATTGAATATTCCAAAGGAGTTGATTTTCAAAGAATTGAAAAGTTATTTTATAAATTGTGTAAAGAAGATGAATTGGAATACGGAATTATAATTAAATCTCTTATTCCTGAAGCAGATTATTCACCTTTTGTTTACTATAAAGTATTTAAAGACGGAAAAGAACAATTAATAAAAAATTTATCTTTTCCTCACAGCGATAAAAGATCATTAAAAAAGATTGAAGCATGTACGTCTGAGCAATACATTTCAAACAAGTTAATAGGCTCAAAGTCAGATGGATTCTTAAATATGAACCTTGGGTTAATTTCAAGTGATCTAACAGGTTGTTTTTCAGGTATAGTTACACCATCCTCAATCTTAATAAAAGACATTGAGTTAAATAAAAAAGAAAATTCTTTGAATTGGTTTGATTAGAAAAAGATATTTCTCTTTGAATATATCTGAAAGAAAAGACTGTTTTGTCAGATTATAAGATTTTGGTTTATGTCTTAAAAATCGTGAAAAATTAAACCGTTATTATGTTAATAAAATCATTCTTATTTAGTATTATTTTCAGTCTTACAGCTTTTCAGTCTATCGGGCAAAATAATAGTATTTATATACAAAAAGATACTCTTATGGTTCTTAATAAAAACGGTTTAGTCATAACCCTTTATACAGTACAAGTTTATGGTACTGATTCAATTTCACCTGACTTAAATAATGATTTAACCACCATAAGGGAAATAACAAGAATAATTATAGGAAAATATGATTGTATTGAGATATGTAAGACTAAAAGAAATGAAATAATCTATGAAATTGAAAAAGAAATACAAAAATCAGATAAAATGGCAGGCAAAATAATTCATTATGAAATAAAAGCCATAGATGTTGATGATCGGTTAAAAGAAGCAATTGAAAAGAAAGACGGGAAAGATCCTTTTATTAAATAGTTAAATAAAATGTCAGACAGAATGTTTATAAGATATTCTCCGGAAAGTATTCGATTCTTAATTCCAATGAAATTTGACATCTGAAAGTACTTTTTTTGTACCGATTATTTAAAACCTTCTGTAAACATTAATTAATTACTTTCTGTTTCAAAGTAAATATATGTTCTGCAACATTTTATAATATGATATCTTTTTTACCTTTGTTTTTTATTCACTTAAAATTAATAAATTATGAAAAAGTTTTTATTTACATTTTTGGCAGTTGCTTTCAGTTTGGCAATTTTTGCACAAAAAGATTCTGTAATTATTAAAAAAGAACGGATTATTATAAAAGATAAAAATACCGAATCTTATCTTCCGCAAGCCGGTGATTTTGCTATCGGTATCGATGCCAGTCCGTTTATTAATTTAGTCGGTAATATTATCAGAATTAATGATTTTAACGGTCCTTTTATTGATCCTTCTGCATTTAATTTTGTTGACGGAACAAGTATTTACGGTAAATATTTTTTAACGAATAATACAGCTGTTCGTGCAAAATTAAGTATAAATATGTCAACACAAACCTTAAATAATTTAGTTAATGATGATTCGAATACAACGGATCCGAATGCGAAGGTCACAGATACTTGGAAAAATTCGCAAAACGGCTTGGGTTTGGGTCTGGGATATGAATTAAGAAAAGGAAAAAATCGCTTGCAAGCTTTTTACGGCGGTGAAGTTAATTTAAATTTCGGAGGCGGTTCAAAAGATGAATATACATACGGAAATTCAATGGATAATAACGATTCGATTCCCACAACAACCATAAATTTTAATAGCGGTTTTTCAACACCTGTTGATTACAGAGTAACCGATCAAAAAACAGCCGGCGGTTTCGGTTTCGGATTAAGAGGTTTTGTCGGTGTAGAATATTTTATTTTTCCTAAAATTTCTCTCGGGGGTGAATTCGGTTTAGGTTTTATGTATAATAAAGTCGGAGAAGGCGAAATAAATTCGGAATCATGGAATTATATAAATCACCAAAGAGATACAAATAATAACCTGATAGGCGGATCAAGTAATTTTAATTTTTCCAATGATAATTTAGGCGGAAACATTTTTATTCTGATTCATATATAAGAAATAAAACAGATATATTATTAAAAACGTCATTCTTGGTCATTTCGGAATGACGTTTTTGTATTTTTCGGAATATTTATTTTAGTAAGCTGCTGCTTGTCCGTCTTTTCGAGATTCGGATGCTCCGAAATAGATTTTTCGTTTTGCATCATACATAATGGCTTGATAGCCGCCGTAAATACCTTTCTCATAAACGATTTTATGTCCCATAGACATCAATTTTCTGATCGTTGCATACGGAAATCCGCTTTCTAAACTAATTTCTCCCGTTCCGGTTACATGATCACCGGTCGGCGAACTTGATCCGCTGTGAGAAATTCTCGGAGCATCGCCGGCTTCTTGCAAATTCATTCCGTAATCAATTAAATTCATTACAATTTGAACATGTCCCATCGGTTGAAAATCACCGCCCATAACACCGAAACTTACCCAAGGTTTTCCTTCTTTTGTAATAAATGCCGGAATAATCGTGTGAAACGGTCTCTTATGCGGTTCAAATTTATTAGCATCTTCTTCATTTAAACTGAAAAGTTCTCCTCTGTCCTGAAGCATAAATCCTAATCCGGGAGGAACCATTCCGGAACCCATTCCGCGATAATTACTTTGAATAAGAGAAACCATATTTCCGTCTTTATCTGCGGTTGTTAAATAAACGGTTTCTCCGTTTGTAATATTTCCGTAATTATATTTTCCCGTGCGTTTATCATTAATTAATTCTTTGCGTTTTTTTGCATATTCTTTTGAAATTAATGTTTCCACGGGAACATCAGCAAATCTCGGATCGGTATAATAATGTGCCCGATCTTCAAACGCTAATTTTTTAGCTTCGATAAAATAGTGAATACGTTCGGCACTTTCAAATGGAATATTTGAAAAATCATAGTGTTCCAAAATATTCAGCATTTCCAAAGCCGTAATTCCTTGCCCGTTAGGCGGAAGTTCCCAAACATCATAACCGCGATAATTTACGGATACAGGATTAACCCATTCTGCTTCAAAATTTGCCATATCTTCAACGGACAAAAATCCGCCTTGTTCTTGTATAAATTCACAGATAATTTTTGCAATTTCACCTTTATAAAATGCATCTCGTCCTTTTTTTACCAGAATTTTATATGTTTCGGCTAGTTTCTTATTATTAAAAATATCGCCCTTTGCCGGTGCATGTTTTCCGTCTGTCGTATAAGTTTCAAGTACATGGGGGTATTTTGATGCAAAAAAAGGAATCGAACGTTGCATGTAGTATGCAATGAGTTCTGAAACAGGAAATCCTTTTTCTGCATAGTCAACAGCGGGCGCCAAGATATCTTTCATCGGCAGTTTCCCGAATTTTTCATGCAATTTAAACCATCCGTCAACACAGCCGGGAACCGTAACGGGCAAAGGTCCGAAAGCCGGTATTTTTTTATATCCTTGCTTTTTAAAATAGTCTAAACTTAATTTCCCGGGGGAATAACCGCTAGCATTTATTCCGTATAGTTTCTGTGTTTTTGCATCCCAAACAATTGCAAATAAATCACCGCCGATACCTGAACCTGTCGGCTCCATTAATCCCAATGCGGCATCAACAGCTATTGCAGCATCTACGGCACTTCCTCCGTCTTTTAAAATTTGCAGTCCGATTTGAGTAGCCAAAGGTTGACTGCTTGCAACCATTCCGTTTTGTCCGATAACTTCCGAACGTGTGGCAAAGGATTTTCCTGTTATTCGATCTTGTGAATACAGATTTAAACCTGAAATAAAAATTATCGTGAAAAGAAAGATTGTTTTCATTTTATTGAATTTTAGTAAACCAACAAATATACAAAAATCCTTTTAAGGAATAATTACAAACATTCCTCTTTTATATTAAATTTGCATTTCTTAAATTTATTTCAATGCATACGGAACATAATAAAATTATTGCTCAGCAATTAAACATTGCAGTTAAACAGGTTGAAAACACGGTGATTTTACTTAACGAAGGTGCAACCGTTCCCTTTATCAGCCGTTACAGAAAAGAAATGACTGGAACTTTGGATGAAGTTCAAATTTCAGATATAAAAAATCTTTCGGAAAAACTGGAAGAACTTGAAAAAAGACGTGAAAGTATTCTTCAGATAATAGAAAAACAAGGAAAACTGACCGATGATTTAAAAGTAAAAATCAATGCAACATACGATTTGTCGGAATTGGAAGATTTGTATTTGCCGTATAAACAAAAGAAAAAAACACGTGCCGTAAAAGCCAAAGAAAAAGGTTTGGAACCCCTTGCAAATCTTCTTTTTAAACAAAACATCGAAGACCTTGAAAGTGAAGCTGAAAAATATTTAAACGATGAAGTTGAAACCGTTGACGATGCTCTTCAAGGGGCAAAAGATATTATTGCAGAACAAATTAACGAAGACAAACAAGCTCGTGATGCCGTTCGACGAGAATTCAAATATTCTGCAAAAGTATGTTCCGATTTGGTGAAATCTAAAAAAGAAGAAGCTTTGAAATATGAAAATTATTTCGAGTTTAACGAAGCATTAAATAAAATACCGTCACATCGCTTGTTGGCCGTTTTCAGAGGTGCGAACGAGGGATTTTTGAGAGTTAAAATTTACCCCGATGAAAATAAAGCATTGGAAAAGTTGGATCGAATTTTCCTGAAAGGTGATACAAATGCAACGGCATTGGTGCAAGATGCTGTTGATGATGCCTATAAACGATTGCTTTTGCCTTCCATTGAAAATGAATTTACTAAAGCGGCAAAGGAAAAAGCTGATGCCGAAGCTATAAAAGTTTTTACGGATAATTTACGTCAACTTCTGCTTGCACCACCCTTGGGCGAAATGCGTATTTTGGCGCTTGATCCCGGTTTCAGAACCGGCTGTAAAGTGGTTTGTTTAGACGAACACGGAAATTTATTGCATAATGAAACTATTTATCCGCATCCGCCTCAAAAAGAAACCTTTCAAGCAGGGAAAAAAATTGCTTCTTTAGTCAGCACTTATAAAATTGATGCAATAGCAATCGGAAACGGAACAGCCGGTCGCGAAACTGAAGATTTTGTCAGAAATAAAGTACGTTTTGACAGAGATGTGAAAGTCTTTGTGGTGAGTGAAGACGGCGCATCGGTTTATTCGGCATCAAAAGTTGCCAGAGAAGAATTTCCTGATTACGATGTTACCGTAAGAGGTTCTGTATCCATTGGAAGACGCTTAGCGGATCCGCTTGCCGAATTGGTAAAAATTGATCCGAAATCAATCGGTGTCGGGCAATATCAGCACGATGTTAATCAAAAAGAACTTCAAAAAAGTTTGGATACGGTTGTGGAAAGTTGCGTAAATGCCGTCGGGGCGGATTTAAATACGGCAAGCAAGCATTTATTGATTTATGTTTCCGGTTTGGGCGAACAAATTGCTCAAAATGTTGTGGATTATCGAACCGAAAACGGTTCTTTTAAATCGCGCAAGGAACTTAAAAAAGTAAAACGGCTCGGTGATAAAGCATTTGAACAATGTGCCGGTTTTTTAAGAATACGGAATGCAGCAAATCCGCTTGATAATACGGCTGTTCATCCGGAAAGTTATCACATTGTTGAAAAAATGGCAAAGGATAATAAGGTAACACTTCAAGAGTTTATCAAATCGCCTGATATAAGAAAAAACATTAATTTAAAAGATTACACGAGTGAGACCGTGGGACTTCCGACTTTAACCGATATTATGAAAGAGCTTGAAAAACCCGGAAGAGACCCGCGTCAGCAAGCAAAGGTTTTTGAATTTTCGAAAGACGTGTTTAGCGTTGATGATTTAAAAATCGGAATGATATTACCCGGGATTGTTACAAATATTACAAATTTTGGTGCTTTTGTGGATGTCGGTATCAAACAAGACGGCTTGGTTCATATTTCAAATATAAAAAATGAGTTTATCAAAAATCCGGCAGATGTTCTGAAACTGCATCAGCATGTTAAGGTGAAAGTTATCAGCATTGATACCGTAAAAAATCGTATCGGATTAAGTATGAAAGATGTTTGATAATGAATAATTGATAATTAAGAATTTGTGATTAATCGGTTTTTGCAATAAAATTAATGCTTTGCGTTACTTTGCGAAAACTTTATAGTCTTTGCGTGAAAATAAATAATTCATAACAGAAATATTTTGTGAATAAAATAACGATATACCATAACAATCGAAAAATAATTCTTTGGGAAACAACGCCCGAATTTGAGGATATGGTTGAGAATTTGGAAATTGACGAACCGTTTATTCATAAATGTAACGATCGAACGGATACGATTTTGAATACTTTTTTTGAGAAAGAAGCTATTAAAGAAATCAGTTTTGAGCATCCGGATTTGAATAAATTATTTAATGATTTTAAATCCAGTTTCAAATATATTGAAGCTGCCGGCGGATTGGTAAAAAATAAACATAACGAGCTTCTGGTCATTCAGCGGTTTGATATTCCGGATTTACCGAAAGGAAAAATCGAAGAAAAGGAAACACCGGAAGATGCTGCAATAAGAGAAGTTGAAGAAGAATGCGGAATAACCGGTT
>Ga0209633_10005882_pt1 | contig 10621 bp, 13 predicted proteins | sample Cruoilmetagenom1_FD_187290 | JGI IMG/M metagenome (GOLD analysis project Ga0209633, IMG submission 187290) | Oil polluted marine microbial communities from Coal Oil Point, Santa Barbara, California, USA - Sample 1 (SPAdes) (version 2) | ecosystem: Environmental > Aquatic > Marine > Oil seeps ... | reverse complement strand
AAACATTTCCGCAGCAATTAATAACAGTCCTAACAATGACCAGAAAAAGGGAGGGCCTGGAAACATTATATAACCTCTTTATAATTTTACATTTATACTTACAAGTCTAATAAGCTTTTGTGGAAATTGGAAGTAAAAAATCAAATATTTTCTTACTTTAAGGTCCTGGCTAATAAAATTGTGGTAGATTTTTATAATTTTCCCACACTCCTGTAACTTTTCAATTATTTTCCGTATTGTATTCTGGCATTTTAAAATCTTATTTTCCTTTACATGTGCTTTCCTATCTTCAACCATCTCCTTTAGTATAATCCTTTTTTTAAAGACATATTGTTATAAAGCTTTAATAAAAATATTCTGAAATTTAAAATGATTGGAGAGGCTCAGGAATGTCTGACTATGTAGGATCCAAAATGCAAACTATATCAAGGATTATAATGACAAGCTTAGGTCAATCCTTCTCCATCAAGCAATCACCAAGATTTATCAGGTAGATTATTTTCAGATTTATATAATTTTTTATCAAAAAAAACATGCCAGGTATTTGCAGCACCATTTGATGTATTTCTACCTGTATTTCCTATAAAAAGTGAAGATTCAATAGATACAGTAGTTCAACCGGACATATCAGTAATTTGTGATAAATCTAAAATAATTGAAAAAGGATGTCTTAGTGCTCCTGATCTTATAATAGAAATATTATCGCCTTCGACTTCTAAGAGAGACCTTAATGAGAAATTTCAACTCTATGAAAGATCCGGAGTAAAAGAATTCTGGGTTGTAGATCCAGGGAATAAATATATACGGGTTTTTCACTTGCAAACAGAAGGAAAAGATTCTGGAATATATGATGAAGGAACATTGGTTCCTCCTGCAGAATGGGGGAAAGAAAATACAATTGTTGAATCTGTAGTATTAGAAGGTTTTGAGGTAGATATTAAAGAGATTTTTGATTCACTAAATTAGTTTTTAAATTTTGTATTTTTCCAGATACTTTTCTTATATTATAACTACTATAAGGATATAAAAAAGGCAAATAAAAGTGCCTCGAAAGGGGGAGCGACAGGATATGGTTTAGATAAAATATTAGAAGCAAAAAATGATATTGATATTGCATTTAAGTGGATGAAGGAAAGGCCTTTTGAAGATTATAAAAGGATAGTGGATGCTCTTAATAGACTTAGGGTTCTGAATGCAGCAGAATTTTTCAAAGCCGCAATTCTTCTTTTATGGATAGATGCTGATAGACAAAATAGCTTGTTAGAGGAAGAAAAAAGATATGATTATGTGCAGAAAATTATTGATGGAATAAATGAAATTCCTGAGGGACCGGAGCCTGTAAATTGGGGTAATTTTTTCTGTATTGAATTTATTTGCTGGTTGGTTAAATATATAAATAGTGTATGGCAAATAGCAAAACTTAATAAGTTTGAATTATTAATATTACGAACAGGTAAATTCAGTCTTAACGAATTATATAACTATCAGGATGAGCTTGATCCAACTTTATTTGCAGCAGTTTCCAATCTGGAAGAAGAAAAATTCAAGCGGTCTCTTTATGAAAGTAAAGCAAAGGCAAAGATAGCTATTTTACTTGCTGATAATGGAGAAATTGAGAAAGCAAAAGAAGAATTATCAACTTCAGTAGAAATTATAGTACCTATATTATTCAAATGTGATATGAGAAAAGCCTTTAAAAATATTTCTAATGCATATGCAATAAAAGGAAATTTTGAATCTGCAAATGAAATAGCCAGCAAAATTGAATCTGAAAAGTATAAGAGTATAGCCTATGCAAATATAGCTAAAGAATATTCAAAATCAGGTAATATTGATAAAGCCGGGGAAGTATTTGAATATGCTATAAGTATTGTTGCTAATATGAAAGGAGATATTGATGGCCTGATAGGTATATCAAAAATACTTGTAAGTATTGGGAAAATAGATAAATCAATCGAATTATTAAAAACTGCACTTAAAAGTGTTAACGAAATTACCAGAAATCAAGGTTTATTATGGCAATTTGATATCCTTCCAGAAATAGCAGAAATATTTGCAAGCGCAGGAGATCATGAATCTGCACGTTATGCTATTGATAACTTTGAATTAGATAGAGAAGATAAAGAAAAAGCTAATTCAAAAATAATTATTGCTTCTGTAAAAAGAGGAGATACAAAGAAGGCACAGGAAATATTTGAAACTATTATTATATTAGCTGGTAATAATGTAGAAGATTATAACAGAAGTAAAGCTATTTTAAGATCAGGACAATAGCAATGAATAATGCAAATATTATTTCACAAAATGACAGTACCTGGTGTTCTATTCTTAGGCAGTGCCCACAAATGGATCTGGATTTTCTGTTGTAAAATTATCCAAATTTTGAAGTAAAACCTCATTTTACCCCATATCTATAAATATGGAAAAAGAAAAATTATTAAAATAACTTCAATTCTGATAAATTTTGAAGTAAAAATTACTTTTCACCTATATTTACAATTAAAGACATAAAGGAAAACATAAATCCTTTCTTTTCTAATAAAATATGTCTATAATATAGGAGATGAAGACTATGGCGTTACCTTTAAAGAAATCAGATCAAAGATACACTTATAAAGAATACTGTTCCTGGCCAGATGATGAACGATGGGAATTGATTGATGGAGTAGCCTACAACATGAGTCCGGCACCATCTAGCAGACATCAGGGGCTAAGTTTTGATTTAGCACGACAAATAGGTAATTTTTTAGAGAAAAGAGAATGTAAAGCATTTTCAGCACCATTTGATGTTTTTCTTCCTACTTTTCCTCTTAAAACCGAAAATGAAATAGATACGGTCGTTCAACCGGATATTTCAGTAATCTGTGATAAATCTAAAATTATTGAAAAGGGGTGTCTTGGTTCTCCAGATCTTATAATAGAAATATTATCACCTTCAACTTCCAAAAGAGATCTTAATGGGAAATTTCAACTCTATGAAAGATCCGGAGTAAAAGAATACTGGGTTGTGGATCCTGGAAATAGGTATATTCGGGTTTTTCACCTTCAAACAGAAGGAAAAGAATCTGGAAAATATGATGAAGGGAAATTAGTTCCGCCTGCAGAATGGGGAGAAGAAAATACAATTGTTGAATCTGTAGTGTTGGAAGGATTTAAAGTGGATATAAAGAATCTTTTTTAAATAATCATATATCCGTAATTTCTAATAGTTTTTATACTGTCACAACATGATTCATCATATTTTTTAAGGATTGTGATTTTTTTCCTAAGATTAGAAATATGCATATCTACAATCCTGGAATTCCTTTTATACTTACCAAAGAGAGCAAATATAAGAGCTTCCCTGGGTACTGGTTCCCCTCTATTTTCCAAAAGCTTTTCCAGTATAATATACTCTTCTATGCTTATATTTGTTGAATAATTTCCAGTCGATATAGTTTTCTTAGAAAGAATAAGCTTTTCCCATTGAATAATTAACTTTGTTGAACTAAGAATTTTAGAAATACGTGCCTCAAGTTCATCATTATTCCATGGTTCTTTGAGAAAATCTGTGCATCCTGTATCAAAGGACAGAGAAAGATCTTTTTGTTTTCCATGTACAATATATTTAAAAGTGTCAGAATAGAGTTTTTTGTTTAAAAAAGTATCCAACTTGTCTATATCTATTAAAAACAGGTTTGCCGTGGATTTACAATCAGGAGCATTAATATATTCAAATGTAAGTCTAGATTTTTGACTGAAAAATTTTATTCGGTTTATAAAAAATGGATCTTCTGATATTACACAAACATCAGTTAAGTTTTTTTGGTTCATCCTTCTCTGTCATACGTTCTTTTAGCTCTTCAAGAAGAAGATCTGCAGAAGCTGTTCCGCTTTCAAGTTCAGCAAATTGCTTTTCAAGATCCATTTCATTGTTTTCAATTTCAGATACTTCCAGGGTTGCTTCATTTTCTGCTTCAAGTCTTTCAACTTTTTCTGTCATTCTATCAAAAACTTCAAATGCAGAATTGTCAGATAATCCGGAAACTGTTTCCTGGATTTTCTTTTGAGCATGTGCTCTTTTTGATCTGGCGACTAATAAATTTTTCTTTCGCTGGGCTTCTTCTATTTTCTGCTGGAGTTGACGAAGAGCAGTTTTTAATTTTTCTACCGCATCATGCTGAGATTCCCATTGAGGTTTAAACTGATTATAAAGGTTATCAAATTCCTGTTTTCTAAGAAGAGCTTCTTTTGCAAGTTCATCTTTTCCGGCTTTAACAGCCAGCATAGCTTTCTCTTCCCATTCTCTGGATAAAGACTTATTGTTTCGCATCTGTCGTTCAAGGCGTTTTTCATCTGCTATTGAAGATGCCACACTCTTTTTTGATTCTATTAGCTGTTGATTCATATCTACAATAACCTGAGAGAGCATTTTCTCAGGATTTTCAGATTTACTAATCATATCATTTATATTGGATTTTAACATTCGTCTGAATCGACTAAATACACCCACAGAAAATCTCCTTAAACCAAGTAGTAGAGTTTGAATAATACTTATAATATAAGGTTATCCCAGAAAAACCTGGCCTGAGTTATCTATAGCAAGAATTGTTTTACATTCAGAGCATCTAAAACGTCCTGATTTAGTTGCTTTAAGTTTTTTTGCACATATTGGGCATTGAAAAATCTTAGGGAAGACATCTGAAGTCCCTTTTTCCTTACTGGAACCAAAAAACTCTACTGCTTCAGTAAGACTATCCTTAATATTAAAAAATTGAGAAAATCCCAAAAGTTGGAACACTTCATATACTTTTGGCTGTATTTCGAGAAGAACCAGGTCGCCACCTCTTGGACGTACAGCTTTAAGAAAGGCAGTAAATGAACCTATACCGGTACTTGATACGTAGTTTAGTCCCCCACAGTTAAAAACAAGCTTTGTATATCCTGCTTCTACTGCTTTAGAAACACGTTTCTGAAAAAAGTTGGAGTTATATGTATCAATATATCCAGTTAGATAAAGTACAAGACAATTCTCTGTTTCGTCTATTTTTTGTAATCGGATTTTAAGGCTGTCATCTCTTTCATCATCGAATCCCGGTACTATTTCATTATTGCTCATGTGCCCTCTTTCTGAATTGCGCTAATAAAGTATAACCCTATATTAGTAGGCATTCCTTAATTTGTCAAATTTACATGTAAAAAAGAGTATAAATATACATAATATATAGTATACTCTCCTAATTCTATCAAGCAGTGATCATTATTACAAGTTGATATTTTAATTTTCGGCATTTTCTTAATTGAACTAAACTTGACCTGAGTCTTTTTACGATTTAAAATCATAGATAAAGAGGTATTTCATGAAAAAATATACTTTCATACTTTTCTTACTAGCTGTTTTGTTTAGTCTATCTGCCCAGGTAAATACAGATTTAGTATCACAAATGGACTTTAATCTTTCTTTAAAAGATATTGTTCTTCTGGTTGAATCTGGTAATGGTAATAGTATAGACATGGATAAGTTTATTATTCTGGATGGTGTTGTCTCAGGTAGAGAAGTTTTGTATGCCGATGAAGAAAATTTTATGGGAATGTTTGAAATTTCATATGGAGAATGGGAAGGTCTTGAGGATGTAGCTATTTATAAGTGTTTTATTCAGGTTCAGGGTTTGGAATTTGCCTCTTTGATACCTGTAAGACGTTCAAGAACACCTAATCCGGCAGAAATATCACTAAATACCAGTATATTGGTGTTGGGAAGATATTTAGGGTATAGTGAAGATGAATCCGGGCAGAAATATCCTGTAATAGAGGGTATAAAGGTTCGGAAAATTAATTAGCATCTAATAAAATGTAATATGTGATTCATCTATAGGATTTTTTTCTCCTGCATGAATTTTTGACCTTATTAGTGTACTTTTTAACTCTCTGATATTTCCAGGCCAGTGATGTGTTATTAGTTTTTCGAGAGCTGAAACCGTAATCTTATCTTTGCTTTCTGGTTGGTTTAGAAAATAATCTACCAAAAGAGGTATATCTTCTCTCCTTTCTCTGAGTGGGGGGACCGATATAGTCAAAGTATTTATTCGATAATATAGATCCTCCCTAAAAGCTTTGGTTTTTACAGCATTTGCAATATTAATATTTGTGGCAGAAATTACTCTTACATCAATAGGGATTTGTTTTATTCCACCTATTCTGGTAATTGATTTTTCTTCAAGTATTCTAAGTAGTTTCACCTGGGATTCCATTGGGATTTCTCCAATCTCGTCCAAAAATAGTGTTCCTTTATTTGCCGATTCAAAATAGCCGGCTCTTGTCTTTGCATCAGTAAATGCACCTGCATTAGTTCCATATAGTTCTGATTCGATAAGGGTCGGTGGTAGTGCTGCTGTGTGCATTGTTTGGTATATTGAACTATTGCGATTTGATAATTTATGGATATTCTCAGCTATAAGATTTTTCCCTACACCGCTTTCTCCCAGGATTAATATCGATGCATCAGATTTTGCATATGAAGATAGCAGATCTTTTATATATTGTATTCCATTTGAGGTGCCAATAATATCATCTAATGGATAGGAATTAACTTTTTTGCTATTACTTCTTAGTTTTGTGTTTATAGAGAGATTTATTGCTTTTTCCATATGGAAAAGATTTTCCTGATTAAATGGTTTTGGAATATAATCAAGAGCTCCCATTTTTACCGCTTTAATTATTCTTTCTGAAAATTCACATGAACCAGTTACTAATATAGAAGGGGAATGCTGAATACTCAAAATTTTTCCTATTAATTCGGGCCAATTTTCTCTTTCAAAGTCCAGGTCAAGTATTACAATATCAGGTTTTTGTTTAAGAATAAATTTGTAAGATTTTAAGCTGAATTGAATAAATGAGATATTTAAATTTGGAATCGACATTTTTAAAATAGAAAAAAACTTTTTTTCATTGCCGATGAAGACTATTCGTATCATCAGATATTCAGGATATGATACATTAACTTACTATGCAAGAACAATTTATTTGAAAAATTATAATAATGCTAATTGTGGTTATGTTGTAACTCTAAGCATTAAAAAGAGCTTCAATTATTCCTTCTCCCAGTGTAGGATGAATAAAAAGATTATCCATAATGGCAGATTTACTAAGTTTCTTTCCTATCAATAGACCTGATGATGATAAAATCTCAGATGCATCCGGACCTGTCATCCAAATACCAGTTAGTATATTTTTTTCAAAAATTAGTTTTATAAATCCGGTATTAATATTTCTTGATAAGCCTTTCCATGTATTCTTTAGAGGATACATTTTTACTTCATACTCCCTGTTCATATTAAGTAATTCCCATTCTTGTTTACCTGCACCGGCTATTTCCGGTAAAGTAAACATTGCTCTTGGGAGAGAGCTGTAGTCTTTAATGGTTTGATTATTATTTATATTTTCAAAAATAAACATTCCCTGTTGTATTGCAATATGTGCCATACCATGGATACCGTTTATATCGCCGACAGCAAAAATATTTGGAATATTTGTTTGAAGTTTGTTATTTACGGGGATTCCTTTTTTTGAATATATAACATTTGTTTTTCCTATACCTTCAGGAATATTCATTTGTCTTAATCCGGTAAGAACTACCTTTTCTGTAATTAAATTCTTTCCCTTATTCAGTTTAACAATCACTCTGTTTTCTTTAATTTCTGCAGATGCAACTTCTACATTGGTTAATAAAGTTGTTTTTTTGGATAAAAGATCTTCCAGTACTGGTTTAATCAAATCTCTGTCAGTTCCTTCAAGAATTTCATTTAACTGTTCTATGACTGTTACTTTTACTCCAAGGGAGGAGAATAAAGAAGCAAGTTCTATTCCTTCTACATTACCACCTATAATAACCATTTCTTTGGGAAGTTTTTTAAGTTTTAGAGCTTCTCTGTGACTGAGTATATATTGGTTATCCAGTGTTATCCCGGGTAAGGACCCCGGAGATGTTCCGGAAGCAATAATAAAATAATCAGTTTCAAGTTTTTTATTGTTTATAAGAAAAGTATTTTTATCTAAAAAACGGCCTTCCCCTTTATATAGATCTATCTCAGCATCTTTCAGGCGTTGTTTAATTAATTGTTCAGCTCTGGGCATATATTTTTCGGTATTAATAAGCAGATTTTTTCTGAAAAAAGGGGTTTCCTTTATTCCATCTAAAGAAATACTTAGTGCTTCCTCTACTTTTCTTAGAACATCAAGGTTTCGTTTTACTGGAAGGCAACCGTTTCTAAAACCAGTTCCTCCTAATTGATCTTTTTCGATAATAGCTGTTTTATACCCTTGTTTTGCACAACTTAGGGCTGAATAAAATCCTCCAGGGCCTGATCCGATTATTATGCTGTTATATTTCATGGTATTTGTTATCAATTTACCATCTTTTTAATTTTTTATATTCAAACATATATTTATTTTTGAAAAATACACGCATTACATCAGGTTTTATATTCAGAGTTCGTTCAAAAATATTAATAGTAGAAACCATTATCTTTCTTTTTGTTGAATTTTTGATAAAAGGAGGAATACGAAAAATCATTAGCATAAAATATGAAATGAGTAGTGGGAACTGGAGTGGATAAGATTTATTTGAGAAGTCTGCAGCTTTAAATAAATTGTTGAAGATTTCACTGGCTGGTTTGCTCATGGTAGCTCCAAAAATTAGAGTAATTATTACTGTACTCAACCAGAAATTAACATATCCTGCTTTTTTATATAACCTTGTAATATCTCTTCCACTTCTAATGCCTATAGAAGTAAGATAGTCTGAAACAATATTTATTTTTTGTAGATTGTTAAGGCCTTCTTCATTTTTTTGAGGAATTTCTTTAATTTCCGAAATACATTTTTTGTAAATTTCAAGGATAGCTTCAGAAGAATAATTGTTTATAGAAATTTTCTGAGTTGAAATATATTCCCAGTAAAATTTTATTATATTTTTAAGTTCAAGATTACTATGTTTAGCAATATTTCTTAGTACTCCAATAAATAGATCTTTTGTAATATTGGTTGGGATTAGTTTCTGAATTTCAGAGTTTGGAATTAGTATATTTAGTATGATAAAATGAAAATTTTGGTCAGTTGTGTGGTTGTAAAAATCTTTTTCAATAAAATATTGGTTATTCTCATTAATATAATTTTCAATTTCGAATTTTACAATAACATCTTCTCTAATCGGTTTAGTTCCAGAAAGTTCATTATCATAATTTATATGACTTTTAATTCTTAATGCTTGTTGTTTTTGAAAAGAAAGAAAATCATTTTTCATTGATTCAGTAAAAGTGGTGGTATCAAGATATTCTTCTTTACCAAATAAATATTTAAAAAGTGAAGCAATTTTATCCATATCATCCTCTTTGTAATTAACATTTAATGTAAATATAACATATTAAAAGGATTCAGACAGAATTATTTTCTTTGTAGTAGTGAACGCAGATCTGCGTTCTTTTATTTCCATAAAACAAATTCCAAATTTAAAATAAATCCCTGGATTTTTAAATTATCAGGAAGTATCATAATATTAATATAAAAAAAGTAGAGGATAGAAGGCTGTATGAATATTGAACGCAGACCAAATAGATTAAAAAGTTATGATTATAATCAACAAGGTTATTATTATTTAACAATTTGTACGAAAAACCGGATGGAATCTTTTGGAAATATTTCAAATGGTAAGATGCATCTTTCAACAATGGGATTGATAGCAGATGAATATTGGAAAGCTATAATGATTCATTTTGAAAAAATTGAATTGGATGAATATATAATTATGCCAGATCACATCCATGGGATAATAATTGTAAATGATGATCCTCCTATACATACGACATTTAGTGATGATAACGATCGGACTAAAATGGTTGTGTCAAAAATTATTCATGGTTTCAAATCATCGGTAACCCGTGAAATATTCAGGCAAGCTGCTAATTCAAATTTTGGGTGGCAAAAATCATTTTATGATCATATTATTCGAAATGAAAAAGAACTAAATCGAATAAGAAAGTATATAATTGAGAATCCTATCCGATTTACTAAAAAGTGATTGTTACTACTTGATCGAATAGGGTGGGATTAATATAGGAATCTTGTAATTGTATCCGTGGTATTGGAATATTTTAGATTTGTATATTAGTTGAAAACGCAGATCTGCGTTCGCTACAGAGAAAAAAATATTTTATCCTGATTGTATTAAATAAGATTGGTTAATAATTCATATTTATAATCTATCAACCTATTGACATATCTAAAAAAATCCTAATAACTGATATCTATAGTTATATAGTAAATAATACTATTAAAAATTAACATATAATTTGCTAAATATGTAATTTATGTTTATACAGGAGTTTGTTTATGACGAAAAATTTGCGAACTGGAGCTGAAGTTATAGTTGATATAATACAGCAACAGGGTGTTGAGTATATTTTCGGTTTGCCTGGAGGTTCTGTAATCCCTATTTTTGATGCTTTGGTTGATTCATCTATAGAACTGGTACTTACCCGGCATGAGCAGGGTGCTGTTCATATGGCTGATGGATATGCAAGAGCAAGTGGGAAGACTGGTGTTGCTCTGGTTACTTCCGGTCCGGGTGCAACAAATACTATAACAG
>Ga0209633_10005881_pt1 | contig 10623 bp, 11 predicted proteins | sample Cruoilmetagenom1_FD_187290 | JGI IMG/M metagenome (GOLD analysis project Ga0209633, IMG submission 187290) | Oil polluted marine microbial communities from Coal Oil Point, Santa Barbara, California, USA - Sample 1 (SPAdes) (version 2) | ecosystem: Environmental > Aquatic > Marine > Oil seeps ... | reverse complement strand
ATTAGGGGGACAGAGGCGAGCGCTTCACAGCGATGCCCGCAGGATAAAATCAAGCAGACATAGGCTGGGGGCGGCGAGTGAATGTCTTTCATAAGCATCTTAATCGGGAATATGTATCCTTATTACCCTGAGCCTGTCGAAGGGTGAGTGATTCCCGACATACATAAAATACGTTAAGAAAATCAAGCACGGAAGCGTAAAAAAGTTCACACGGGGTGTGGGAGGAATTGTGAACTTTAGATTCCGGGGTTTATTTTTAGCGTCATTTATGTCCAGACGGGTGATTTTTGCTTCTTTTGATCATTCAAAAGAAGGAAGTAGTTTGCAGTTACCCCAAGTGACGAAGCCGGCAAGCAATCCAGCACCCTCCTAAAGCGGAAGCCCGAGCTTCCTGCCTATAGTCGCATAGCCAAGATAAAATAGAATCATCACCACGCTAGACACCGCCATTGATACCCAGAAATTAAACTGCTGCCTCAAAAGCCAGGGTAATATGAGGAAGAACAGCAGTGTCGGCAGCACGAGCCAGAATATACCGATTGACAGATCGGCAATGCGCGCCTGGTCTTTCGTGTCTATGTAGAGCCAGATCATAGCCAGAAGCGATGTAAGCGGGAGCGCCGCAAGGAGCGCCGCAAAGGTGGTGTAGCGCTTCCCAATCTCCGAGATGCCTACGATTATCACTGCGGTCAGAACGGTTTTTATGATTAAATAGAGCATTTACTTTACCCTCCTTAGATATTAAGAATACAATATAACAGTTTTAGAGAGGATATTTATAGTCCCGCTGATTAACCTCCCTGCCCTTGCCTCCCATAGGTCACTTAATTATTCTATAGGTTTCAGGTAGCAGCCATGCCCAGAACTCGCCTCAGACACTTTTTTTTACATTCGATCCTACTGCACATTTTCTTGGGAGTGGTTATCACTCTCGCGTTGGTATACCTCTTCGACAAGGAAACAGGCAGCGGAGATGGACAGGCCGGGGGCAGGTTAGAGCCCATAATTGTGAGTGTTATAGAAGAGAGTGATGTTTCTCGAAAAAGCTCAGAGAAGTCGAGCGAAGCCCCTCAGCCAAAGGAAGAAAAAGAAGACCCCAGCGAAGAGAGCGTGGTATTAGAAGAAATCCCTGAGATTACTAAAGAAGAAACGATTAAGAAAAAACCTGAAGTTAAAGCGGTAACTGCCCCCAAAAAACCTGAGAAGCCTGAAAAGAAAGAGACTGAATCCGTAGCTGAGGAAAGCTTGGCAACGGAGTCGGAATCAAAGGCACTCGCAGAATCTGATGAAGGACAGATAAGCGCTCAAACAGCGGGTGCAGATTCTGAGAAAGAAACTTTGGACAGCTCTCCGGGCGAGCTTGCTTATAATGTAAATGAGGGTGCACGGCCAAATTACGGGATTAACCCCAAGCCCCCCTACCCCAAATCCGCCCGTAGACGGGGGCATGAAGGAACTGTGCTGCTGCGAGTGCTTGTGCTCGAAGACGGCAAAGTAGGGGAAATCGAGCTTTTAGGACCCTCGGGATACACAGTGCTTGATGAATCCGCCCTAAAAGCGGTTAAAAACTGGGTATTCATCCCCGGCAAAAAAGCCGGCAAAGAAATATCCAGCTGGGTCGAAGTCCCCATAAAATTCCAACTGGATAGTGGATAGGAATTTGCGTCATTGCGAATGAGCGCAGTGAGTGAAGCAATCTCTACCAGTCTTGGCACAATAATAACCCGTTCACCCTGAGCAAACCGAAGGGTGAATTCTTCCGACATACATAAATAGTGTTAAGAAAATGAAGCATGGTAGCGTTAAGAACCTTATACGGGGTGTGGGCGGAATTATAAGGATCATACAACTACATTCTTTTTAGAGTAATTTATGTACAGGCGGTGATTTCTTGCAATCTTTTAGTAATTCACACTTCGTGTGTGATCATTCAAAAGAAGAGAAGATAATTTTCATATTTAATTTAGAGCAAGTCTGAAAAGGGTGAAACAATCCCTTATCCCCAAAAAACACCAATCTCACCTAAATATTATGTATAGTTAAGAAAAGACTCACCAATTGAGCCAAGTCCCATGACATTCAATCAACTTTTCTTCTCAAAAATAGTACTCACTTCTCTAGCCGTGGCGGCCATATTAGCCATTATTCTCACATTCTTGCCGCTCGTCGGCACGCTCGGATTTGAATACTCGATCTTCACGGCGTTCATCATGGCGTTTATCTCCGTCTTTCTGGCCTCGGAGCTTGCAAATATAGAGCTCAGGAGCCGTATATTCGGTCAAAGGGTATCTGACAGGTCTTCCGCAATATTACTGATCAACTTCATCATCCTCACAGTCCTCTATTTGATCGGCCTATTCAGCTCCCTGATTAAGCAGGACTGTTACATAATGGAAGGGACGGTCTTCTTTCTGCTTATTCCCGCAGTCACAGTATTCTTCTCGACCTCACTCGGGCTTCTTACGGGCTTTATCGTAAAAAGAAGGGGTTTTCTCCTGGGGGCGCTCATACTGCTTGCAATAATCTTCTATTCCCTCTGGAAGCTCTATTCGGGACTTCCACTTTTCCTCTATAACCCCGTAATCGGCTTTTTCCCGGGGCCTCTGTATGACGAAGCCGTGCCCGTCACACAAACATTAGTCATATACAGGGCCGTCACCGTACTTTGGGGAGTATTTCTATTACTCCTTTTAAAGGTGATGAACGGCATCTCATTTCAAAGAGCGCGCGCGTTTGATTTTATATCGCTAGTTGTAGTTGTTATAGCATTAATAATCTCCTACTCGTATCAGCACAATATCGGGTTTAGTTATTCGCGCGATTACGTTACCGAGGACATTCTTCCGGGATCAATTGAGACGGACAATTTTATTATCTACTACGACCCCGGCTCTTCTGAGGCCGGGTACATAGACCTGATAGCTGAGGATCACGAGTGGAGATACAAGCAGTTAAGCGAGTATCTGAATCTCAATTCAAGCGGGAAGATACGCTCCTATATCTACCCCGACATTGAGACGAGAAAGAAGATCGTTGGCGCGGGCGAGACCACCATAGCAAACCCCGTGCATAAGGAAATACACATGGTCTACAGCTCGTTCCCCCATCCTATATTAAAGCACGAGCTGGTGCACGTAATGGCCGGGGACTTCGGCTCGGAATACCTTAAAATAAGCCCCAAGATCGGACTTCTGGAAGGCATAGCCGTAGCCGCCGACTGGAACGGGAACGGCTACACGCGCCACCAATACTCAAAGTCCTTGATAGAGAAAAATATGGCCCCCGATATAGAAGATATCGTTGGCTTTGGCTTCTGGTACGCCCCGCCCCAGGTGAGCTACACGCTCATGGGCTCGTTCTCAAGATACCTGATAGACACATACGGCATAGAAAACTTCAAGACGCTATATAAGAGCGGTGACTTCTCTGTTTACGGGAAGAGCCTTGGCGAGCTTAGCGCCGAATGGAAAGAGTTTTTAGAGGGCGTATATACTCCGGAGGAGACTACGGCGATTGCCGAATCGAGGTTCAGCGAGCCCTCGATATTTGAAGCCACTTGCCCAAGACGTGTGGCGACTCTGAAGAACCTGGCATTTACTCATTTCAGGGACGACGATTACTACAGGGCAATAAAACAGTTCGAAGAGGCCCTGGGTTACAGCGGCGGAGACGCGGTACTCTTAAACGGTCTCTCTTATTCGAATTACTATGGAGGAAATTATGAGCAGGTGGCCATACCCGCCGAAACGACAGAGCATCTGCCGCTCGTTGACCGCCACATCCTCCAGAACATCCGGGCAAACGCCCTCTGGCAGACAGACGACTCTGCTAAGGCACTTGTGGTATTTCAGGCCCTGCGAAGTAAACCCCTTCCGGACGAGCTGAAGAGAGAGTTAGATATAAAAATTTCGGCTATTAATAGAGGCGGCGTTACCGAGGAGAAAATTAGGGATTTTTTCGGCACTAGACAAAGGACACTTCAAGTCGCGGCCCTGGAGGAGCTGATACAGGAGCATCCTGATTACGCGCCTGCTTATTATCTTCTTGGAAGAATGTTTTTTAATAACGAGCAGTTTGATAAGGCTTTGCCATATCTGAGCCAAGCCCGGGAGCTTGGGCTAGGTATGGAGAAGCTAACGCTTGAGAACCTGCGCATTCTCGGCATAGTTTTTTATACCCAAGGCCGCTATGAAGAAGCTCAGGACGCTTACACAGAGCTTGTGCTGCTTGATGAGAGCGGGCAGAGAGAGGATTATTCCCTGGATTTCATCGACAGGAGCATTTGGGCAAGCGGTTTAAGAGATGAGGAAGAATCCGGGCAATATTGATCTAATATCAGAATTCTATATACTGTTGGCTCTCAAACATGAACAGATACTGGACAGCAGCAATTGTGGCGGCAGTCGTCGTCATTCTCGATCAATTATCCAAGTGGCTCGTAGTAAAATTCGTACCGCTCTACGACAGGATCCAGGTCCTGCCGTTTTTCGACGTAACACATATTATCAACCGCGGTGCGGCGTTTGGAATATTCCGCGACCTTCCAGAGTCCATAAGGCTCCCGCTCTTTGCACTGGTTCTTGTAGCGGCCGTAGTGGTAATATTTTTCTTTCTCAAAAAAGCCGGACCCGGAAACAGGCTACTGGTTTTCTCTCTCGGTCTGATTATGGGCGGCGCCATCGGAAACTCCATAGACCGCTTCAGACTCCGCTATGTTACAGACTTTATAGACTTTCACTGGTTCGGCGACCCTGCCCTTCACTGGCCCCCGTTTAACATAGCCGACTCTGCCATTACCATAGGTGTTATACTAATCTTGTTTGACACATTCATATTAAAAAGAGGGCAGTAGTGTTTACAGGTATAGTCGAAGACATCGGCAACGTGAGCGGCATCAAGCGCAAGCAAAAAGAGAGCGTTTTCACTTTTGAAGTAGATAAGATAGACATCGGGGAAGTTGAGCTAGGTGAGAGCATCGCAGTAAACGGTACTTGCCTTACAGTAACTACGATTGGGAAAAATAAATTCACTGTAGACGCCTCTCATGAAACCCTTTCCAAGACTAACCTCGGTGAATTAAAAAAAGGCGACAGAGTAAATTTAGAGCGCTCCTTAAGAGCTGGAGGCAAGCTCGGCGGCCACATTGTAAACGGTCACGTAGACGGTGTGGGCAAGGTAGCCTCCCGAAGAAAACGGGGAGACTCGCACATATTCCGCTTCTCGGTGCCTAAAGCGCTTGCCAAATATATAGTCGAGAAAGGCTCTGTTGCAGTTGACGGCGTGAGCCTTACTGTGAATAAGGTTAAAGGAAAAGAATTTACGGTAAACATTATCCCCTACACTCTGGATGAAACTATTTTCGGTGGTCTCAACAAAGGCGATACCGTAAACATAGAGTGTGATATAATTGGGAAATACGTCGAAAAATTTGTTACACTTGGAAAATAGGAAGCGCTAATTGATAACACTCAGAGGCCATTACTTATGACTGAAAAACTTAAATACAAAAACATATTCCTAATAGGATTCATGGGGGCCGGAAAAACCACCGTAGGCCAAGTACTTGCTGAAAAGATCGGGTACAGGTGTGTGGACCCCGATCAGGTATTGGAAGAAAAAGCAGGCAGCACAATTTCAACAATATTCTCAGAGTACGGGGAAGACTATTTCAGGGATTTGGAATCAAAGACGCTCGAATCGATATCGGCAGGCAGCGGACAGGTAATTGCCACAGGCGGAGGAGTCGTCATTAAAGACCGCAATTGGGATACCATGAAAGAGGCCGGGCTCACCGTGTACTTAAAAGCCCCGATCGAAGTATTATACGAGAGGATAAAGGACAGCACTCACCGCCCGCTCCTTCAGGTTGAGAACCCGCTTGAGAGGGCTCGCGAGCTTTTAGAAAATAGAGAGCACCTTTATCAGAAAGCAGACCTGATTATAGATTCCGAGAAGCTTTCAGTCACAGAAGTAGCCGACGAGCTTTTAAAGATCCTTAATTACTGATCCGGTTCTGTTAACCAAGGTTCCCATGGAGATAATCCAATGGCAGAGTCAAAAACTAAACGCAAAACCCCCATCTCATCAAACGGCTGGATAGACGTTTCAGTCCCGATCACGGACGGGATGATCAGCTGGCCCGGCGACCCGAAAGTACATATAGCACGCTCCCTCGATATGGAGAAAGGGGCCGAAGCCAACGTCACCAAGCTCAACATGGGCGCGCATACAGGCACTCACATGGACGCCCCCCGCCATTTTATCAATTCAAAAGCCGGGATCGACAAAATGCCCCTGGACGCGGCAATCGGAAAAGTCCGTATAATTGGTATTCGTAACAAGGAAATGATCACTCCTGAAGAGCTCCGCTCTCATCGGATTAGAAAGGGAGAGCGCATACTTTTTAAAACTGTAAACTCTAACTCCAGATGGTACCTAAAGCCGTTTAACAAAAAATTTGTAGCCCTTTCTACAGAAGCCGCCCGTTTTCTGGCAGAGAGAAAGATAAAAACCCTGGGCGTTGACTATCTTTCGATTGGCAGCTTACAAAGCGATATTGGGGAAGTACACAGGCTGATTTTAAAAGCGGGAATATGGGCTATTGAAGGACTCGATCTGTCAAAGGTAGAGCCCGGGGACTATGAGATGATCTGCCTTCCGCTCAGAATAGTCAAATCGGACGGCTCCCCCGTACGCACGCTCCTGAGAAAACTTTAAGTAATAGGCAATCCAGAGAAAACCTTATTTGCGTTGTTAGTCTGTAACGACTTCTACCGCCTGATCCATTAATTCCTCCGGGAACCTGGCAACTCTACCGTCCATAAACTGCACGCGGTACGATCTGCCGTGTGGAAGATCGAACTTCTCTACTATCGTCCCTTCGAGACCGTCGTGGAAACTATCGTTCTTACCGTCTATCTGCTCTGTTAACTTCACCGTTGCGCCGATTGTGTACATACTTCACCTCACACTGTCGTAAATATTAAAACATGAAAATATATCAGAATAAAAAGATATATTCTACGGCTCAATGATATTCGAAAAGACCGTCATTGCGAGCGAAGCGAAGCAATGACTAAAAGGGACCTGTCATTCCCGAAGGTCTTTACCGGGAATCCACAAATTCCCCCTTTTGCAAAGGGGGAATAAAGGGGGGATTATTTTTTCTTTGGTCATAAGCATTTTAATTCAATTCGAGTTAATTCGTGGTTAAATAAGCCCTGCCAAAACCTTGTATTGAAAGCCCCTTTACGTATATAATGTTATCATGGAGGTGAGCCAATGGCAGAGTTCCTGGATAAACTAAAAGGTACCTTAGATAAAGGTATTTCAACTGTAAACGTCAAATCAAAAGAGATCATCGGCAAGCAGCGTATCAGGTTGCAATTGTCTGAACTTGAAGCGGAGAGAAAGATAGCGCTTCAGGACCTGGGCAAGATTATCCACGCCTCCTATGAGGCCTCTGGGGGGCAAGACCCCTTTGCTGTAGATAAGCTCTCCAAGCTCCCTGAGTCCGGAGATTTCGTGCTCGACAAGTGGGACCGCTCTGTACTTGACGTACTAAAGGTTATAAACGACGGCGAGCTTCGCGATAAGCTTTTTGAAGACACCGAGAATGAGTTTAAGATCACGGCAAAGCAGCTGCTCGATGAGGTACAGAAACACCTCCCCGAGTCTGAGAAAAAAGGCCAGAACCTTCAGTGGCTCGGACGCGTCTTAGGCAAGTACGATCTAGCGGACGGGAAGTTCTCAAAGAGAATAAATAAAGAGCGCGAAACCGTTTATGTGTTTGATAAGGACAAAACCAAGAGCGCTATCGGCAAAGCCGGAGGCGGCGGAAAATCAAAAAAGACCGGGTCAAAGGCAAAGGGCGCTAAAGCAGACGCAAGAGCCGAGGTGTTAAAGAAATGTAATGAAATATCGGCGCTTGACGAAAAGATCGCCGCGCTTGAGAAAAAGTCGTCTGAAATAGGAACAAAATAAAAAGGATAAATCCACTCAGGGATTAAAGAGCTTTATCAACAGCTTTTTCTATCTCGCCCTTGGGCACGGCTCCTATAATTTGCTCCACCGCCTCTCCGCCCTTAAATACGAGGAGAGTAGGAATGCTTCTAATACCGAATTTCATAGTGATCGAAGGGTTTTCATCCACGTTCACCTTGCCCACTTTAATCTGACCTTCGTAAGCCGTAGAAATTTCCTCCACAATCGGCGCTACAGCGCGGCAAGGACCGCACCAAGGGGCCCAAAAGTCTACGAGCACAGGTACGTCGCTTTTTATAACCTCTTGATCAAAACTAGCGTCACTCAATTCCAATATCGCTTCACTGGCCATATATGTCTCCTTAATTATAAATTCGGCAATAGTATATCCAATATAATCTTTATGTCACATGAGAACTGACTATTAGAGCTTATGGTTTCTTCCCGGCAAAAAATACGTTTTCAGGGTGTCACTACTTTTGCCCGATCTCTATGCTGTTCTTCTGAAGAATCGTTCCCTTGGCGCGCTCAAGCTCTGCTAGCGCAATGTTATAGTTGGCTATAGCGGTGATTTCCCTGGTCCCTGCGTCGATGAGATCCCTCTGAGCTTCGAGCACCTCTCTAGTAGTACCGATGCCTACGTTCAACCGCTCCTGCTCATTAACTACCACCTCTTCTGCAAGCTCAACCGACACTCTTGCAGCCTCAATTGCCCTAAGGCTGTTTTCGATCTCACGGATAGCGCTCCGCACTTCAAGAGCTATATCGTCCTTGGTTTTACTGAGTGTAATTTGGCTTCGGTCAAGCTCTGCTGTGGCCTTTACGTACTCTCCTCTGGCAGTGCGGTTAAACAGCGGAAAGCTGAACACTCCGAGTATCTGCCAGGTCGGGAAATCGGCTCCGAATAGTTGGTTGAAGGCCTCACCCCCGCCAAGGAATTGAGGCGGTATGGGTTCGGGGACTCCTCCGAAGCCCTCTCTGTCAGGGTTCTCGTCTCCACCCAAACCTTGCAGATCAATCGTACCCTCAACTGCAAACCTAGGGAGTCTTTGATTCGAGTAATATTTCTTAAGAGTCTGTCTATTCTCTATGTCCAGGAGTACCTGGTCCATCTCGGGACGCTCATCATATGCCACTTCGAGCGATTCCGTTTCGCTGAATTTAAATACCTCAGTCGTAGGCTCGTCTGTCGTTTCTATCTTCTGAGATAGCTCCATTGCGAGCACATTTTTAAGATTGTCTGATGCAGCCTGTAGATTATTCTCGGCCACAATGACATTTACTTCCCTGGCGGCAACTTCAGACTTTGCCTGAGTCACGGACACCGGGGGCAGCACACCCACTTCTACCTGAATCTCGTTTCTCCGCTGCAAATCGAGCGCCAGGTCAAGCGCTGTCCTCTCAAGATCGAGGTTCTGTGTCGCCGCCACTAACAGCCAGTAGCGGCTCTCGACTGATAGCAGCACATCTGAAGTAATGCTCTCAAGCTCTTTTTCCGAGATCTCGTTTGAGCGCTTTGCCGTAACGATAAAAGTTCTGTTAACGCCGATACCGAAGTTTTTAAGGAGCTCCTGGCCTATTGTGAAACTTACGTTATTAAACCAGCTCGGACTAAGATCCTGGATCGGCGAGTCCGTCTCTGTCCTGGTAGTAGAAAAGTTCAGCATGTCATAGTAAGTACCAGTCGAGAGGTTACCCTCTATATTGGACTGAGCGTTAAAGTCCTGCTGATTAATCTCTCCCGATGGAATAAAGGTGCTGGTAGTAGGGGTCTGACTGTCCGTATAAGAGGAGGTTATGTTAAGCACTGGGTCAAACACACCTTCCTGCGCCTGTACTTCGCCCTCTGAAACCTCAACATTTTTCTGCTCGATCTGTATATCTCTGTTGTTCTCAATAGCGAGCTTAAGAGCGTCCTCAAGCGATAGATCGAGCACACCGTTCGCACCGGTAATCATAAAAAGCACTAATAACAAAGTCTCAGTCATAGATTAGTCCCTTCTTTGATGTAATATTCAGGTTTAAGCGTTTCATAATAATTAGCATATTTATATTTGATTTTTCCGGGAGTTTCAAATTGAAGATATTTTCGTAAGACGCATTCTATTTTCAAATCCCGCTTCTGAGGCTCTTGCCAAACACCCTTCTTGACACTCAGGCGCCCAACTGGTAGCTTGTAAGTAATTACTTACTTACAGCGTACAGGGAATAATAAAAATGTCAACACAAAAAACGGCTGCAAAAAAAGAACCATTAGCAAAAGAAAAGCCCAGCACCCGCGATAAAATACTCGAAACCTCGATCGAGCTGTTCGCCGAAAAAGGCTTTAACGGCACAACTACTAAAGAGATAGCAGAGAGGGCCGAAGTTAACGAATCGCTTATCTTCAGACACTTCTCAACAAAAAGAGATCTCTACGGAGCAATCATAGAAAAGAAGATTGATGATGAACCCGGGATTGAGATGCCGATTCTAAAGAACAAAGACTCTAAGGACGTAAAGCTCTTTTTCACAGCGATTGCAGAGAGGATGTTCGACAAGTTCGGCAAGGACTCAAGCTTTATCAGGCTCCTTCATTTCAGCGCACTCGAGGGTCATGAGCTCTCTGACATGTTTTTCGACACCTATGTCGAGTACGTA
>Ga0209633_10005880_pt1 | contig 10624 bp, 2 predicted proteins | sample Cruoilmetagenom1_FD_187290 | JGI IMG/M metagenome (GOLD analysis project Ga0209633, IMG submission 187290) | Oil polluted marine microbial communities from Coal Oil Point, Santa Barbara, California, USA - Sample 1 (SPAdes) (version 2) | ecosystem: Environmental > Aquatic > Marine > Oil seeps ... | reverse complement strand
ATTCCCTGTGCGTGTTGAAGGTGATGCTGCCAATGGTAGTATTCCAGGTGATATTACCTTTGCGATTGATGATCCAACTGATTCTGGTCCAGTAAGTGATGGTGTAGAAGATGGACAAGCATCCAACCTAATAAAAGTGACAGCTTCACCACGTTGGAATATTGACAAGCATGCTGGCCCAGGTTATTACACCACTACATATGGCGCAACAGATGATCAAGGCAATAAAGGCTGGGTTTTATGGTATCAGTTTTCCATTGAAGTAGATGAGGTAGATGGAGAAGATGATTCTGCCCCAGGAAAGCTAGGAAACGAAGCATTGAGCGGGGGCACTGATGCGAGTGTTACCTTCGTTGATGATATAACAAATATTTCTCCTAACGCTAAACTAGTGACGTGGGATGCTAACGGAAACTTTTCTCCAGACACGAACCCATGTGATATGGATTACTACACGAACGGAGATGAGCCATATTCATACTTTAATGCTACTTACCCTGATCGCAGTATAAAGACACCAAAAGAGACAATGTCAGTCAGCTGTACGCCTGATGTGGGTAACCCAAAAAATATTAATGTGACGGTTGATCATATTGATGGAACATTAACCGATGCTCCTATTAAGAATATTAACGGTGGTTTACTTCCAGTAAACCGCGCAATTGCTGCCATTGGTGTTATGCGAGTGTTTGTACCTATTAGTGATGTTGAGTTAGGTGAAGATGGACTTGCAAATACTCCAGATGATGGTCAACTTGTAACAACCAACTGTGTAACAGACTTTAACCCTGTTGGTATGTCTGGTGGTGCTAATTTTGGAAGTGGGTCAGAGAGCGAAGTGGATAACTGTCGTGACCTCACTCTTTATGCAAGTAGAGGCTCGTTTGATAAAAACTTCCGCAAAGGCTGGAGTGATCAAGGTGTAGAGATTCCTAAGTGGGGTGGCGGAGGCTGGTCATTACCACCTACAGATGCGTCAATCGTTAATGCAGGTGATGGAACAGTAACGCCAGGTGGTGTTTTTGGTACTTACAGTGTTTATAGTAATACGGGTGGTTCTGATATATCTAACCCAGTTGTTTGTGATGTCATTGATACAGAAACCTATGACATGACGATAATTGATCCCCTTGCAGATAACGCAGGTACATTCTTGGACGATACAATCCATGCGGTAGATTTAAACTATTCGAGTACAGAAAATGTACCTGGTCTTACCATAGAATACGGTACTGGTTATGTGGGTAATTGGCCGCCCAATCCAGATGAAACACCTGCAACAGGTGTTGATGAGGTGGTTGCAGAATGTAATGATCCTGGAGTTTGGTATCCAGATTACGTGGCAGCACAAAATTCAAACACAGGTCCTGTCACGAAGGTCAGAATATCTGCACCTTCACTACCACCTGCACATTTAATGGCAATGCGGATTAAACATACTGCGCGTTCAACTTATCTTAGTACTAAAAATGGACACACAGCAGGTGATCCTATTCCAAATAATGAAATATTGATTAACCATTCTTCTTACAAAAGTGGTTTGACAAGCGATGTCTATAAATCTGGTTCTTATATTCCTCATGATGCTGATAACGCTCCTGAGAATAGAGCAGGTGACCGATTAATTATGGTGCGCGCAAAAGCAAGGATCTTAAAAGCAATGGATCCTGCTGCTGTTAGCCCTGGAAGTGATGTAACGGTAACGTTAACACCAAGCTTCACAACGGACGGCCCACTGCCAGAAGTTGAGAATGTAACTATTGTTGACTTACTTCCAAAAGGTCTAAGCTACACTAATGGAACGACAGAAGGTACTTATGGAGATCCTGCAGTAACTTACGGAGAGCCGCAGATAATATCTCCTGTGACAGATGCAGACTGTACTACTCATGCTCAAGACTTAATGGATAATGGGCAATCATGTGGTTCATTTGGTGGAGATAGTGGTAATATTTTAGGTGGTCAGTCGTTATTAATCTGGGACCTAGGTAGCCAAACAACTGGAACGAATTACAATGATATCGTTTTCCATTCAATTGTTGATGTTGATGCTCCTACGGGCGTACTAGAAAACTACGTGCTAATTGATTCTCCAGCTGATTCTAGCGGGCCATCACAGCGTATTGCTAATGCTAATACAAATGATACCGTTCCTTCTTCATTGCTTCCTGTTAAAAGTGTAATCACGCCTTTGCATGAAGTGAACAATGGCTCTCTATTAAACTGGATGAAATTTGAATTAGGTTTAAGAAATGGATCAGCAAATACATTAACCAACCTTGATGTTATTGATATCCTTCCATTCAATGGTGATGGTGTTGATGGTAGTTTCACATACACGCCACAAGATGGAACAACAGTTCCTAGAAAGCGTGAGCCTGCGACGGACTTCCAGGGAACGTTTGAGTTTGATGATGTTACATTTGATAAAAACACAAACAATCTAGGTGAAGATCAATGTACAGGTGAGCCAAAGTTTTGGTTTACTAATGTTGATCCTTTAGTTACAACGCTTGATATCAGTCCTTTGCATACTTCGAATGATATCAATGGCGCTAATACTGCTGGATGGTGTGGTGGTGATGCAACCGTAACAGGCTCGCTTGCAACGTGTGGATTTGCTGAGTCTGCTGTAACAGCAGTGCGAGTAACCGGCACAGATATGGTTCCTTCTGCGACCTGTTTTATTAATCTAACCTATGCAACAAATGGTAATAAAGATGAAGATGTTTATTCAAATACATTTGGTGCAAAAGCAGGTGGAGTGACTAATGGTGTTCTTTCAAATACTGTATCAGCAAAAGTTTATGCTGGTTCAATTGGTGACGAAGTTTGGCATGATAAAAACAATGATGGCAACTTTGATGCGGGTGAAGCTCTTGCTGGTGTTACCGTAAGGTTAACGCCTCCAGCAGGCACCGATCTTGGTGCCGGAGATGGTGTTGCCATTGAAATCCAAACTGATACGGATGGTAAGTACTTATTTGATAACTTACCAGAAGCTGATTATACCGTTGAAGTTATTGAGAGTTCTTTACCTGCGTTTCTTCAGGGTAATAATAGTGTTGATCCAGATGGTGGAGATAATTCAACATCAGCTGTAACACTAGGCGCTGATGAAGATGATACTGATCAGGATTTTGCCTATTACGTACCTCTTGGGAGTATTGGAGATAAGGTCTGGCATGATAAGGACGGAAATGGTGCTTATGATGTTGGTGAGGGCTTGTCAGGTATTACTGTATCACTCGTAGCACCTGGTATTGATCTTGGCGCTGGAGTAGGTAACCCAATTACAGTTGATACAAATGCTGCTGGTGATTACTTGTTCCCTAATCTTGTTGAGGGTTCTTATACTGTAACTGTTGATGAGGCTGATTTGCCAGTAGCATTGCAAGGTAAGAATACAGTTGATCCTGATGGTGGAAATAATTCAACATCTGCTGTCAACTTAGCGGCTGGTGAGAATAATTTACTTCAAGATTTCGCTTATTACGCACCTGGAACTATTGGTGATAGCGTTTGGCATGATAAAGATAATGATGGCGTGTTTGATGCGGGTGAAGGTCTTGTTGGTGTAGATGTTGAGCTAACGAAGCCTGATGGCACCAAGGTGACTGTAGCAACAGGCACTGATGGTAAATACCTCTTCGAAGGTTTGCCAGCAGGTGATTACTCTGTCGAAGTAAAAGACGGCACTTTGCCAGCAGCGCTTCAAGGTAAGAACACGGTAGACCCTGATGCGTCTAAAGATGGTAATTCATCACTTACACTGGGAGTCGGTGAAAGTAATCTCGATCAAGACTTTGCTTACTACGCACCGGGTTCAATTGGTGACACTATCTGGAATGACAAAGATGGTGACGGTGTGTTTGATGATGGAGAAGGTCTTGCAGGTGTAACGGTTGAATTAACCTTACCTGATGGTTCTACAGTAACGGTGGATACTGATGAGAATGGTAACTATCTGTTTGAAGGCTTACAGGCTGGTGATTACTCTGTAGCCGTTAAAGAAGATACTCTACCAGAAGGTTTACGAGGCAATAATACTGTCGATCCAGATGGTAGTAAGGATTCTAGGTCAGCACTTACACTAGGTGACGGTGAGAGTAATCTCGATCAAGACTTTGCATATTTTGCACCAAGTTCTATCGGTGACACAATTTGGCATGATGTTAACAACGATGGTGTTGTTGATGCGGGCGAAGGCTTGGCAGGGGTAACAGTTACATTGACATTGCCTGATGGAAGCACGCAAACAGCGACGACGGATGAAAATGGTAATTACCTGTTTGAAGGTCTACCTGAAGGTGACTTTACAGTAACGGTTGATGAATCAACGCTACCTGAGATATTACGTGGTAATAATACGCAAGACCCTGATGGCGCTAATGATTCAACTTCTGCGGTGACTTTGGAAGGGACTGGCAGCAACTTAGGTCAAGACTTCGCTTATGTGGCACTCGGTTCGATTGGAGACACGGTGTGGAATGATGTAAACCATGATGGTCAATTTAATGTTGGTGATATTCCTTTATCTGGTTTAACAGTGACATTGACGCCACCTGCAAATATCGATCTTGGTAATGGAGCAGGTGAGCCAATTGTCACAACAACTGATGGAAATGGTAATTACCTATTCCCTAATCTACCCGCAGGAGATTATACGGTGGCTGTTGATCCACCAGCAGGTTTAGCGAATACCGTTGATCCTGATGGCGGCTTTAACTCAAGTTCTGTAGTAAGTTTGGCAGAAGGTGAGAACAACTTAGATCAAGACTTCGCTTATGCAGAAGTGGGGCATATCACAGGTTCTGTACTTGCAGATACCAATGGTGACTCCGAGGGTGATGCACCTCTAGCGAATGTTACATTGCAGTTAATGGATTCATCAGGTAATCCGGTAACGGATGGTTCAGGTAATGCGGTAACAACAATGACAGATGCAAATGGTAACTACAGCTTCTTGAATCTGGTTCCTGGTGATTATCAGATAATCCAAGTTCAACCAGGGGGCTATGACTCTGTATCGGATGTGGATGGCAATGACCAAAACAATATCATTGGGTCAATTACTGTTAGCGGTGGAAATACCGAATCGGCAAATGATTTTGTTGAGCGACAGGGTAGTTCTGAGCCGATCCCGACTTTGAGTGAATGGGCATTAATATTGTTAATGATGATGCTTGGTTTTGTAGGTTATCGACAGGGGCTGGCAAGAAAGCAATAAGCTTTTAACAGAAGCTAAGCGAAAGTAAAAGGCGAACTTCGGTTCGCCTTTTTTTGTGTTTGATTTTTCCTCATGTGTTCATTGGCCGTCTCACTTTGATTTATTATGTTTATGGAGAGAGGGATAATTTATATTTAGTAGGAGCTCCTCCAGAACAATCATAGCAGATGCTAATAATAGGGAGTTTAGTTTACGAAGCTGCGGAAGATGATGCTCTTGAGGTTCTTTTCTTCTTGGAAGCTAATCAGACCTTCCTTAAAGACTCTATATATGAATGATAAGCCTGCTGTAAACGAGCCGGTGCTTTTTTAAAAAGGGTTGAATATGTCTTTCTGTCTAGTTTGTCTAAATGGATATTATCAAAATATATTTCTAATATTACTTGGTTGGATACCTCTCATCTGAACTTTCTTGTTAGAAAGGTTGTTGGTCTTTAAAATACTTTGTATGAAATATAGTTGCTTGCGATTTATATCAGTCGGTGAATTTATGCAGATTGTCGCCTAACAAGAGAAATATATGACTATAGAAAGAGTTTCTTTGCTATTATCACGCTATTGTAGATTATTTGTAGAGAATTTTTGACTTATGTCTGTTGATTTGAATCAGTATTTGTGCTTTAACTTTTATAGGGGCTGGCGTGAGGTGGCTTCGTTTTATAAGGATATGTTGGGTAACGATGTTAGCCCTCAGAATGTTTATATTCTGGAGCTTTGCGATTTAAAGAATAAGATCACAATGAATCAATTATCTAAGGGTATGGAACTGGATGGTTCGGCAATTTCAACATTAGTGGCAAGGATGGAGAAGAAGTCACTTTTAAAGCGTACTCATGGTACAGCAGACAGACGCACAGTCTTTGTGCAATTAACAAAAGAAGGTAACGAGTTAAGAGAAAAATTTAGACAAAAAACGGGTCTGTTAACTGATTGTATTAGCAAAAACATTTCTGAAGAAGATGCAAGTAAATTACAAGAGATGGTATCAACAATAGCAAAAAATAGAGAGAGCCTATAGTGCTAGTTCTAAACACTTAAAAAAGTAACACCCCTCTTAAATAATAATAACAATACTCTGAAAAGGAGAGAATCATGGATCAAATAAGAAAAAGAACAAAAGAACAAATGATTGCTACAATTGGCAAAGAGAAATGGGATGAAAATTTCAGATTTATTAGCCTTTTGAATAAAAAGGTTAAAAACCACAGTATTAATCAACATCCGGTCGTTTCGGCTTTTAATTTATGTGATTACTCATTACAAGAAATCCAAACCATTCATATGGAGTATCGCGCAATTGTACATATCTTTACTGATGCTTTGTTAATGGCTCAGTTTCTGGCTTTACAAGTAGAAAAAACTATGAAGCCGGGTAGTAAAGCGTATGCACGATTTTTATTGACTCTTAATACATTAGATGAATTTGGTTTCGATTATAGAATTGGTGAACCATGTAACTTCAGGGGTAATGCAGAGCGCTCGCATCTGGTTTTATTTGAAAATCTCATGTCTGATCTGAGTATCAGCGATAATGATAGAAAGCTTTTTGTGCCATCACCAGTAACTCAAAAATTGAAGGAATACTTTCTCGCAGCTTATGATGACTACCCCCTATTATTAACCCTATTGGCAATAGCGGAAGAGATTGTCATGATTTTCAGCCCCGCTATGAGAATCAATACAGGTGCGTTGGGTATTCCAGTAGAAAATGGTTATTATCAGGTTCATGGTGTTTCAACGGATGAGGATAATAATGCTTGTGATGATTTTCATCAAAATGACCTCTGGTTAATACTTGCACAGGGAGCAGGTGGTTATGATGAGAAAAGGCTAATGTCAAAGTCTATGAGGTTCATCGCATTATGGGAAGATTTTTGGACACAGGATTTCAGTCAAAATAAAATTAAATCTATGCAGAAAATAGCTCCTAAGATAGATGAAAAGGTGGCATCTTCTTAAGTTGTTTAGCTTGAGTTGGTTAGATTTAGGCCAATAATTATTATATTAATTTAACCTAATCTCAGGTGCTGGTAAACTGACTGAATTTATTGATGAAGGTCAGGGTTTGTAAGAGAGCTAGGTTTAATTTGAAATAAAATAAAAAGGTGAACTTCAGTTCACCTTTTTATTTCTAATTGTCCCGCTTAAACTCAATAGCACCCTTCCTCCAGGTTCTTATATGTTTATAGGTCTATTCTCAGCTTTCTAAACTTCCGATATTTTCCATGAAGATCGGCGCAATACACTATTACTTCGCCTCACTTGTGTTAATTGCTGTACTTTTAGTGGGTCTAAAACTATTGGGCTTGTTCATAGGCTCCTTAATAAAAATAATAGTTTCGTTTATTTTCATTCACCTTAACTTTCTTGTTTTTAATGGGAATGAAGGCGTGAAATAGTTATGTGAAATATAGCTGCCTGCAATACAGGCCCGTGTATCAGTAATGCTATTTCACGTTAATTCTTTGCATTTTTACGTACCTCCAACTAAAGATAAAGTAATTTACATCAAGAAAGCATTTATTAAATTTCTTTGCATTTATAAAAAATATATATTATATTGCATGCAAAATATTCGTATATTTTATTTGCATTTTTTATTAGTATCATAAGAGTTTAAATAATAAGGAAAATATTTGGATATTTAAAGGGGCAGTATTAATACAGCAAACAGGCTTATATTTTCAAAGTTCTTGAGCTTTAAAAGCATTAGAACTTGAGTATATGTTGGTGTCTTAATACACATTAGAAAGTACAAAACAAATAATATAAGGGGATATTATGTCAGCTGGTAATTTATTAAGTTCATTAGAAGTGATTCAAAAAAGAGAAGAATCTTACCTCATAAAAATAATAATAAAATTTCAATATTATTTTCTTTTGTTGATCGTATTATTGATTTTGCCTTTTTCTCAGGCTAATGCTGTCTCCTTACCGTTGACCGGCGGTGGACTTATTTCTGGTACTGATTGTGGAATTGCTACCTATCGTTTTACAACATCAGCACAGTATACAACGCCAGATTTAGTCGTTCATGACCTTGATATTTTGGCGACAGTATTAAGTGAGGATAATGAAGCAGCTAGTTGTGTAACTAGAGCTGGTCAGTTATTTCAAATTGATATCCATGATAGTGATCCTGGTGAGACGGTTGCATCTGTTGACTTTGAATTTAAGGTGATAGATCGCATCACTGGTCTGGAGGTGTTTGTAGACCGTATTTTATTGACTGGTTTTGATCTTGATGCGAATGGAAATTCTCGCACATCAACTGATGATGTTTATCTTGATGCACCTGATGGGGCCTATATCAGTTCTGGCTCAAACGTAACTTTCACAGAAGGACCATTTCCAGGAATACCGGCGAATTATTCTGTCAAGCTAAAGGGTCAAGCAAGTGGAAATTGTAATGATAGTGCGGCATCTCCAGAAATCTTTTGTCGTGGAGGCGGAGTCTGGACAGTAGGAGCAGCAGCTAACAGTATTTCAAGTGTTAATGTAAGAGTGCAAAATGATAATGCCTACGGTAATAATGGAGAGGGAGTTGGTGCTATAAGACGCTTCCAGCTTTCGTTTAAGGTTGAGGATCTGGATATTCTTGTAGGTAGTAACCATGACTATGGTGATACCCCAAATTCATATGGTAGTGCGGCTCATGATGTAACTCTCTTAACAGTCTTAGGTAATGGTGTTCCTGCTGATGATGAGATTGCGCAACAGGGTTCTGTCGATGCATCTGGCGATGATACTGATTCAGGTCAAGGCAATTATGATGATGAAGATTCAGTAACAATTGCAGGACAACCAATACAGGGCTTGACACTTGCTCCTGGTTCTACTCAAGATATAAGTGTTAAGACATTTGGTGTTGGTTACATCAGTACTTGGATTGACTATGACGGTAATGGTGATTTTACTGGTGTTGGTGAAAAAGTAATTAGTGACGTACAGGTATCAAACACAAGTTTTGAAACTACAACGACCTCAGTTGTTATTCCAGCAAACGCCACGGGTGTTGTTAACAATGCGGGTAAATCATTTGTTCGTGTTCGTTACAGTACTGCTCAGGGTGTTGGGCCATCAGGTAATGGTGGAGATGGTGAGGTAGAAGACTATCAAATAATTATTCTTGGCACAGTGTCCGGTCATTTGTATCTTGATACGAATGGTAATGGAGTTCAAGATCTGGGTGAGCCTAACCTACCTAATATTGATGTGGTAGTTACCGATGTAAATGGAAACCCACAAACAGTTAGTACAGATGCTAATGGCGACTGGGTTGCAGCGGTGCCTCCAGGTAGCACGTCGGCAGATATTGATAATACAGACCCAGATTTCCCTGCTGGTGTAGTACAAACTGAAGGAACAGATCCTACAGTTGTGATAGCAGTTTCAGGAGTTGAAACTGCTACAGATAATGATGGTTTCGTTGAGACTGGCGTAGTAGCCGGAACAGTCTATGAAGACACCAACGGTAACGGTACCCAGGAGCCTGGCGAGCCAGGTATTCCGAATGTGAGCATCACGGTAACTGATGTTAGCGGAGCAGATCATATTCTGACCACCGATGCTAACGGTAACTACGCGGCTCCCGTACCTGCAGGCAATGCAGTGATTGATGTTGACGAGACCACACTTCCGGGTGGAAGTACCCAGATAGAAGGAACTGATACCACCACAGTTACTGTGCCAGCGGGAGGGATAGCCACAGACATAGATGGCTACGAGCCACCAGCAGATGCGGGAACCATTACCGGGGTTGTCTATGAAGACACCAATGGAAATGGTATTCAGGATCCGGGTGAGCCGGGTATTCCGGGCGTAACCGTAACCATTACTGATGTCAACGGAGGTGTACAGACACTGACCACAGATGGCAGTGGGACATACAGCGCCACAGTACCAGCAGGAAATACTACGGTAGACATAGATGAAGCCACGGTACCGGGTGGTAGCACCCAGACCGGAGGAACCGATGTTACCATCGTTAACGTACCCGCAGGTGGAACAGCGAGCGACGCCGATGGTTATCAGCCTCCGGCAACCGCAGGAACGGTCACTGGAGTCATCTATGAAGACACCAATGGTAATGGCGTGCAAGATGGCGGAGAGCCGGGTTTACCAGGCGTCCAGGTAGAAATTACCGATTCAGACGGCAATACTCAGACAGTGACCACCGACGGAACAGGCAACTACAGCGCCACCGTACCAGCGGGGAGTACCACGATAGATATCGTAGATGCGACCTTGCCAGGCGGCAGCACGCAGACTGAAGGCAGCGATGCGACAACCGTTACAGTACCCGCAGGCGGTACGGCTACAGATAAAGATGGTTATCAGCCATCACCTGATAATGGCACCCTGAGCGGTGTGGTCTATGAAGACAGTAATGGCA
>Ga0209633_10005878_pt1 | contig 10629 bp, 10 predicted proteins | sample Cruoilmetagenom1_FD_187290 | JGI IMG/M metagenome (GOLD analysis project Ga0209633, IMG submission 187290) | Oil polluted marine microbial communities from Coal Oil Point, Santa Barbara, California, USA - Sample 1 (SPAdes) (version 2) | ecosystem: Environmental > Aquatic > Marine > Oil seeps ... | reverse complement strand
ATGTTCATCTTTATCATACTCTTCTATCACTTTGGCATCTAGTGAGGGCTTACTTGTGATAAGTGCGCCTTTAATGGTATTTAGCACATGAAAAAAGTTTTTATTGAACGGTGTAGTGATTACCTTGATCTTTTTATGCTGTATCACTTGGACAATATCCTGAATACAATGCATATAATACATTTTATTCATAGCCCTTTGCATGGTGTATTCTTTCATGATTTCAATGTTTTTAATCCATACTTCTTTGTCTAGGTTTGTTAAGTGCGGTAAGTTTTTTACATGTTCTATTTGATGTTGTATTTTTTCCCTGTAGATTGTACATTCATGGATAATACACTCTTCCATATTATTATCATAGTGTTCTAACACCGTATGTAAATGATCTTCTTCTAGTGCATGATGTTTAATTTGGTGAGAATAAGAAGGTTTTTTTTCATAATCATTGTCGATATCTTCAAGTATCTCCAATGCAGTCATAAGATAGACATATTTATCTTCTTTAGACTTTTTATAAATGATGCCACGATTTGATATCTCTACTTTTGCCCCTGCATAGTGTAATTTCGACATAACTTTTCCCTTTGTTATATAAAATAGGACTAATCTTAATAACTTTAAAAGTGTAAAAGCGTCACTATTAAATATTATATCTATTCCCTATTATAACTAAAAAGAATAAAAATTTAACATTTAAAACAATAAAACTTATTATATATTTTTTATCGTTTATAGGGAACTTTGGCAGAAGGAGTCTTTTTAGATGTTTTATCAAGGTGGACATCCTGATCATCAAAAAAGATATCTGCCTTAAATGACTTGACTACCCTTCTTTTTTCTACACCTCCCAAGAAAAAGGCTTCATCTACTCTTACATCCCATGCATTAAAGGTACGTATAACTCTCTCAAAGGTCGCAAAATCACGTGCTGTGATGAGTGAAGTTTTGATGGGTGCTTTTTCCATAGGAAACTTTTTTTGTATCCTAGAAATGACTTTAAGTAGTTTTGCAAAAGGACCTTTAGGCAAAGGATTTTTGGCATTTTTCTTTTCATGTTTAAGAAAGGCGTCAAGTCCATGTTTCTTATATATCTTTTCAGATTCATCAGAGAACAGCACTGCATCACCATCAAAAGCGATGTGTACATCTTTTCTCTTCACGTCCTTTTTGTATTTTTTAGGGATGATCCTCGCTGCTGCTATACCTACATTGATAGCCTCTTGTACATCTTCTTCGTGTGCAGAGAGAAATAAATCTACATCAAACGCTTTAAGGTAGTTAGAGATAGGTGTACCCGCTGTCCACCCTGCTCTTTCTACATTTAATTTGTATTTATCTATAGAGTTTTTTATCCGAAGACCTGTGGCTGCATTGTTACGTGAAAGGATGATCACTTCTATGAGTTTGTCGTCAAAGTGTTTGTTAATACGTAGTATGTTTTTAACAAAATCAAAAGCGGCTCCACGCTTAAGTAACTTATTTTCATTTTTGATTTGGTATTTGTAGTATTTTTCTAAACCTTTTTTTTCAAATACTTTGTTTTCATCTTCAAGATCAAACAATGCACGAGAAGAGATAGCGATCACCAGTTTCTTTTTTAGATCATAAGCCATAGGTTTCCTTTTAATGTATGTGATATTGTAATCAATTATACTTTATGAGAGAGTATGATAAAATCCACTCATAAAAATCAAGGCTTATTTATGGAAACACTTTTTGTCTACGGCACACTCATGCCCAACTGTCCCAATGGACATGTCCTGGAAAACATTCAAGGTAAATTTGTACCTGCTACGGTACAAGGTGAGCTTATAGCTGCTGGTTGGTCAGCATCTATGGGTTACCCTGGTATCAAACTAGACAGTGACGCAGACACAGTACATGGCTTTTTGTTTTACTCACACAACCTTGAAGACAACTGGGAGAGCTTAGATGCTTTTGAAGGTGAAGAGTTTGTGCGTACCCCAGTATGTGTCGAGAGGTATGACGAACTAGATGTAGATACATTTATCTATATACTAAAAGATAATAAAGACGAACTAGAAGAATAATATGTATACCAAAAAGAAAGAACGTCTCTATATCTGTGACTTACTGGAAAACCCGGCAGTTCCCTATCCTGCTTACTATGTGCTAAGTAGCACCATGCATAAAAATGAAATGCTTCAAACCGCACTCATCGCTTTACATAGTTTTGATTTTTCCTATTATGAGAGTGCACGAAACCATGAAGATATTTTTGCCATGCTACATTCTGGTACCTTTCCTATCTATAAAGAAAAGTACATCGTAGGATACTTTGGCAATAAAATGATGTACTTAGAATCTAACGGATGGAAAGGTATGCCCTCCACAGAGGACATCTTTAAAATGGAAAATTGGCTTGTCTGCTAGATATAAGTTACATAATTTAAACAAATTAAAGTTATAAGCATTCTAATTAAGACTAATTTTATCTTATTTAGTTATAATTCAAACATATCTTAGGTAGTTAGACATTTTTTATTCTTCCTCCTTTTTTAAAAAAACTTTGTTTCGCCCACCAACGTTACAAACCCAAAAGTCGTTTTAAGGCTATCTGAGATACTATCCGATCAAAAATCAAATCTATATGGTAATACTTAGGTAAGATAAAAGTAATCTTTCAGTCACACTCTTGCATTACAATTGTCCTGTTCGAATTAAATTATTCGATAAATAAAAAAAGGTTTTCTGACCTACAATAAAAAGGATATACCATGAAAAAAATAATGATACTGATCGCAGCAATGGCGATGTCAACACTCGCAATACAAGCAGATAACGTTCAAAAAGCAACAGATACAGTCATCGCCATGGAAACTGCAGCACCAGTACCAACAGAGGCTGATACTAACAGTACAAAAGAACTGAAATAAAACTAACTTACTTCTACTAGAAAAACCATAATTACTCCCTTGCCTCCCAACATTACAAGTGTTGGGGGTTTTTTAAATCATTTATAATTGGTCAGAAAAATGAAAAGTATTTTTACCGTTTTGTTTTGACTCATACATCGCCAAATCAGCTTTTTTCTGAAGATTAAACATCACCTCTTCATCTTTAAACCCTTTACTGACATAAGTACTAACCCCTATACTCACAGTGATAAAATCAATCTTCTCAAAATAAGGTTTGCCCAATTCCAAAATGATCTCATCAAGTTTTGATTCGATAGGTTCAGAATGATCAAATATAACTACAAACTCATCTCCACCCAGTCTGGCAGAAAAGTGTGGCTCATTACAAATGTGTAGAAGTCTATTGGCTGCTTCTTGGATGACATCATCACCCATCTGATGACCGAATCTGTCATTGACCAGTTTGAAATTATCCAGATCGATAAATAGAAGACTAATGCTACCTAACCGTGTGTCTTTATCTTTGATACGTTGAAGCAAGGTATTCCTAAAGTAAGCTCTGTTTGGTAAAGAGGTCAACTCATCATGTTTAGCTTTGTAACTCATCTCTTTGAGATTGTTGTCTAGTATTTGATTGGTTTTATACAAACTTCTTACTAAACTGATGTAAGAGAATGAGACCAACAGCACAGAAAGCAATATAGCTATAACGATAAGTAGGTTCTTAGCCCAGAATGGATGCATAATTACCAAAAATGCCAAAGCAACAAGTGAAGAAATAAGTGAGACTAGCATATAAAACATACCAAATCGTGCGCCATTTGCTATGATGACCCACAAGTACAATGGTATAGCGACAATCCCATACTCATCAGCATTATAAATAGCCGCAGTTAAAAAGGATACATGGGTCAATATAAGTACAATTTTTCTGGCACTTTTAAACAATGCAGGAAAAGTCTGTATAAAAAGATAAAAAAGGCCTATAGAAGCGAGGTAACCCAAGGGGAGACTGATACCTATAAACTCATGATGAGGAGAAGTAAAATGATCTTGTCTGTATAAAAAAAGTGATGCAGCCAATGCCAATAATCCAAATGTAAATGCAGAGTAAGCTGATCTCTTTTCTTGTGATGATTTAAGTGTGTCGTTGATAAGTGTGTTCCCAGTTATTAACATACCAATATCTTATATTGTTAAGCCTTTGAATTATCTGAAAATATCATGCATAAGATACACTACTATACTCTACATATAGACATAAGGGAGAACATACATCTTATGCCCCCTTACATCCCTATATATTGTGGGATGTATTTATAAAATACTGACTTCTATCTCGCCATTTTGTACATCAAAACTCACGCTTGAGCCTTCTACTACTTTATCTTCCAAGATAAGCTCTGCAAGTCTGTCTTCCACCACTTCATAAAGTGCACGTTTGAGTGGTCTTGCACCATACACTGGGTCAAACCCAGCTTCAGCGATGTATGCTTTCGCATTTTGAGAGAGAGTGATGGTAATATCACGCTCTGAAAGCTTTTTCTGGATATCTTTAAACAAGATATCTACGATACTCGTAATAGCCTCAAGATCTAGTGGATTAAAGATAACTTGCTCATCAAGACGGTTGAGGAACTCTGGTTTAAAGTTTCGTTTGAGCTCATCTTGTACCGCCTCTCGTCTCTCTTCTTTATCTGTGATCGTCATGATCTTATCTGACGCGATGTTAGAAGTCATGATGATAATAGTATTTTTAAAGTCTACCGTTACCCCTTTGTTGTCTGTTAAACGTCCGTCATCTAGTACTTGCAACAGTGTGTTAAACACATCTGGGTGTGCTTTTTCTATCTCATCAAAGAGTACAACAGAGTATGGCTTTCTTCTTACCGCTTCAGTGAGCTGTCCACCCTCTTCATACCCAACATATCCTGGAGGTGCACCCACCAAGCGTGAAGCTGCATGTTTCTCCATATACTCAGACATATCTATACGTATGAGTGACTTCTCAGAGTCAAAGAGGAACTTGGCTAAGGTCTTCGCCACTTGCGTTTTACCCACACCTGTTGGTCCTAGGAACATAAAGCTTCCTATAGGTCTGTTCAAGTCAGACAACCCTGCTTTGTTACGCTTGATGGCACGAGCCACTGCTTTAAGTGCTTCATCTTGACCTACTACTTCTTCGTTGAGGATGCTCTCGATAGCAAGTATCTTCTCTTTTTCACCCTGAAGCATCTTCGAGACTGAGATACCTGTCCAACGACTCACAATACTTGCTATCATCTCTTCATCTACAGAGTTTTTAAGTAACGTACCTTCAGACATCATTTGTGTCCATTTGTCTTCAAGAGAAGCCAGTTTAGTCTCTTCAGCAGGTACTTGTCCATACTCTATCTCCGCTGCTTTATTGTAATCACCTTCACGTTTGACTAACTCTGCTTGGGTTTTGAGAGAGTCTATAGATGTTTTCACTTCTGCTATCTCATTAAAGACATTCTTTTCATTCTCAAACTGACTCTGCAACGCTACACGTTTTTCTTCAAGGTCTGCCAATTCTTTCTCTATCTCTTCAATCCTAGCAGTGTTTTTATCACTCTCTTCCATCTTGAGAGCTTCTTTTTCTACCTGAAGTGTAGAGATCTCACGTTTTGACTTCGCCAGATCTGTAGGTTCAGACTCTATCTGCATTTTAAGCTCTGCTGCTGCTTCATCTATGAGGTCAATGGCTTTATCTGGTAAAAACCTATCTGTAATGTATCTATCAGACAATTTAGCTGCAGCGATGAGTGCCGAATCGGTAATGTTGACATTATGGTGTGTTTCTAACTTACCTTTGATACCTCTAAGGATCTGCAGCGCTTCATTTATACTAGGCTCATCTACTTTGACTGGCTGGAAACGTCTTTGAAGCGCTGTATCTTTCTCAAAGTATTTTCTATACTCTTTAAGTGTAGTAGCACCAATGGTATGTAACTCACCACGGGCGAGAGCTGGCTTTAAGATGTTTGCTGCGTCATTACCACCCTCAGATGCTCCTGCACCTACAATGGTATGTATCTCATCAATAAATAAGATGACATTGGCCGACTCTTTTACTTCATCAACAACAGATTTGAGTCTGTCTTCAAACTCACCTCTATACTTCGCTCCTGCTATGAGTCTGTTCATATCCAAACTCATCACACGCATGTTTTGTAGGCTTAAAGGTACTTCTTTGTTGACGATACGCTGTGCCAAACCTTCAACGATAGCTGTTTTACCCGTTCCCGGCTCACCTATAAGTATAGGGTTGTTCTTCGTCTTACGAATGAGAATTTGCATCATACGCTGCACTTCTTCATCACGACCGATGACAGGGTCAAGCTTACCATCGAGTGCTTTTTGGTTCAAGTCATCTGCATATTGTGCTAAGGCTTCAAGTGTTTCATCACCTGATTGAGAGTCTATCTGTTTACCACCACGGATGCTCTCTAAAGTCTTTTCAAACTCAGAGATATCAAGATATTTTGACATCGTATCACGAATAAAACTTTCTCCAACATTTGCCATTAACCATGCATCCACAGCAAGGTACTGATCACCATTGGCAGTCATCACACCTTCAGCATTCTGAAGGGTTCGCACAAGACTCTGCCCTAGTTTGATACTTTCTTTCGTTACCGTGGAGACTTGTGGTAGTTTATTGGCTAGTGATTTTGTCTCTAACTCAATGGCAGCCTTGTCTACATTCATTTTGTTGAGTGCTTGGTGTAAGATACTGCCACTATTGGTCAACAGTGCCCACACGAGGTGTACTGGTTCTACTTCTTGATTTTTATTATGTAAAGCAAGCGACACACCTGACTCGATAGTCCCTTGCATTTGGTTTGTTAATTTTTCTAAAATACTCATAGAATAACTCCTTAAAATTGTTGATTTGAATTATTATACAACCTTTAGTCACTTCTTGTCAAGTTTATTTAGTTAAAAATTTAAATGATCTGAATTGTCTAAACATATAATGCCCCTTTAGGTGTACTTATTTGTTTTGGTTGAAGAAACCCAAACAGTTTTTTAATGCCAAGATAAGGCACAAAAAGGACAATCCCAAATGCCGTACTAAATTCTGTCAAAAATGAACTATCAGGGTCTGTTTTACCTTTAAGTCTACTTTGTAACAAGTCTATAGAAATACCATGTATATTTCCAACCATAATGGCTTGAATGATGCCAATAATATCATTGGCTTTTTCTTCACCATAAGTATCAAATAGTCTTTTCACAGATTCTGGGTCTGGGTTCGCTTGAGATTCTGCATAATATTGTGCGAATATCAGTGCAACGGACTCATCATTGTTTATATCCCCTACTTCACCAGAAAGTAGTGAGCTAATCTCCTCATCACTCATCCCAGATTCTAAAGCGTGCTTTGTGTGCAGATAACTACAGTATCTACATCCATTCACTTGAGTGACAGATAGTAGTATCTTATTTTGGAACTGCACATCAAGTCTACTTTTTGAAGACTTTACAGCTTTGAAGTTCTCAATCAAGTCACTTAAATAACCGTAAAATATTTTTGTGCTAGTCAGTCTTTTTTCAAAATTATGATCTATCATGTGTGAGCCTTATTTAACTACTTTTCCATTAAGATAAACATTCGTGTCCATCTCAGTCTCGTTTTGGATACCCTCTCCTGCAAAACACATACGAAGAGCCTGTTTAGCATAGTTATTTACAGCTTCTTTGTCGGCATTACTTTTTACAATCACTTTGGTGATTACATCATCAAGATGACCTTTCATACTTGGTGTCATAAAGTTCTCTTGTTGATAGTTAAACTGATGTTCAACTCTAAAGTCCTCTATATTGATACCTTGTTTTTTATAAGCCATTTTAGCAGCAGTCAATTGACTCTTTAAACAAAATGAAGTACCCACAGTAAAGTAGCCTCTTGACGTTGGTGCTTTATCTATCCCTTTATATCCACGACTATCATCAGCATATAGCTCCCAAGTCTCATAGTTTTCAGTCAAAGATTTTGCTCTAACTTTATGCATATATGGTCTTGTCTCGTCATTTGCCGACTCAGCTATCGCAATTTCTGTAAATACCATTGGATTCGGGAAATTCCCCATCTCTACAGCAAGATCTTTTTCTACTTCCATAGTCTCTAACGTCAAGTCAGGTGTTACATTGGTAAGGGTACGACCGTTATCAACAGAGATAGGTGATGTTACTGTACCTGGACGTGCTTGTAATCCAGCCCAATCATCAGAGTTAACAAGAATGCCAACATCTATGGTACTTTTATTGGCTAAACCTTCACCAACAGCCCAAGCGTTAAGTGCCATCTCTTTTAAAGCTTTGATTTTCTCAGGTGATTCATTACTTTTAATTAAAATATTTGAGACAACTTTATCAGTAAATCCAGCCCATTTATCTGTCATGGCATCTGACCATCTGAAAAATATTTTTGATTCAACTTTAACTTCTTCAACTTCTAATCCCATGACTTGTATCGCTCGTTCAACTTGTGTTAACAAACTTGAAGAAGCTCCCACTGCATAATAGGTTAAAGGGTTAGGTGCAGTTTGGTGATGGTGAGCACCACCTTCATCACTTACAAGTTCCCATGCACTAAATGCATCTTCACCTACTGTTTTTACAAGTGCTTTTTTAAGAAATGGTGCCTCTTTATTTAAGATACTTTGAGTCGTTGTCACAATGTTTTCAGTGATAGCACCATTTACTGCTGCTGCTTTAGTAGGAGTAAATGTGATAGGACGCGTATAATCACTTAGTCTTTTTTCAACTTGATATACCTTTACATTTTGACTAAGGTCTGATTTTTGACTCACATTATTTTGTGCATAGACTGAACTTCCAGAGAGAAGAAGTGTTGTGATCAATGACAATGTTGTTAATTTTGTTTTCATTGTTTATCCTTTTATTTTGTTATGTCTAAGTATATAAAGAATGAGGCTATGAAAACTAGGTAGATAGATTACAATTTATGGTAAATAACGGAAAAACACTCTAAAATCTATGTCGCTTGGTAAATTCTGAAGGGCTGACACCCTCGTGTCGTTTGAAAAACTTTACCATATTAGTAGGTTCATCAAAACACAGTTTGTCTGAAACCTTCTCTATGGTCAAATTTTCATCAAGTAATAGCCGTTTAATTTGCAAAATTAAATGCTCGTCAAGGTATTTTTTAGTAGATTTACCTAGATATTTATTTAGCATATTCGTTAATGTCTTACTCGAGATATCTAGCATCTTCGCATAGTCATTTACATGCACAGCATAATTATGCTCTAAAGAAAGTTGTTTAAATTTCATATACAAAGATTTATCTTTGTCCTCTAACGGCAATCTCTGAGACAACCTTTCCCTACCTAACTTAAGCATCATCGCTTGAAGTAAAGGACGAAGTATAAGTTCTTTTAAGTTATCCATTTTAATCGTATACTCTTTTTCTATAACTTTAGTAAGCGTTAAAACGTCACTATAGATACTATCATCAAGTTGCATCTTGGCAGGATAATAGATATAGTCAAATATCTCATGAAGAATATTTAACTCTTCATTGACAATAAGACGATTAAAAAATATATCTGTAAAAGCTAAAATGTATCCATCACAATCTGGGTTAATCTTAAAATTATGTACCTGATCTTTTGCCATGAAAAAGACAGTACCTACTCTATAACTGTAGGGAACAAAATCCACAGTATGTACACCTTTACCCTTAGTCACGATAAATATAGCGTTAAATCCAATTCTATGTGGTTTCTCTATAGAATGGTCAAGCTTACGTTTGTAAAGCTTCTGAAGGGTTGTTTGATAGAACTCTATAGGTTCTTCACCTTCTTTGTCAAACGCGGCATTTACTATGAAAGTATCAGTTTTTTTTGCTGGCATAATATATTGTATCAAATTTACCTCGGATACTTTGGATGTATAATAGTTGTAGGACAAATTTACTATTTAAGTCTCAATTTTGAAACCTTATGAAATATATACCTTCACAAGGTTTTAAGATATCAATTTTACTCAATAAAATTCTACTATTCCTACCCAACAAACACATGAAACCACAACACCGAACCAAACCCCAACAATAAAAGACTAGAAAACAGACTTAAAACATAAGACACACTTTGTGATATCTTATGTTTTGACCTGTGTACAATATACGGCATAAGGGTTATCCAGAGAAATAATGCACAAAGTAAACCTACTATTGTGCTAAGTGGGTCTAACTCTTTCTGTGCTGTGTAGCCTCCTATGCTTAGCCAAAAGGCTATCGTGTAGGGATTTACAAAAGTGAGAGTGAACCCTTGTAAGTAAAACTTTACAAGTCCTTTACGCGATGTCGTTTGCCTTGTCGTATCAAGCATCTTATGGCGGTCTTTGAAAATGAGGTAAGCCATGTAGAGTAAGAAAGCACTTCCTAACACACCTAAGATATTTAACACATAGGGGTTATTAAAAAATGTAGCAATGCCTAGCAGTATCAGAGTTAGATAGAGTGTATCGGCACTAAGGGCACCAAAACCTATGCCTACAGCACTTTTGTAGTCTTTTAGTGCGGTATTCATGATGAGTATATTGATAGGTCCCAAGGGGATAGCAGCTCCCATTCCTAGTAAAAAACCTTCTATAAAAGAGATGAGCATTCAAGACCTTATTTATTTTTACAGTGTACTATACTATATAAAATTTACTTAGGATATCATCATGAAGAAACTATTACTCTTTTTAA
>Ga0209633_10005876_pt1 | contig 10632 bp, 7 predicted proteins | sample Cruoilmetagenom1_FD_187290 | JGI IMG/M metagenome (GOLD analysis project Ga0209633, IMG submission 187290) | Oil polluted marine microbial communities from Coal Oil Point, Santa Barbara, California, USA - Sample 1 (SPAdes) (version 2) | ecosystem: Environmental > Aquatic > Marine > Oil seeps ... | reverse complement strand
GTCAAGCCTAACCTTTTGTTTTACAAACAGTTCTGTCTCTCTACTCGCTGTCCCATTTCCAATTGCAATTGCCTCAATGTCATAAGCATTTACTAGAGATGCAATCTTTTTTGCTGCTTGAAAAGTTTCTTTTTGAGGTGGATGAGGGTATATTGTTTCATTATGTTTAAGATTTCCTTGTGCATCTAAACAAACAACTTTACAGCCAGTTCTAAACGCAGGGTCAATAGCAAGAATTCGTTTTTCACCAAGAGGTGCAGCTAAAAGGAGTTGACGTAAATTATTTGCAAAAACTTTTATTGCCTCTTTGTCGGCTTTTTCTTTTGCTGCTTTTGAATATTCATTTTCTATTGATGGAAGTAATAATCTTTTATAAGCATCATCAATAGCATCTTGCACTTGTGCACTTGCAGTGTTGCTACCCTTTAAAAAAATATTATCTAATTTTTCTAATACATTTTCACTATTTGGGTGAATTTTCACTCTTAAAAATCCCTCGTTTACACCTCTAAAAACCGCTAGCAATCTGTGTGATGGAATTCGTTTTAAGCTTTCTTCAAATTCAAAATAATCTTTATATTTTAATGCATCATTTTTTTTTGTTTTTATAACTACAGCTTTTACTGTTGCGGTATAATTAAATTCTCGTCTCACAGCATCTCTTGCCCTTTTATTTTCATTTATTTCTTCAGCAATAATATCCCTGGCACCTTGCAGTGCATCTTCAGTAGTTTCAACAGAATCATTTAAAAATTTTATAGCTTCTTGTTCAATATCATTGATATTTTGCTGAAATATTATTTTTGCTAAAGGTTCTAGCCCTTTTTCTTTTGCCTTAACTGCTCTAGTTTTTTTCTTTTGTTTATATGGTAAATATAAATCCTCAAGTTCAGAACTGTCAAAACAATTGTTAATATTATCTTTTAATTCATCATTTAATTTTCCTTGTTTCTTAATTGCAGAAAGAATACTTTCTTTTCTTTTATCAAGTTCTTGATATTTTTCAGACAATGATTTTATATCTGTTATTTGAACTTCATCCAAACCACCTGTCATCTCTTTACGATAACGGCTTATAAATGGAATTGTGGCTCCTTCAGAAAATAGTTTAATTGTGTTTGCAACTTGTTGTTCTGAAATTTTTAATTCAGATGCAATTAATTTATAATGTTTTGAATCCATGTGAAGTTTTTTGAAAAATAATATGGCAAATTTAGTAATAAAACACAAAAAAAGCGAACAAAAATAATTGTCCGCTTTCTCATTTAAGAAAAACAACTATTATTAATTATGAAGCATCATCATCTTTAAAACTTATTGTTAAATTAGATACTGATACTGGGTTATAAGGTGTTAGGTTTTCCATTGAAGATTGAATTGCATCATAAGAAGTTCCTGGTGAAGTTCCTGCATTTAAGAAACCACTATTTGAAAAATACCCAGGTGCTTGAGTTTGAGCCAAATAAACGTCTATATCAACTTGTGGGTAATTAAGTGCAACAAGCTCATTGTTGAAAATATTGTGTATTGAATTGTTTTCTAACAAAACCGTTCTACTTGTTGTGTTTAATGAACTTGCAGGAAGTCCAACTTCTGCCACGCCTATGTTTGAAGAGTCGTCTCCTGATGCTGCAAAAGCCCAATTAAAGCCCTTTTCTCCTGTTTCGTTAAAGAAATATGCATTTGGGTGATTAGAGTTTCCATAAACATCAACAATATCACCTTTTTTACCTGCAAACATTTTTAAAGTTTCCATAGCAAATCTGTCTTCTCCTGTTGTTGATCCTGGTAATACTAAACCAGAAATGTAAACTGTCATTTCAGCATCATAATTTGTGCTTGCTTCGCTATAATCAACTCTGTACATTGTGTTTTCACCAGACCAATTATCAGTTTCACTTCTATTAATATTGTAAGGTTTTAAAATAGAAACTCCTTTTACAGGACTATTATTCCAGAAAATTTGTAAAGCTTTTCCGCCATCTTGGTCTGTTGTTGTTAATTTGTATTCGTATGTTTGTCCTTCAAAAGTTGAGTTTTCAATTATTACAACGTTTTTTGTTCTTCCATCTTCATCACTTGTATATGAGAATGACATTGCTTGGTCTAACTCATATTCTCTTATTGCCCCCATAATTGCCTGTACAATATCTGCCGAACCTTCACCAACTGCAATAAAAGTTCTTAGATGTCCATAAATATCATTTCCATCTAAAACACCATCTTTATCCGATTTTGATGTTGCATTACTAATTGAACTTGGTATATCTACCTTAAATTTTGAAGGTATAATATCTGCTTTAATTTCATTTTTGTCTTTGCAACTAGTGAATAAAATTGCTGTTGCAAAAATTACGGTAAGAATTAAACTAATCTTTTTCATCTTTTTTAATTTAAGTTAATATTTTGGTTTTATTTATTGCGAATTATTTCGCTTTCAATATTAATACACACTGATTAAATTTTACCCTGACAGAAAAGTGATAAAATTTTAAAATTTATTTACTACTTATAGCAAGAGGTTGGTAATTAGCTGATTGCTTGTGCATTTTTTAATTAATTGTTGTAGAATATGAAATAATAGAACTTGCTCCAAAGAAACCAAAAGCATTATTGCTTAAATTTGAATAAACATTGCCCTCTTCAATATCAAAATATCCTCCATGCCATTGTGTTTCTGATAAAAGTGAACGAATAAACTCCTCATGTTCTGGGCTTAGAGAATATTTAATTTGAGTCATCTTTGTTCCTGAAGGGAAAAAAACATTTTCATGCGAAGGAGAAAAAATTTGGTTTACATCTATTGTTGTGAGATTATAATAAAATATTTTTGCAGTCGTTTTGTTGATTGGCAAATCTTCGTATCCTGAAACGTTTGACCAGTCAAGAGAAACTTCAAACATTGATGCTTGGCTTGGATTAAAACTTGCAACATCTGCTGCAATATAAAACATGTTTGTATCAGACAACTGTTTATATGGTAACGGATTAGAAATTGCAACAGGAAGCATACTTGTGCTGGCGGAATAGTTTTTATCTTTATAGTGTATATTTAAATTATAAGTTTTATTAATAACGCCAGAAAATTTATTATCAGAAACAAAATTTCCTATGAGTATAGTATCTTTATGAAAATCAAATATGTTATTACCATCAGATACAGAAACTGTTGCTGTATCTACAATTTTTTTAGTACCATTTAAATTTGAAAAAGAAAGAGATAAGTTTATGGCTTGATATTTATATTCATTTGTAATAATTCCATCAACAATTAAAAACTGTTCTTGGGAATTGTTAAGTTTCCAATCTAATTTTTTTTCACACGAAACAAACGTAACAAGTATTATAAATGCTGGCAAATAAAGTTTATTTTGTATGTGGGTGATATGTCTGCTTTTTTTTTTCATGTGTTATTATCTAAATTTAAAAGAGTATGAAATTGAAGGCATAAAACCTAGTAATGAAATAGATGTTGGTATAAATTCATTCTCTGAAATAAGATTTGTTGGGACATTAAAATCTCCGTTATTAGTTTCAATTTTATTAAAATTTACTGCAATTAAATTGTTTCTTCCATAAAAATTAAAGATTGAAAAAGTAAAATCACATTTATAACGAGCATTTTCTTTTATGTTTAAATTTAACTTTATGGCAATATCAAGCCTGTGGTAATCTGGCAGTTTGTCATTGTTTTTTTCTGAATATATTGGTACATTATAACCATTATAATTATAAAATCCTGTTGGTGAACTAAATCGCATGCCGCTAGCAAAAACCCAATTTGCACTAAATTCCCAACGCCTACCTTTGTGGTATGAAATATTAAAACTTCCATTGTGTGGTTTGTCATGCCTTGCAGGAAATTTATTGCCAAAATTAATACCATCAATTTCTGCAAAAGTTCTTGAATAAGTATATGCAAGGTAAAAATTCAAACTTCCTTTTTGTTTTTGCATCATAAGTTCTAATCCGTATGCATATCCTTTTCCAAACCTTAATTCTCCCTCAATAAATGGATTTAAAAGCATATTTGCATGATTAGAATAGTCAATTAAATTTTTTATATTTTTATAATAGATTTCAGAAGAGATGTTTATTTCTGAAAATATTTTGCTGTAGCCTATTACAAATTGGTTAGATTTTTCTGGTTTTATATTTACCCCAGCGGGCATCCAAACATCTAAAGTTGTAAACGGACTTATAGAGTTCGAAAGTAATTGCAAGTGTTGAATATGTCTATCGTAGCTAAATTTTATAATTGATGTTTTTGAAAAAGCATAGGATATACTTGCCTGAGGTTCAGTGTTATAAAACGAATTAAATGTGCCTTTTGGATATTCGGTCGTGTCGTTTACATTATAATCCTTGTCATAAGAGTAAACTGTAGTGGGGCCAATGTTATTCCAATTAATTCCACGCAAACCATAAGAGATATTTACTTTCTGATTTATTTTTTTATTATGTCCAATGTATAAAACATTCTCAATTACATTACTTGCATATACAGGACGAGTAAAAAAGTTATTATTGATGTTTCCAGGATTAAAAAAGTGGCTTGTATTACTAATTCCAAAACTGATTTTGTTTTCAGGATTTAGGTAATATGTAAAATCATTTTTTAAACTTAAATTACCAATAAAAGAATTCCAATAATTATTTTTTTCTAATGAATAATACAGAAAATAATCATACTTGCTTAAATATAGGGTAGTGTTAGAGAAAAGTTTATTTGTGTAAAGTTTGTTCCACCTAAGTGAAAATGCATTATTTTGCCAAGAAATTGCACTTGAACCTAAAACTGGGATACTTATCTGCAAATTGTCTTTGCCAGAATACAGAGAAAATAAAATATTGTTATTTCGATTTATTTTTTGCTTGAATTTTATATGAAAATCAAAAAATCCAATTTTTGTATTTGAGGATTTCAAAAGCCAATTTAAATGAGAGTTTCTTAGGTTAAAAAGAATTGAACTTCGTTCTTTTCTTATTGGTCCATCAATTGTATATGAACCAGTAAGAGGACTAAGTTTTCCAGAAAACCCCCATTTGTTTATATTTCCATCTTTTGTTTTTATATCAATAAGGGAAGATAATCGTCCACCATATTTTATTGGGAAGTTGTTTTTGTAAATTTTTATATCGTTTACTGCATCAGGAGCAAATGCAGAAAAAAAACCAAACAAATGAGACGGGTTATATATAGGTGCATCGTCAATCATAATAAGGTTTTGGTCTTTTTCCCCTCCTCGCACATAAAAAAGAACAGATCCATCGCCATAAGAAGTTACTCCAGGAATTGATTGAATGCTTTTTACAACATCAGCCTCACCCGCAAGTCCTACGTTTGAAGTAATCATTTTATTAGTCAGTTTGGTTTGCTTCAATGGTGTTTTTTCAAAAACATCAGCATTATTATCTTCTGTAACAACAACAATTTCAATTTCAGAAGGGTCTAGGCTCAATTTTTGTGAAATGATTTTGTCAGAATTTAAGTCTAATTCAATAAATTTATCTTCATATCCAATAAGTGAAAAGTTGATAAGATACTTACCTTCAGGAAGAGTTAGGGAGTAGAACCCATATTCATTGCTCATTGTTCCTTTGTTGGAGATTTGTATATAGACACTAGCTCCAATTATAACTTCACCATCAAAATTGTTGTGAATATATCCACTTATTGTGTAATACGTTATTTCTTTTTTTTTTGCAAACTCTTTTGGGGGGAGAACTAAATATTTTTTTTTCAGAACAATTTGTTTTTCAACAGAGGTGAATTCAATATTGGTATCAGAAAATAAATTTTTCAGAATACTTTTAACGGTCTTTTTTCTGGCAATTAGTGTTACTTTTTTTTCAGAATTTATTGATTGTGTATTATAAGAAAACTTAATATTGGTTTTTTTCTGAATTTCTGATAAAACATATTTTAATGATTTATGTTTGGCAATAATTGTGATTTTTTGTTGCATATTTGTTTTTTGTGAAAATGCAAAAGATGCAAACAAAATAAAAAATGAAAGAAGGAATATGTATTTTTTTATTTGCATTTTTATTTTGATATTGAAAATTATGCCAGTTTATAAAACTAAAAAGGTCTGTTTATTTTTATAAATATATCTTAATTGCAAGCCTTTCCACTAACATAAATAATATTCCCTTTTTTTATGAAACGAATATTATCAAATGTAGCTTTAAGAACATTTAAAATCTCGTCAATTGTTTGATTTTCAAACGAAACAGATTGTCTACAATTTTTTATATTTTTATTCTTAAATTCAAATTTTACATCATAAACCTCTTCAATTTGCTTAAATATATCTTCTAAACTTTGGTTATTGAAGTTAAATGTTTTCGTTTTCCATGCAATACAGTTTTTGTTAAAAGTTTTTATTTTTCGTAACTTATTTTCTTTTCTGTTAAAAACAAGCTCCTCTCCGGCTGTTAAAATAATTTTATCACTTTTATTTTTTTTTCTAAAAACGGCAACTTTTCCTTCTTTAACAATAACTTTTTTGTTTTTTTGAGTTGAATTTACATAAAATTCTGTACCAAGAACCTCAACATAAAAACTTTTTGCATTAATTATAAATGGTTTTGTTTTATTTTTTGCAACCTTAAAATAAGCATCGCCATTAAGTTTAATATTACGCTCTTTTTTATTGAATTTTTTTGAATAACTTATTGTTGAATTTTTATTTATGCTGATTTCTGTACCGTCAGGCAAATTTGTTTCAATAATTTCATTTTGAGCATAAAGAATTTCTTGTTTTGGGTTTAAGAAATATAATGCGGCTACTCCGATTAGCAATATTGCCGATACTGATGCGGCAATACGATATATTAAAACCCTTTTTTTCGCTTTTTGTTTAGGAATTAGAACTTTATCATCAAATCCTACATTATCTTTAAAAAATTGCCATTCATTATTAATGTCAAGACTTGCAATTTCAGGACTGTATGCAATATCCGACATATTCCACACCTTTTGATATTCATTGAAGATGCTTTTGTTTTCATTGCTTTCTTCAATCCAATCAAAAAGTTGCTTCTTTTCGGATTTATCTGTTTCACCTGAAAGATACTTAAATATTAATGTGATATGTTGGTTTTGTTCTTGCATTTAGTTTTGTCTAACTCTTATACACTTGTTTTTTATTTTACCCTGTTGAAATTAATAAGTTTTTATTGATTATTGAATAATATCAAAATTATAACAGTTAAATATTCCCTCAAATTTTTTCTTAATTCTTTTAGTGCTATTGACATGTGAGTCTCAACCGTTTTTATTGAAATACCCAGCTTTTCTGCAATTTCTCTGTATTTTAAGCCCTCATTTCTGCTCATTAAAAATACTTCTTTTGCTTTTGGGCTTATAATACTTAGTGTTGCATCAACTTTTTTCTGAATTTCTTCACTTTCCATTTCATCGGAAAGATCCCAGTGTTTGTCGTGTTCATTTCCAATAATAAACTCTTCGTGAATGAATTTTTTATTATCTCTAATAAAATTTAAACTTCTATTATTCACGGAAGTAAAAAGATATGATTTTACTGATTTTTCCATATCAATCTCATCACGTTTTTCCCAAAGTTTCATAAACACATCATGTACAATGCTTTTTGCATCATCTATATCTTTTACAAATTTATATGCAAAGGCGGTTAAGGGTTTAAAGTAAGTTTTAAAAACTTCCTCGAAATCCTTTTTTTTTAGGGATGATATGTTTTTTGTATTGGTCAAATTAGTTTTTGTTGCATGACCCTGTGGGTTTTTAAAAACCACAGGGTGTTTTTTAATTTACTTTTCTTCCAAAAAATATTTTAAATATTGAAAATGCTTACCAAGTTTTCCATTCTCTGTAATTGTTGCTCGTTCAATAATTCCTGTTGTATCTTCACCAAAAAGAGATGGGAAGATATTATCGATTAATCCTTGACCAAAATCAAGAGAAGAGTCTCTAGGAACTTCACCAGGCAAATTATCAACAGCCATTACAGTAATGTTATTTTTATCAAAAGGGTCTCCTTCTTTTTCTTCTTTTTTATTATATCCATAAAAAGGGTTTGAGATTTCAGATGGTCTTAATGTTGAGGCTATTGGATCATTTATATCACAACTTACATCAGCAATAATAGAGATTTTAAAATCATCTTCTTTCATATCTTCTCTTGTAATAAACTTTGGAGAGTTTTCGTCCCAAAAATGACAAGCTATGTAAACATCTGCAACTTTTGTAAATGGTTTAAAGGTTGATTTATACATTTCTGGTTTTTTAAAGAAATGTTGTAAATCAAAATCAGACCCATCTTTTCTTGTTACATAATATTGTGGATCTAGTTTTGTGTAAACAGCTTCATTAAAGTCCTTTTTTAAAAAATCTTCAGGAGAAATATGTTTAATTCCTGCAGTTTCTAAAATTTCCATTGCACCATGTGCAACACGCCCACCTCCAGTTATTAAGAATTTTTTTGCAGGAACATTTATGGTTTTTAATGCTTCTTTCATTTCTTTAATATCATGACTATCAATTGCACGTTTTAAATTAAATGCACCAGTTCTTTTTCCAAGAGCGATTAAACCATTGTAAGCACCAACAAGACCTGCCCAATTTCCAAATGCAACAAGGCGCATTCCTTTTTCATTGGTAAAATACTCGTGGTCAAGCATTTTTATGTTCTTGTTTAAAAATTCTTGAAGCAAGTCTCTATTATATTCCTGCTCTTTTGCTGTATGTGAAAAGAATAAATATGTTTTATTTTCAATTAATGTTGGAATATGTGCTTCTTTAACACCAGCAAGAATATCACAATGACTTATTTCGTCAACAACTTTTAGACCAAGAGCAATATATTCTTCATCCTTATAAGCTCTAATATTACTTGACTGGATATATAGTTCAATATTATCAAACTTTTCTAACATTTGTACTGCTAATCTTGGGGGAATAGCAGTTCTTTTGTCTGGTGGTGTTTTAGTTTCTTTTAGAATTCCAACTTTTAACTTTATGCTCATATTTTTTATATTTTATTTTTTCAGTCGGAAAAGATATAAATTTTTACTTATCTGTCAAAAATTATTCTAATTTTGCAGTAATTTTGACATGAAAATATAATAAAATAAGCTTTTTTTGACAAAAATGTTATTTGTATAGTTTTTGTGAATATATTTTAAAGAAAAGTTCTTTGAAAAATACTTGGGGTCGTTTTTGGTTTTTGACTGCAAGGATAATGGATTTGTAAGCATGTCGAGCAATTGTTGTTTAACTCGTAAAACTGTATAGCAAACCTATAGAAGGCAATAATAATAATTATGCTCTCGCTGCGTAACTGAAGTTTAGTAAGTTAACTGCTTAATTCTGCACCAAGTTGTAGAACGAGATGTCTCACAAAAGGGATTGCCTGATTCCTTTTTGAATTGAGGCACCGACAACATCAGGATAGTTTTGGTAGAACTTTGATGCCAAGGCAAAATTAAAAAGATAAGCTTAAATTTTGGGTGCTTTTTCCCAAGTTTATGTCGAAAACTAATAAAAAGATAAACATGTAGAAGGCACTTTTGTTACTTGTTTGGACGCGGGTTCGACTCCCGCCGACTCCACTAAAATTTTATACTCTTATGTGTAAGATTTATTTTTTGTGTTATTTTTAATTATCCTAAGTTTTTATAAATACTATTATAATCTTTTAATATTGTTTCTAAAAATACTAAAGGAACTTCAGTTGAACTAATGCCAATTTTTTCCTTTATTGCTTTTGCAGTACCTTTTACCATATCAATAGCAATAGGTTTTGTTACATCTTTTTTGTAGTGTGCAATAACATCTTTTATTGTTTTTATATCAGTCTCTTCAAGTAAATCGGCCTCAATATATACAGGATTGTAATCATCTTCTGTTTCAACAAAAATTGTATTTTTTAAAGATTTGCGTCTCTTTAAACTAATTACAGAGGTTTTTGCAACAATATCTCCTAGCCTTTGACCTCTGCCATTTGCTGCAATTGTTATCATTGCAACAGCACCGTAGAAGAAATTTAGATCAATTAATCTAAACATCCATCTAATAATGTAGCTTCCAATTGTGGGCTGACCACCAGATAATTTAACAACTTTCGTTTTTAATGCTTTTTTTCCAAGACTTTGTCCTTGCATGAAAATTTCAGATAACAAGGAGTAAAAAAACAGAGGAGCAAGTAATAAAACTAACAAAGACTTAAGTTTTGCTCCTGAAACATCAGAAATGGCATTAATTATTAATGTTACAACTATTCCATAAACAAGCATAATGAAATAGTCTAACAATTGTGCACCTATACGCTCACCAATATTTGCAAGTTCCTTTTTTATTATTACATTTTGTCCTGTTTCTACATTTAATTTGGGCATAAAGGCTAAGTTTTAATTACACGTCAAAAATAATAAAAAAAAGAGATAGTTAACTTCCTATCTCTTTTTTGTTTTTGCTTATTGTAAACCTTTTCTTTTTAATAAAGGTTCTATTGAAGGCTCTTTTCCTCTAAAATTTTTATATAAAATCATTGGGTTATCAGTTCCTCCTTTTGAGAGAACGTTTTTCCTAAATGATGCTGCAGTTTTTTTATCAAAAATATTTGTTTCTTTAAATGCCTCAAATGC
>Ga0209633_10005875_pt1 | contig 10633 bp, 9 predicted proteins | sample Cruoilmetagenom1_FD_187290 | JGI IMG/M metagenome (GOLD analysis project Ga0209633, IMG submission 187290) | Oil polluted marine microbial communities from Coal Oil Point, Santa Barbara, California, USA - Sample 1 (SPAdes) (version 2) | ecosystem: Environmental > Aquatic > Marine > Oil seeps ... | reverse complement strand
AATAGAGTTACAGAAATATTTTTAGCGAGCTTACCATTTTGTTCCTAAAAAATGGATAACTCGATTATGCAAAGCCTAGACCTAGCTCGCCTGATTAAGGTGATACTAGGACTTAGCGTGTATTAGCGAGCGTGTTCGACCTATAACTTATTTTTAAAACAAATAATCCACTAAACAATGAAAATATTTAAGCATTGCTTATTTTGTAAATTAATAACAAAACTTACCTACAAGTCAAACTAGAACTTAGCATGTATTAGTGAGCTATGAGCTAGAGACTTTGTATAAAAAGAAACCCCAATTCTATGTTATGAGTATTGTAAGTTTCTTATTACAGAGAGCAACATTCAAAGAATTTTCTGTTTAAATATAACTCAGCTTGTAATAACCCAATAAAACCCTATAGTTAAACCATGTTGCCATTAATTCCTTTATCAATATTCCTATTTCTTATTTTTACCATAGTTACCGTTGTTTATTTATTTATAAAAATAAAGCGTGCATTTAAAAAAGGCAGTAAATTTACGCGGGAATTTGCTGCAGAACAACATCAAAAGTGGTCGCAACGCGAACAACGTAAACAATTACCTGATACCTTACAAAAGGCGTATTTACAATTTGAAACAATTGAACGTGATTCGCATGATTTACCGATGGAATGGAAGAGTGCATTATTGCCTGTGATTGATCAAGCAAGCGTCATTTTATTAGCTGTTTCAACCAAGCCTAAATTAAGTAATCGTATACGCCCTTTTTTCCATCACAGTTTAGATAGTTTGTCGCAATTTATTGCTAAATTGAAGCTAGATCATCAGCATTTGAATGCCAGTCAAATTGAAAAGGCACGTCAAAATATCACTGTGTTTAAAGCCGATTTGACTCAGCATCAAATCACGTTAAATAAACAACAAGAATTTGATTTTGATGTGTTAATGGATGTGATTAAAGCGCGTTTAAAGCAATAGACTGGTTGATGTACTATCTACCAGTCACCTCGAGACTCATAATAGTGTAGATTAAAGATGCACTGTGTTTGAGAGTACTTATTTATCTAAAAAATTAGTGCCGTGTGGATAGGTTAATAATTGGCTCTTTTCGGACGCTTCTTTTTCCGGAATGGTTAACAATTCCACATCCTTGCAGTTTTTTTCTAGTAACTTGAGCAGTAAATAACATTGTAAAAATACGCCTATCTTTTTATCAGGATTCTATTGTATCAAAGGCTATCTTCCCCCATAATCCCTCGCTCTGCAAAATAATTAATTTTTGCAAAAAATGTGGTGATCTGCATTGGTTCTCTCGCGACGATAAACCGCGAACCCCGCCAGGCCCGGAAGGGAGCAACGGTAGTGGTGGATTCGGGCGCCGAGATGTGGCTGGTGTGGGTCGCCTCCAATTTTGAAGGCTTATTTCAAAACCAAATTATGTTTACTTTGTTCCCGTTATAGGAAAAGCGATAACATTATCATTTTGATGTAACTCATCCGAATGATCAGGGTAGTCATGCGACGAAAGAGGATAAACTTTGTTATATGCTTTTTGCTGGAGACTCTCTAGTAATTTATCACTGATAATATCTTCTTGGTTCAATAAAATGAGTGATTCATAGAATACATTTAAACGGTCATTTTGTTTGTCTTCAGCTGTGTTAAAACTATTATCCAGATCCACCGCATGATTCATCTCTACATGAGTCTTCAAATCATTAGTATTTAGATTTTCCACAAACTCCGTTATTTGTTTTGAATTAAGATCAGTCTCGGTTAATGTAAATAAATTCATACTTGTGCCTTTGTACTGATAAGTATGAGTGATATTTCTAAACTTAAATGAAAGAAATATAGAGCTAACACTTAAAATTGCAAAAATAGCACCTAAAATAAGGATAGAGGTAAATTGTTGGGTTAATGCTAAAAGCATAAAGATACTTGCTGCAATAAAACTAACTAAACCAAAAATAATCCATTGATAATCTAATTGACTGCCTTTTTTAGCATGTGTTTCTATGAGATCTATCGGGATAATAGTTTTGGCGTTTTTGAAGACCGATGATTCAACAATTTGAAGCGTATCATTAGACTTAATTTTTAGTTCTTTACTTGATAATAAAGAATTGATGTACAAGGAATAATTTGCTGTAACGTTGCTCATTTTTTTTGTTTTATTTTAATTAATATAGAGTAATAATAATGACTCTTAGATCAATAAAATAGTTCAAAACTCACCAACAGGATAGTTCTGCTGATAAGGAAGACGGTCGTGTTATTTTGTAGTATGAATGGTAGATCAGTATATTACGGCCATAAAAAACCCACGAACAAAGCGTGGGTTAAATTTTTTAATTTTTATGAGTTTTTTTAAACGCCTTTACATTCTGATGTAATATTAGATTTAATGCTTTTAATTTTTTGTTTTCTTTGAGCTGCACTCAAATTGGTTTTCTTACCAAATTGTTCCCACATAATGTTTTGATTATTCTTAAGTAATTTAAGACTTTTTCTTTGTCCTTTACAGTAATCAATTAATTGTTTGGTTGGTTTATTTGCCTCTTTTTTATTTTCAGCCTTTGTATCATCATCATTTTTATTTTTATTTTCATTGTCGCTATCGTCTGATGATTTTTTGCTGACGCGTGAAGGGTCAAATTTACCCGCAGACATGAGAATTTTACCTTCTATATCTTCTGCCTTTGCTTTTTTGTGCGTAGGAGGGGTAGCGGAATAATGTACTTGTCCGTTCGCATCTTTCCATTTATAAATTTCTGCATGCGTATTCATGCTTAATGTCATACTAAAAGACACAGCTAATAGGCTAGTTAGCGAGATGATTTTTTTATTCATTTGTGTATACCTTTTATTGATACTTTTAACCTAACAACATTAACAGTCGTTAGTTATCTTAGATATTTAGTTATCAGGTTTTATAATTATAATATTAATTTGATGTTTATTAATTACGTTAATTTTACCACGTGTTAACGATAAAAGTTGATAAGCGCAGGTGTTTTAATCGTATTTGCACTACCATTAGTCTTAAATATAAAGATTTTTAACTTAAAAGTCTCTTTAACTAATGTTTTGTGATTAAACAACCGCTAAGTTCCCTTTATCTTCCAACCACTTTTTGCGATCTTGTGCGCGTTTTTTAGCCAGTAACATATCCATTACTTTAGACGTTTTTTGTGGGTCATCCATGGTTAGTTGAATCAATCGTCGCGTATCCGGATCCATGGTGGTTTCGCGTAATTGCAATGGATTCATTTCACCCAAGCCTTTAAAGCGGGTAACCGCGATTTTGCCTTTAAGTTTCTCCGCTTCAATACGATCTAAAATAGCATCGCGTTCAATTTCATCCAGTGCATATTCTATTTTTTTACCAATATCTACTCGATACAAGGGTGGCATAGCGATATAGATGTGTCCTGCTTTTACTAATGGTGCAAAATGTTTTACAAATAGTGCGCAGATCAATGTGGCAATGTGAGCACCATCAGAATCGGCATCGGCGAGTATGCATATTTTACCGTAACGTAATTCATCCAAATTGGGGGAATCGGGTTCGACACCAATGGCAACTGATATATCATGGATTTCATTTGAAGCAAGTACCTGTGAAGAATCCACCTCCCAGGTGTTAAGAATTTTTCCACGCAGCGGCATAATCGCTTGAAATTCGCGGCTACGTGCTTGTTTCGCTGAACCTCCAGCTGAATCACCCTCTACCAAGAACAGTTCGGTTTGATTTAAATCTTGAGAGCTACAATCGGCTAATTTACCCGGTAATGCAGGACCTGTCGCAATTTTTTTACGCACAACTTTTTTACTCGCACGACTACGTTTTTGTGCATTATTAATGATATGTTCTGCAATTAAATCACCAATATCAGGGTGTTGATTAAGGTACAAACTAAAGGCATCTTTAACAACACCCGAAATAAAACTCGCAGCAGTGCGTGATGATAAACGCTCTTTGGTTTGCCCCGCAAATTGAGGGTCTTGCATTTTAAAAGACAGAATAAAACTGAGGCGATCCCATATATCATCAGGGGTGAGTTTAAGCCCACGTGGCATCAGGTTTCTAAACTCTGCAAAATCACGCAATGCATCGGTTAGTCCGGTACGAAGTCCGTTGGTGTGTGTGCCCCCTTGAATGGTGGGTATCAAATTAACATAGCTTTCTTGAACCAGATCACCGCCTTCTGGTAGCCAACACAAAGCCCAATCGACTGATTCATTTTCACTTTTATAATTTCCAATGAAGGGTTCTGTTGGTAGGTTTTCAAATTCATTAACAGAATCGATCAAGTAATCACGAATACCATCCTCATAATACCATTCCGTAGTTTCATTTTTGTCGGAACTAAGACCCTCTTCGGTAAAAGTTATATGTAATCCGGGGCAAAGTACTGCTTTAGCTCGCAAATTATGTTTTAGTTTTGGCACAGAAAACTTAACTGAATCAAAATATTGAGCATTTGGCCAAAAGTGCAGGGTAGTACCGGTATTTTTCTTACCAACGCTACCGATCACTTCTAACTCGGTTTCTTTATGTCCATTCTCGAATACCATTTCATATTCTTTACCATCGCGTTTAATCCGTACTTCAAGAATAAGTGACAATGCATTTACAACAGAAATTCCAACACCGTGTAAACCACCAGAAAATTCGTAATTTTTACCCGAGAATTTACCACCTGCATGTAAGGTAGCTAAAATAACCTCAACACCAGAAACTTTCATTTCAGGGTGAATATCGACTGGCATCCCACGCCCATTATCAGTCACCGAAAGCGAACCATCGGCGTGTAATGTGACACTAATTTTATTAGCAAATCCTGCTAGGGCTTCATCAACACTATTATCAATCACTTCTTGTGCAAGATGATTAGGTCGTGTGGTATCGGTATACATACCGGGACGTTTACGTACTGGATCAAGACCGCTGAGGACTTCTATGGATTCGGCGTTATAATCTGTTTCTTTTTTAGTATTGGTAGGTTTTATATTGTTGTTTTTTTCATTGTCGTTAGCGTTATCAGAATCTTTACTTTTAGACATTTTTAAGCCACTTTTTAAGTCACGAAATAAAAGTCTAAACTAGCCTGAAATGGGGCAGAGGTAAAGGAAATTTCATAAAAAAGGGCTGTAATGGTTCTTAACAAGAAGTAGATATATCAAACCGTATATTTAGTACCGCATTTACCTTCCCATAAGCGCGCAAAACAGGTTATTGTATAGCACATAAAAGAATATACTGATCTACCAAGGTACAGTTATAAAAGAATATTTAAGCTAATTTGATTCTAGTAGGTTAATATTAAGATTTACTTATAACTCTTTAAATTATAAGCCACCATGGATTAGTATCCCCCATAGTTGTTCTTTTTAGAATATGAAAGATAATTAAGTTTCATAAATTGAAAGTTGTTATTTTAAAGCAATATTACATAAACGGAGAATATGTGACCAAACTTCCAAATCATGTTAAATGTCTGGATATAACTTGGATAGGACATGCGGACTGTCAGCATTGTGCATTTAGAAAGAATGGTATTTTGTCTGTCATAGATACGAGTATATTTCAAAAAACACTTAAACGAATTATTCAGTTACGCTATAAAAAAAATTCCATGTTATTTGTTGAAAACGCCCCTGCAGTGGAATTATTTATAGTCCGCAAGGGGTTAATAAAACTTGAGGAAACACTGGATGATGGTAATAGACGAATTATAAGGTTGTTAAAGAAAGGCAGTGTTGTCGGGCTGGAAACATTTCTAGATAATGGCCAACGATTTGATCAAACGGCTATTGCTTTATTGGAAGCAGAAGTTTGTCGCGTTCCTTATCAGGTTATGAAAGATATTCTTGACAATGACCCTAATTTCTATAAAGCAGTATTGCAAGAATGGCACGACCAGCTTGAAGCATCTCGCAATACCGTTGTTGAATTCTCCACTGGCTCACTTCGGCAACGCGTTGCTCGCGTTTTACTAATGTTGGTAGATGAAGCTAATCATAACGGTCAACTTGAAATTGAGATGATCCACGCTAATGATATTGCCGCTTTAATAGGAACTACTAGAGAATCTGTCAGCCGAAACATAGCAGAATTCAAGCGTAATAAGTTTTTAACTAAAAGTGGTCCGAATAAAATGCGTTTTGATGAATTTGCGTTAAGGGAAGTTGCAGAAACTAACAATAAATAGAGTTATTCTTAAGGTTTTCTATCTGTAAACCCCATATATATGCGACATTAATATTTATCTATAATTGTAAATATAATTTTTTCCAAGTTTGTCACCCGGCAATCCTTGCTGCTTAATCTCATTATTTTAGTCCAAATATTTCACATTGGTTGTACCTGTAATTCCTGTAAAAAATATATTTTAGGGGCTGTCCTAGTTAACTAACCCATTTCCATCTTAACCCATTGATTCAGCTGTTTTAATTGAATCTTTGGATCACTGTTGTTAAATCGCCATTCACACTCCTTTAAAAAGAGGTGAAAATTCTCTTTTGGCACACCATTAAATTTCCGCATATGCCGCTTTGCCTGATTCCAAAAGTTCTCAATTCCATTGATATGATTTTGCTTATTAGCAAACAATTTACTATGGTTAATTCGGTAGTGCTTAAACTCCGAAACATCTAGTGCGTTGTAACTTCTCCAAGTGTCTGTATAAACAATACTATCAGCTTTCACTTGCTGTCGGATTATAGGCATCAATGTCTCTGTCTTAGCATTAGGGATAACTACCGTGAAAACCTTGCCCTGACGCTTTAAAAGACCAAAAACAGGGACTTTGCCAGCCGCGCCTCTCCCCCGTTTGCCTTTCCGTCGTCCACCAAAATAACTTTCATCGGCTTCAACTTCTCCCTGAAGTAATTCAAGGTGCTCACTATGATCATAAATGAGTTGCCGTAATCGTTGAAAGTAATAACTTGCAGTTGTCTTATTTACACTGACTAATGAGGCTGCTGTTCTCGCTGTTGTGCCTGCAACAAATAACTCTATTAATCGACTTTGTTTGTACCAACTTAATCTGCTTTTTCTCATGCAACCATCCTAGATAATTTTAGTTATCTAGGACAGCCCCTTAAACTTTTTGGCTACATTGAAATATTAATATTTTTGGGGGCTTTTATACCCATGTTAATTCTAATATGGCAATATAATTTCGTAGAGAAAGAAAATGTTAAATTAATATTAATGAGCATGTTCATTGGTATATTTCCTTTTCTGATAAATTTTTTTCATATGTTAATAACTGCAATTAAACAATCTAGTGTTTTGTGGGCATTAATTATCTTCTTCGTTCCATTTGGGAACTTTGTTTATTACTTATTTATTTATATTCCAAAGAGTGAGAAATATGGTTCTGTACAGGAAACCAGCAGTCCTAAGTAACTTTGGTAACACCGATAACGATTATAGAATCTTTCCAGCGAAGGAAGACTGATAGTTAATAGGTTTTACATTTAAAATGAGAATTACAAATTATGAAACTGATTTTAACAACATCTATAAGTATTTTATTAAGCACGGCATTATCTGCCGATGCGATAAATGCGAATAACAATGGTGTATTTTTTGACAAAGACAGCGGTCTGCAATGGCAAGATGACTACAGTGATAATAAAGGCAAGATCCAGTACCTTGATTGGGACGGTGCAAATAAATACTGTAAAAATTTAACACTGGATGGCGGAAAGTGGCGCCTGCCAACACTTGAAGAATTACGTGTATTTGTGCGACACAGCAAATACGAGCAATTAAAAGAAGCCAAAAGCAAGATGAATCCAAGCAAAGTTAATAATTATTGGACATCAAAAGAACGTGAAGAAAATAAAGACTATGCTTGGCGTGTCAGTTTTCTTTATCACAACGTCTATTATTTCAAAAAGTCACTGGCGACGAATGTACGTTGTATCAGAACTAAAACTAAGAACTAGAACTAAGAACTAGAACTAACACATAACTAAGTAGCAGTTAATCTCACTCTCTTTTAATTTACACTTTTTAATTTTAGTATACTATCAAGAAAATGAATAACGCACAAAAATAGTAACAAACCACTCAAGATTCTTATCACCAGCGCCCTTCCCTATGTCAATGATCCTATTCATTCAGGGCATATGGTTAAATATATCCAAACCGATATTTGTGCGAGGTTTCAATGTTTACGTGGGAACACTTGTATCTTTGCTTGGGCGGATGATTCCGCGGGAAAAATAAACGCTTGTATCGTCGACAAGGAAGGAGATCTATTTTTTAGCTATGACTAACGAACCGGCGTTGTATATATCCCATGCTTTGTAATGGTTTCTCGAAAAAACCAGTAGTCTTTACTCTTACCACCACAAATCTCTGTTTTTTCTTTATTGGCGTAATTGACTGCTACATTAAAGCCCATTCCGGGTAGATGGTTAAGCGCGACGACGCGGCGTTCTTTTGGTTTTAAACGAAGTAACATGATTTTTTCTTGCAAACCCGAGCTGCCATGTTCTATCTCAACAGAAGGAATTGATTCTGTTGTGTCGTTATACAATTCCACATAAAGCGGTTTCATTGGATTATGTAATGAATGCCAGAACGTAGTACCGAGAATACCGAATAAAAGCAAACCGAAAGTTGCAAGCCATAGATGTTTTTTTGATATAGAGATCATACACTGATTCTACAAAGTTTTATTCTTTTCTACATTGACTATTGGCAATGTGACTTATTCAGCTTACTTAAGGAAGTCCTGATTAAGTCGATTAGAATTTAGCACGGAGAAAACTGTCGCTATTTTTCATGAAATGAGCCGTAATAGTCATTCTATTGCGGCGATCTTCGTGGAAAATAGCGGCTGTTTTTGCAAGCTAAAAATAATTGGACTTGATCAGGACTTCCTTAGTTAATATGCTCTAAAATTCCATCCAACTCATCTAGATTATTATATTCAACCACCAACTTCCCTTTACCTTTCGTGTTGTATTGAATAGCAACTTTTGCGCCTAGTTTTTCTGATAACGATACTTCTAGATTTTTTACCTCTAAGGCTTTAGCTACCGGTTTTTTGCTGGTGCTGGTATCGGAAGCTAATATTTTTTTGATCAATCTTTCAGTTTCGCGAACTGATAAGCCTTTTTTAGCAATGTTATTCGCCGTAGTTACTTGCTCGTTGCCTTTTAACGCTAACAACGCACGCGCATGACCCATATCCAATTGACGCGTATCGAGCAACTCTTTAGTATCGTCTTCTAACTCAATTAAACGTAATAAATTAGTCACCGCAGTACGCGAACGTCCAACAGATTCAGCCGTTTGTTGGTGCGTTAAGCCAAATTCTGCAATTAAACGACTCATCGCAACTGCTTCTTCTAAGGGGTTTAAATCTTCGCGTTGAATATTTTCAATAAGCGACATCGCCGCCGCAGCTTGATCAGGAATCTCACGAATAATCGCAGGGATTTCATGCAAACCCGCGATTTGCGATGCCCGCCAACGACGCTCACCGGCAATCAACTCATATCCACCCGCACTTAAACGACGCACTACTACAGGTTGTACCAAACCTTGGGCTTTTATCGATTCTGCTAAGTCTTGTAAGGCATCGGGATCAATATTTGTACGCGGTTGATATTCCCCTTTTTGGATTTTTTCTACGGGTAATTTTTTAAGTATGCTGTCTTTGTTTATGTCCTTCGATGAAGAACTCAATAACATATCCAGCCCACGTCCCAAACCTGGTTTTCTCGCCATTTCTCTAACCTAATCCCTTAATTGATGTTTTTTATAAATATTTTATAACGTTGAGACTTTTGCACGAGGGAAATAGTCTCACTTTTTAAGCTGCTTGACGTGCTGCATCTTTACGAATCATCTCAGCTGCTAATGCCAAATAAGCAAGTGCGCCTCTCGAACGTTTATCATACATCAACACAGGCAAACCATGGCTAGGTGCTTCGGCTAGACGTATATTACGAGGAATTGCCGTATTATAAAGTTTCTCTTCAAAATATTCGGATAGTTGACGTGATACATCGCGCGATAAATTATTACGCGGATCATACATGGTGCGTAATAAACCAATTATTTCCAGATCAGCATTTGCATGTTCGCGAATTTGTTCGATAGAACCCATTAAAGCAGACAAGCCTTCTAATGCATAATATTCGCACTGCATAGGAATGAGAACACCATCAGCCGCCACCAACGAATTTACCGTCAACATATTAAGCGACGGTGGGCAGTCAATAATAATATAATCAAAGCGATTACGAATACTTGCCAACGCACGACGAAGGCGATACTCACGTTCATCCATACGCATCATTTCAAATTCGGCAATGCTGAGATCAGGCCCACCCGCTAAAGCTTCTATGCTCGAATCAGCTACCTGTTGAATGGCACTTTCGGCACTGGCATCACCTAAGATAACATCGCTTAAACGCACCGGCATTTCGTGTTTATCAAGACCTAATCCTGTTGTTGCATTACCTTGCGGATCCATATCTATAATCAATACGCTGCGCTTAATCGCAGCCAAAGAAGCGGCTAAATTTACGCTAGTGGTTGTTTTGCCAACACCACCTTTTTGATTCGCTATCGCAATGACTGTACTCATAATTCTAATCAAAAAGGTGGT
>Ga0209633_10005874_pt1 | contig 10633 bp, 7 predicted proteins | sample Cruoilmetagenom1_FD_187290 | JGI IMG/M metagenome (GOLD analysis project Ga0209633, IMG submission 187290) | Oil polluted marine microbial communities from Coal Oil Point, Santa Barbara, California, USA - Sample 1 (SPAdes) (version 2) | ecosystem: Environmental > Aquatic > Marine > Oil seeps ... | reverse complement strand
CATTTGTGCAGTTGCATCTTGCATTGCAACACGATCAGGTGATAACTCAACATAACTTTTCCCTCTTACAAAATCTTCTTCAATGTTATCCCAAAGATGTGTGTATAGTATTTTTTCTGTATAAGTTAATGGCTTATTTAATTTTGCACGAATTACTTTTTGTTTATCTTCTAGATTATCGTAAACTTTTTGAATCATATCTAAATTAGCTGTCATTTTTACTCCTCACAATTTGAATTTCAAAATAAATAAATTTTATAAGACAAAATTACAAAATTTGAATATACTTTTCTCAAGATACTTTTAAATAATAATTGTTTGATTTCGGTGATCAATTTATTTTTACGGGCAATTACTTAAACAAAAAGTAATTTCATAAGACATAACTGTTATTTAAGAAGATCTGCTCCACAATTCAGATTCCCTTATAAATGGTCTTTATTATCTTTTTTAGATTTAAATTTAAATTAGTTTAAATTAAATTATTATTATTATATTAAGAAATCAAATTTTAATAATTTACAATATTTGAGTACATAATTATTCAAATAATTATAATTAAAAAAAATAAGATATTGAGTGTTTTTAATTATTTTTTTTATTAGATTCGCCGTTACATTTTTTAACAATAACGTTTTAAACAAAAAAGAAAGGACCCAAAATGAAAAAAATGAAATTTTTAATAACTTTAGTTTTAGCTAGCGGACTATTATTTTCTGCATGTTCTTCTAATCAAGAACTTGTTGAAAGTTTACAAGCTGATGTTAAAACAAAGACAACTGAAATTTCGTCTCTTAAAGCAAGCTTAGATTCAAAAGAAGCAGCTTTAAAAAGTAGTCAAGCTGCTGTAAATGCTAAGACTGCTGCTGTAGAAGATTGTGAAGATGCTAAAACTACTGCTTTAAGTCAAGTTAGTTCTGCTAACACAGATTTATTTCCTCCAAACGCTAAACCAGGTGAATGTTATGCAAGAGTTTTAATTCCTGCAACATACAAAACTACTACTGAAGATGTTATTAAAAGAGAAGCATCTGAAAGATTAGAAGTAATACCTGCAACTTATGCTTGGGGAACTGAAAAAGTTTTAGTAAAAGAAGCTTCAACTAAAGTTGTACCTGTACCAGCAACATACAAATGGACAACAGAAAAAGTATTAGTTAAAGCTGCATCTTCTAAATTAGTTAATGTTCCTGCTAAGTATGAATGGAAATCAGAAAAAGTATTAGAAAAAGCTGCTCATACAGTTTGGAAAAAAGGTAGTGGAGAAATTGAAAAAGTTGATAATTCAACTGGTGAAATTATGTGTTTAATTGAAGTTCCTGCTCAATACAAAACAGTTAAATCTAAAGTTTTAGTTTCTTCTGCAACTACAAAAACTATTGAAATTCCTGCTGAATACAAAACTGTAAAAGTTAAAAAAGTTGCTTCAGCTGCAACAACTAAGACTGTTGAAATTCCTGCTGAATACAGTACAATTAAAGTTAAAACAGAATCAACTCCTCCTTCTACTAAAAAAATTGTAATTCCTGCTGAATATCAAAAAATTTCAAAAAGAGTTAAAGTTACTGAAGAAGTTATGGAATGGAGAGCTATTCTTTGTGAAACTAACGCAACACGCGCTTTAGTTACTGATATTCAAAGAGCTCTTAAAAAAGCTGGCCATAACCCTGGTCCAATTGATGGTGTTATTGGTCGTGAAACAAAAGCTGCTGTTAATTCTTTCCAAAAAGCTAAAAGTTTAGCTATTGGTGGTGTTACTCAAGAAACATTAAGAAAATTAGGATTATAATCCTCTCTTAAGTTTTTAGGATATTAAAAAAAAGAAAGGCTACTCTAAAATTTTAGGGTAGCCTTTTTTGTTAAATTCTAATCTGATAATATTTACCAAAAGTTTACAAACGTAGTTTCAGCAAATATTATTTCTTTTGGTTATATCTTTTTCTTTCATTCGGATCTAAATATAATTTTCTAATTCTAATCGATTCGGGTGTTACCTCAACCAACTCATCATCTTTAATATATTCTAAAGATTCTTCAAGTGTAAATATTATTGCTGGAGTAATTTTAATCGCTTTATCAGCTCCAGATGATCTCATATTTGAAAGTTTTTTACCTCTTTGAACGTGAACTTCAATATCGTTATCTTTATTATATTCACCAACAACTTGTCCTTGATAGACAGTATCTCCAGGTTCAATAAAAAATTTACCTCTATCTTGCAATGAATCAATTGCATAAGCTGTTGAAGCTCCTGTGTGCATAGAAATCAAAACTCCAGATTGTCTTTGAACAATTGAACCTTTAAAATATTCATACTGATAAAAACGATGATGCATTATTCCTTCACCAGCAGTAGCAGTTAAAATTCTATTTCTCAATCCCATTAAACCACGCGACGGAATATGAAATTCTAATTTGGTTAGACTTCCCTTTTGTTCCATCTTAACCATTTCACCTTTTTTCTGTCCTACAATTTCAATTACTTTACCAGCTAATTCAGATGGAACATCAACCACTAGACTTTCAATTGGCTCAGCTTTTTTACCATCAATTTCTTTATAAATAACTTTGGGTGAACCAATAGCAAGTTCGTATCCTTCGCGTCTCATAGTTTCAATCAAAATAGATAGATGTAAAATACCTCTTCCTGAAACTTTAAAAGTATCTGGAGAACCAGTATCTTCAACTTGAAGAGCAACATTCTGTTGTAGTTCTTTTTGTAATCTATCATTTAAGTGTCTAGATGTTACATACTTTCCTTCCTTACCATGAAATGGAGAAGTATTAACTGTAAAGTTCATGCTGATTGTAGGTTCATCAATTGCAATAATAGGCATTGGTTCCGGATTTTCACTATCTGCAATTGTATCACCAATATCAACATTTTCAACACCAACAATTGCACAAATATCTCCAGCAGAAACTTGATCAACTTCTACACGCTCCAAACCTTCAAAAACAAAAAGTTGTTTTATATTTATGCCATGTGTTAAACCATCTCTCTTAATTATACTTAAAGGATTTTTTTTATTTAAGATTCCTCTAAATACTCGTCCAACCCCAATTCTTCCGACATAATCATTATAGTCTAATGTAGTAACTTGCATTTGACTTGAACCTTCTTCGAAAATTGGTTTAGGTATATTATCAATAATAATATCAAGAAGAGGAATTAAATCCTTTCTCTCATCATCCATATCTGTAATAGCCCAACCATTTTTCCCACTTGCATATGCTACAGGAAAATCTAGTTGATTTTCATTTGCCTCAAGATCTATGAACAAATCATAAATTTCATCTAAAACTTCTTCCGGTCGATTATCCGGTCTATCTATTTTATTTATTACAATAATTGGCTTTAAGTGAAGTTGAAGAGCTTTTTCTAATACAAAGCGAGTTTGTGGCATTGGTCCTTCAAAAGAATCAACTAAAAGTAAAACACCATCAGCAAGTTTTAATACACGTTCTACTTCTCCTCCAAAATCGGAGTGACCAGGAGTATCAATCAAATTAACTTTTACATCTTTATAGGGAATGCTTATATTTTTTGAAGTTATTGTAATTCCTCTTTCTCTTTCAAGATCGTTGGAATCTAAAAACTGTTCTTGAACAACTTGATTTTTTCTAAACACATTACTTTGCTTTAGCAACTGATCAATTAAAGTTGTTTTACCATGATCAACATGGGCTATAATTGCAATATTTCTTACTTCTTTCAAAATTCACCTTTTTTCAATTTTAAAAACTACAAACAAAAAATGCCTTCCATCAATATGATAAAAGGCAAAAATATTTTATAATAATGTCTATGGTAAACAAAATATATGATTATTCCAAATAATAACAATTCCTAAGTTAAATTTAGGTATTTTTGTAGGTTAAAATAAGAAAAATAATATTTTTAGTAGTTAAGGAGTTTAATGAAATCGTTTAATGATTTAGGAATTGAAAAAAGTATAGTCAAGGCAATTGAAAAATTAGGTTTTGAAAACCCAATGCCTGTTCAAGAAGAAGTAATACCACATTTAATTGAAAGCAACTCGACTGATGTAATTGCATTAGCACAAACAGGAACTGGAAAAACTGCAGCATTTGGAATTCCCTTAATTCAAAGATCAATAGGGAAAGCAGGCAAGGTTAAACATTTAATTTTGAGTCCAACAAGAGAATTATGTTTACAAATTGCAGATGATTTAACTGAGTATTCAAAATACAAAGAAGATGTAAAAGTAACAGCTGTGTTTGGTGGCTCAAGCATTGACAAACAAATTAAGACTTTGAAAAGAGGTGTACATATTGTGTCTGCAACACCTGGAAGACTTGTAGATTTAATAAATAGAAACCGAATTGATATCTCTGAAGTTGAAACTGTTGTTCTTGATGAAGCAGATGAAATGTTAAACATGGGTTTTAAAGAAGAACTTGATAGAATAATTGAAGAAACACCTAAAAGCAGAAACACACTTCTTTTTTCTGCTACAATGCCAAAAGCAGTTTTAGAAATATCGAAAAGATACCTTAAAAAACCTCTTGAAATTACAGTTGGTAAAAAGAATTCAGGTGCTATAAATGTAAGTCATGAAGCATATTTTGTTAATGCAAAGGATAGATATTTAGCTTTGAAAAGGATTGTAGATTTTCACCCTGATATTTATGGATTAGTTTTCTGCAGAACAAGAAAAGAAACTCAAGAAATTGCTGATAAGCTGATTAAAGATGGCTACAATGCAGATTCAATTCATGGCGATTTATCACAAGCACAGCGCGATGCAGTAATGAGCAAGTTTAGAATAAAACATTTGAAATTACTTGTTGCTACTGATGTTGCTGCTCGTGGCTTAGATGTAAATGATTTAACTCATGTAATAAATTACAATTTACCAGATGAATTAGAAATTTATACACATAGAAGTGGAAGAACAGGAAGAGCCGGAAAATTTGGCACATCAATAATGATTGCAAATTTAAGAGAAAAAAATAAACTTAGAGTTATTGAAAAACAGTTAGGTAAAAAATTTACACAAAAGAGTGTGCCTATAGGAAAAGATGTTTGCGAGAAACAACTATTCCATTTGATTGATAGAATGGAAAAAGTAGAAGTTGATCATACACTAATTGATTCTTTCTTACCCGAAATAATGAAAAAACTTGAATGGTTAGATCGTGAAGAATTGATTAAGAAATTTGTTTCTGTTGAATTTAATAGATTTCTTGAATATTACAAGAATGCTTCTGATTTAAATAAACCTGAAGAAGGTAGACGATCAAGTAAAGGTAGAAGTGGTTCGGAAGGATTTACTAGATTCTTTTTAAATCTTGGGAAAACAGATAACTTAACTCCAGTAAGTGTTATCGGAATGATTAAGGATTACTCAGGTGTTAAAGATATAGACATTGGTGGAATTGATATTTTACAAAATTTTTCTTTCTTCGAAACTGAATCGTCTTATGATGATCTAATGTTAAAAGGTTTTAATGGTCAGCAATTGAAAAAGAGGAAAATAGTTCTTGAGGTTGCTTCTGCAAAAAGTGATGATGGTAGAAAACCAAAAGGTGGAAGAAAATCATTCAGCAAAACCAGACGTACAACTGGGAAGAAAAATGCTTCTGAGAATCCACGTAGAAGGAGAAGAAAATAAAAATTTTTCGGTCACTAATTAGTTTGTGACCGTTTATTAAATTTGTAACAATAAAAGTCATTCCTCAGAGAATGACTTTTTTATTTTTTCTTTTTCACTTTGTAACCAATTCTATGGAACGGATTTGCAACACTAGATGTAATATTTTTTAAATGTGAATTTATTCTTTTAAGTTGACGAAGATACAACGCCAACGCAACAGCACTGCTAGCTTTAAGAGATTCATCTTCATCCTTCATAAGAGCAACTAATATTTCATCACTTGATCTACTTACCCATTTATATTCTTTCATTATTGCTATACTTAATTCCTCATCAGCATTTTTAAATGCTTCAACAGTTTTTTCATAATTTTCTGCTACTGCATTTTCAATCTCCACTACTTTATCATCAAACATATTTGAGTGCAATCTTGCAGGATGACTCTGTGCAATTTCAACAATATTTTTTGTAATGTCACCAATACGTTCTAAGTCAATAACAATACTAATAAGAACAAGACCAGAGGATAAAGTTTCTGCACCCGACATTGATAAATGGTTAAAGACATCTTTTCGAACTTCTCTTTGAAATTTATTTACAGCCAAATCCTGGTCATTAATATCATAATCAATTTGATTACTATCTGTATGCCTTAACACATCTTTTGCTTCTGTAAACATTATGTGTGTTAAATCTAACATTTCAAAAATCCGCTTATACGCTCTATCTAATAGACTATCACTCGTAAAAACTGAAATTAATTCTTTTAACATATTACCTTCCTTCTAACTGAATAAATAAACAAAAAGTATTGGGATAATAAAAAACGTTATTACAACATAACCAACAGGTATTAGTTTGCTTCTTGTTGAGTATTCTGCAAATAACTCTGCAATTTTAATTGGTACTTCTTTAAATGGAAACCAAACTATGATTCCACTAATATTGAATAATAAATGAGAAAAAGCCACCGTTACTGCCGTAATATTTCCGGTTACCAAAGCTGCAAGAATTGCAGTAACTGTTGTACCAATATTTGATCCAACGGTATAAGGAAATATTTGTCTCAAAGTTAAAAGACCAGCTCCAGCCATAGGTACAATTAAAGATGTGGTAATTGAACTGCTTTGAACAAGTATGGTTAGTAGAACGCCAACTATAAAAGCCCTAAGTGCATTCTTAAACAAGAATTTATCAAACCAAGCTTTGGCTTTTTCAACTACCATTGATTTTAGAACATCAACCATAAATTTTAGTGCAACAAACAAAAGCAGTAGAGCAAGACCAACCATAATCCAAGCAACAATATTTGTGTCTCCAATTAAAGGCTCTATAGTTTTCTGAAATTCTTTTACAACCGGTTTTGTTATTGCCTTCACAGGACTTAAAAATTTTAATCCGCCAACACCTTGAAAAACAGAAGCCATTTCATTCGCTGCAATTCCTAAAAAGTTTGTTGCATACTGTAAAGGAAACAACACTATTACACTTAAAAAATTAAAAAAATCGTGAACTGTGGCAGCTGCAAATGCCCGTTTAAACTCATTACTTCTTTTAATTTGTGGAAGAGAAGCTATTGTATTTGTAATAGAAGTTCCAATATTTGCACCCATAATAATTGGAATTGATAACTCAATTGCTAATGCCGAATCAGTTCCAAAAGCTCCACCAGCAACCATTGCCACAACCATTGATGTTGTTGATGACGAACTTTGAATTATTGATGTTGCAAGAATTCCAATAAATAAACCAATAAAAGGATTGGTAGTTGTTGATATTAAAGCTTTTGAAAATTCCTTTCCAAACAATTTCATTCCACCGCCCATCATATCAAGACTTAAAAAAAACAAATAAAGAAAAAATATCAGTTTGAGAGATTGAAACAGAGTTGAATCAGTAAACTTAACTTTTGGATTATTTTCCATAAATCTTACAACTTTGTTGAAGTGAGAAATTACGATTTTGAAATTTTAATTCATAAATATAGCAATTTATATTCTTTCTATAAATAAGATTATTTCTTCTTTTTTATTTACTATTCCCATTAAAAATTTTAACTTTCTAAAATTAAAAAAAATATATAGATAAAATATCTTGTTAGAAGAAGAATCAAAAGTTATTAAGAAAAGCTTAATTTGTTACCATTGTGGTGAAGATTGTCCAGACGATCAAATTGCTATTGGCGACAAACTATTTTGTTGCAATGGTTGTAAAACTGTTTACGAACTATTAGATGCAAATGATTTATGTACCTACTATAATATAGATGAAACTCCTGGTGTAAATCAAAAAAATGATATAAAGAAAAATTTTGATTTTTTAGAAGATGACGAATTAAAAGAAAGACTTATAGATTTTACCGATGGAAAAATTACCACAGTTACATTTAGCATTCCTCAAACACATTGTAGTTCTTGTATCTGGATTTTAGAAAATCTCTCAAAAATGAATCCAGGAGTTATTCACTCCGAAGCTAATTTTCTTAAAAAAAATGTTTCAATAAAGTATGATGAAAGTAAAACAACCTTAAAACAAGTTGTTGAACTTTTAGATGCAATTGGATATGAACCCGACTTAAATCTAGCTGAAAAGGATAAAGAAAAATCTGAAATAATCAATAAAAAGCTTTGGTACAAAATAGGTGTTGCAGGTTTTGCTGCTGGTAATATTATGCTCTTTAGCTTTCCAGAATATTTATCTCTTAATGATTTGGAAGCAGATAATCTAAAATATGTATTTAGTTATTTAAATGTTCTTTTTGCAATTCCTGTATTTTTTTATAGTGCAAGCGAATACTTTATTTCAGCATACAAAGGGCTTACAAAAAAAATAGTCAATGTAGATGTACCAATTTCAATAGGGATTTTAGTTTTATTTCTGAGAAGTTTGTACGAAATTTTTTCTCAAACCGGTTCCGGATATTTGGATTCTATGACTGCCCTTGTCTTCTTTTTAATTGTTGGCAGAATGTTTCAGAATAAAACCTATACTGCGTTAAATTTTGATAGAAACTACAAATCTTATTTCCCAATAGCAGTAACAATTGTTAAAAATAAAATTGAGACCACTAAACCTGTAGAAAAATTAAATGTTGGAGATCGAATTGTAATTAAGAATGCAGAACTAATTCCAGCAGATTCCATTTTAATAAACGGAAGTGCTTTTATTGATTATAGTTTTGTAACTGGCGAATCAGAACCAATAGAAAAAGAAAATGGCGATATGATTTATGCTGGTGGAAGACAAGTTGGTGGAGCAATAGAAGTTGAAACTATAAAAGAAGTTTCCCAAAGTTATTTAACTCAACTTTGGAATAGCAAAGCTTTTGACAAAGATGGAGAAAGTGGGATCGATGCTTTTGTAAATGTAGTTAGTAAATATTTTACATTTGTTATTATTTTAATTGCTAGTGCTTCTGGACTTTATTGGTATTCTACTGATAGTGCTCTTGCATTTAATGCTTTTACTGCAGTGCTTATTATAGCTTGCCCGTGTGCCCTTGCTCTTTCAACCCCATTTACACTGGGTACAACTTTAAGAATTTTTGGAAAAAATAAATTCTATGTAAAAAGTACTCATGTAATAGAAAAGTTAGCAAATATCACTTCAATAGTTTTTGATAAAACTGGAACAATTACTGAAACTGGAAGTGCTACAGTAAATTTTGTTGGCGATGAACTTAGTGAAGTTGAACAACAACTAGTAAAATCATTAGTAAGAAATTCCTCTCACCCGTTAAGTAAAAACATTTATAATCTATTTGATGTTAAAGAAATAACTTCTTTAGAAGATTATGAAGAAAAAGCAGGTCTAGGTATAAAAGCAACTATTGATGGAAACCAAATACAAATTGGCTCAAAAGTATACGTAACCAAAGATGACGGAAGTAAAGAAGTCAACTTGAACACCAATGTTTACTTATCTATAAATAATAAACAAAAAGGTTTCTTCGCTGTAAATAATACTTACAGACCAAAATTAAAAGAAGTGATTGCTTCTCTTTCAAACAATTACAAATTAACAATATTGTCTGGTGATAATAATAGTGAACAAAAACAATTAGGAAATTATTTTCCGGAAAACACAAAAATGTTATTTAAGCAAACTCCTTATAACAAGTTGAATTTCATTGAAAAATTAAAAAATGATAAAGAAGAAGTACTTATGATCGGCGATGGCTTAAATGATGCGGGTGCTTTAAGAACTAGTGATGTTGGAATATCAATTGCAGAAGATATAAATAATTTCTCACCTGCTTGCGATGGAATTTTAGATGCAAATTCTTTTAAATTGTTAAATAAATTTATTAAATTATCTAGTATAAGTAGAAAAATTATTCTGATTAGCTTTGTAATATCATTCATTTATAATATAATCGGTTTAAGTTTTGCAGTACAAGGAACATTGTCTCCTGTAATTTCCGCAATACTTATGCCACTTAGTTCAATATCTGTTGTAATATTTACCACTCTTGCAACTAACTTATTTGCCAAGAAAAGGGGATTATTATAATGTCTGTAATTTTTGTTTTAATAGCTTTTAGTTCATTTGTTGCAATTATATTTTTAGCAGCATACTTATGGTCAGTTAAATCTGGACAGTACGATGATAATTATACACCTTCGGTAAGAATTCTTTTTGAAAACGAAATTGTCAAAGAGAAAAATAATTTAGAAAAAGATAAAAAATAGATAGTAATAATTTTCACAAATGTTTGTTAATATATTTCGTTAATTAAACAAGGAGCATCTTCTATGAACGTTGAGAAGTTCAAGTATGACAACCAGATAGTTAAGCTATTTTTAATAGCAACTATTGTTTGGGCTGTCGTCGCACTTTTAGTGGGTCTATGGATTGCCATAGCTCTCTATTGGCCGGCACTAAATCTAGGACTACCGTATACTACTTTTGGTCGATTAAGACCTTTGCATACCAATTCAGCAATTTTTGCATTTGTTGGTAATGCTATTTTTACTGGTGTTTATTATTCACTACAGCGAATTACTAAAGCT
>Ga0209633_10005873_pt1 | contig 10638 bp, 4 predicted proteins | sample Cruoilmetagenom1_FD_187290 | JGI IMG/M metagenome (GOLD analysis project Ga0209633, IMG submission 187290) | Oil polluted marine microbial communities from Coal Oil Point, Santa Barbara, California, USA - Sample 1 (SPAdes) (version 2) | ecosystem: Environmental > Aquatic > Marine > Oil seeps ... | reverse complement strand
GGTACTATTGATACTAATATCCAGATTAGAAGGATACCATTTGTAGATAGTGAACTTTCAACTAATGCTGAAGGAGTAGCAGGTGCTGTATCACTTTTAGGGGGGTCAGACAACGGCGGAACCAGATTATGGTGGGATACCGGAGGATCTAATTTTTAGTGAAAGCCCTATAAATTAAGTTAAAATTGAAATTTATATGTTTTGTAATATTTGAGTTAGTTTGAAAATAAACGGGAGTTCTTTTCCCGTTTATTTTTTCTAAATTTAACAATTAAAAATTAAAACAGAATTGATGTCAACAATAGCTCTAAATAAAAGGAGTATAATTTATAGTCCTGCCGGTAAATTTGAAGAAACAAGGTTTGAAAAAATTCACAATGTAATTTTTGATAATTCAAAAGAGGCCTCTATCATAGTGGCAAATGAAATTGCTGAATTGATCCGAAAAAAAACACTAGAAAATAAGAAGTGCGTGTTGGGATTGGCTACGGGTTCTTCGCCCATCAAAGTATATGAGGAACTTGTGAGAATGCACCATGAAGAAGGCCTGAGTTTTGCTAATGTAATTACTTTTAACTTGGATGAATACTATCCTATGGACAGGCAAAATATTCAGAGTTATCATTATTTTATGCATGAACACCTCTTTGATCATATAGATATAATCCCTGAAAACATTCATATTCCCGATGGTACTATTAATAGTAATGATATATACCAATATTGTATTGATTATGAAATGAAAATTAAAGATGCCGGAGGTTTAGATCTTCAATTATTGGGCATTGGTAGAACAGGTCATGTCGGATTTAACGAACCTGGTTCTCATCTAAATTCGGGTACAAGAAGTATTACTCTCGATCATATTACTAGGATCGATGCTGCCCCGGCTTTTTTAGGAATTGATAATGTGCCCAGAAAAGCTATTACCATGGGTATTGGCACCATCAGAAAAGCTAAGAGGATTATTTTGTTAGCCTGGGGTATTAACAAGGCGCAGATCATTAATCAAACTATTGAAGGTGAAATCTCATCTGATGTACCTGCTACATACTTGCAAAATCACAACAATACCACCTTTATATTAGATAACGAAGCTTCTTCTGAATTGACCAGAGTAAAAACTCCATGGTTGGTGTCTTCTTGTGTTTGGTCTGATGACCTAAAAAGAAAAGCGGTTGTTTGGCTGAGTGAACTCTTACATAAATCAATTCTTAAACTTACCGATACTGATTATAATAATAATGGTATGTCAAGTTTACTTATTGAAGAAGGTACTGCTTATGACCTAAACATAAAAATGTTCAATGATTTACAGCATACTATAACAGGATGGCCAGGTGGTAAGCCTAATGCTGATGATACTAAAAGACCTGAACGTGCCAACCCTGCTAAAAAACGGGTCATTATTTTTAGCCCGCATCCAGACGATGATGTAATATCAATGGGGGGTACTTTTGATAGGTTAGTCGAACAAGGCCATGAAGTACATGTCGTCTATCAAACCTCAGGTAATATTGCAGTTTCTGATGAAGAAGCGTTAAAATATGCGGAGGTTAGTGAAAAGTTAAACGATTCTGACAAAATCAGAAAAATTATTGAAGGTATCCATCAAAAGACTGAAAACAGCTTAGATAACATTGAGGTTAGAAAACTAAAAGGTTTAATTAGAAGAAGTGAATCTCTGGCCGCAACACGTTATTTAGACCTTCCTGATAGAAATGTACATTTCTTAGACTTACCTTTTTATGAAACCGGAACTATTAAAAAAAATCAATTATCTGATATTGATATTGATATAATGTGTTCAATAATTGAAAAAGTTAAACCCCATCAAATATATGCAGCCGGTGATTTGGCGGATCCTCATGGGACACATGAAGTTTGCCTAAATGCACTTTTTAGTGCTTTGGAAAAACTGAAAACAAATCCATTTATGGATGATTGTTGGGTTTGGTTATATAGAGGTGCCTGGCATGAATGGGAAACCTACCAAATCGATATGGCCGTACCAATGAGCCCTGATCAAGTTCTGAAAAAAAGATATGCCATTTATCACCATCAATCTCAAAAAGATGGAGTGATGTTTCAAGGCGATGACTCGAGAGAATTTTGGGTAAGAGTTGAAGATAGAAATAGGCTAACTGCAAAAAAATATAATGATCTGGGCTTAGCTGACTACGCCGCCATTGAAGCTTTTAAAAGATATCATTTTTAATGCTATGAAAAAATATTTATTTGTCTTTTTCGTGCTGACGATTACTATTGTCTTTTCTCAAAAAAAAATAGCTGAGAAATACAATTTAATGCCTTGGCCAAAAGAGATTACTGAGAATGGCCAAAAGTTTTCTATTAGGGAAGATTTTACCATTGGGGTTAATAACCTCAATAATCGAATCTATACTAATACGACAAGTTTTTTAAGAAGATTGTCAGGTAGAACAGGTGTTTTCATTGACAAGGGATTTGCCAGTAAAGTATCCGAAAATGAGCAGACTTCATTATCAATAAATTTTAAACGAACAGGAAAATTAGAACTAAATGAAGATGAATCATATATATTAAAAATTACTAATGAGCAGATAAATATAAGTGCTGTTACCGATATAGGCGCGATAAGAGGTTTGGAAACGTTACTTCAATTGATCTCCTTTGATAAAAAAGGATTTTTTTTCCCAGGATTGGTTATCAATGATTCCCCAAGATTCCCTTGGAGGGGATTAATGATCGATGTAGCAAGGCATTTTCAGCCGATGGATGTCATTAAAAGAAATTTAGATGCTATGGCTTCGGTAAAATTAAATGTCTTTCATTGGCATTTAACTGATGACCAGGGTTTTAGAGTAGAATCAAAGACATACCCAAAATTACATCAATTGGCTTCAGATGGCCAATATTATTCACATAAACAAATTAAAGAAATAGTTAAGTATGCATCAACAAAAGGAATTAGAGTGATTCCTGAGTTTGATGTACCCGGACATGCTTCCGCAATCTTAACTGCTTATCCAGAAATTGGGAGTAGCGACACTATTTCCAGTATTGAACGATATGCCGGCGTTTTTGATCCCACGTTAGATCCCACCAATGATAAGACCTACGAATTTTTAGACAACCTTTTCAAAGAGATTACACCACTATTCCCTGATGATTATTTCCATATTGGAGGTGACGAGAACGAGGGGAAACATTGGAACACAAATCCTAAAATTCTAGCATTCAAGAAAACATATAATTTAAAATCGAATCATGAATTACAAACTCATTTTAATATCAAACTCGAAAAGATTTTAAAAAAATATGGTAAACATTTAATGGGTTGGGACGAAATAATGACGTCAAACATGCCTACTACTGCCCTTATTCATTCATGGAGAGGTGAAAATGAAGGCTTGTCAAAAGGAGGTACGTTGATTGAGGCCGCTAAAAAAGGATATAAAACAGTACTTTCTAATGGTTACTATATTGATAGGATGCAATCGGTGGTTGATCATTATTTAGTGGAACCTATTGGTAATGCAAAACTTACAGAATCTGAAAGGGCTAGAATTCTTGGTGGTGAAGCTACTATGTGGAGCGAATTAGTTACTCCCTTGACCATAGATTCGAGAATATGGCCTAGAACTGCTGCCATCGCTGAACGCTTTTGGTCAGATAAAACTGTAAATGATATCGATAATATGTATAAAAGGCTGGATGTTGTTAGCTTTAGATTGGAAGAATTAGGAATTACCCATATAAAAAATCAAGATGTCATTCTGAGGAATATCGCCAATAACCAAGATATTTATTCACTGAAAACATTGGTTAACATTTGCGAACCCTTAAAAATTTATGCCAGAAATGAAGGTGGAACTGAATACAAATCTTTCTCACCATTTACTTTGTTCGCAGATGCCTGTACATCTGATGCATCAGGTAAGTTATTGTTTACAAAAACAATAGATGATTATATTATTATCCAAAGTGAGGAAAACAAAAATGCTATTTTATACTACTTGAATAAATGGATTTCAAATTATGAAAAATTTGAAACACTAGAAAAGAATCCTATTTTAAATCAAATAACACCCACATATACAAATTTGGCCTCTATATCAAAAGCATATAGAAATCTTTTAAATAATACAATTAGTAGAAATGAGCACGAAAAAGTAAAAGTTTTATTGAATCAGCTTAGAACTCCTTTCGTAGATGTTGAACTCGTAATTCATGATGATTTAAAAAAACTTTCAGACTTTTTGAATATATATAAACCATAAATTTAGTTACTTAGTATCATAAATCTAAATTTTCAGATTTCATTGATTCAATTATTATGAAGTCATTACGCTATATATTGCTTATTTCAATTCTACTTCTTTCATGTTCTAAATCTGAAAACAAAATTATTCCCGAAAAAGGAACTACACTTTTTACCTTACTTGATAGTGAGCATACCAATGTTAATTTTGTAAACAAAGTAACCGAAAATCTTTATTTTAATTTTCTAAATTATTCGTATATATATAATGGGGGGGGGGTTGCTGTTGGTGATATAAATAATGATGGATTGCAAGATTTATACTTTACCGCTAATCAAGGTTCAAATAAACTCTATCTAAATCTAGGAGATTTTAAATTTAAGGACATAACCGTTTCGGCCAATGTTGTTGATGATAAAGGATGGTCAACCGGAGTTACAATGATCGATATTAATAACGATGGGTGGTTAGATATTTATGTATGTAAATCTGGTTCATTAGATAATCATGAACTGAGAAAAAATAAACTATATATCAATCAAAAAGGTACTACTTTTAAGGAAAGTGCTTCTGATTATGGCATAGATCATTTTGGATTCTCTACGCAAGCCTATTTTTTCGATTATGATAATGATACCGACCTGGATTTGTATTTGGTAAACCATCGACAAGATTTTCAGAATAATACTAGTATAAATCCCGCCGTTCAACAAAATAAACAAGCTTATAATTCAGATCAATTATTCAGAAATGAGAATAATAAGTATACGAATGTTACTGATAATGCAGGTATAACCAATAAAGCCTGGGGGCTGAGTGCATCTATCGGAGATTTCAATGATGACAATCTACCGGATGTGTATGTTGCAAATGATTTCTTAGAACCAGACTTTTTATATGTAAATCAAGGTGATGGTACTTTTAAGGATGAAGTGCTTACAATTTTTAACCACATATCTTCCAATAGCATGGGTTCTGATTATGCTGATATTAATAATGATCTGAAACCCGATTTAGTAGTATTAGACATGATGGCTGAAGACCATATAAGAGGTAAGGAAAATATGGCCACAATGAGTACCGAAAATTTCAACACTCTTGTAAATGCTGGCTATCACCATCAATACATGTCAAATTTATTACAGCTCAACAACGGAAATGGTACCTTCAGTGAAATAGGGCAATTGGCGGGAATAGCTAAAACAGATTGGAGCTGGGCACCATTAATAGCCGATTTTGATAATGATGGGTACAATGACATTTTTGTGACAAATGGAATTGAAAATGATCTCTCAAATCAAGATTTTCGAAATCAAATGCGGGCTAATATTATGAACCGTAAAAAGGTCACATTAGAAGAGGCAATCAATATGATGCCCTCAACCAAACTGAGTAATTATATATTTAAAAACAATAAAGATCTAACCTTTACCAATTCAACAGATGATTGGGGATTAAATTATGCAGTTAATTCTAATGGAGCGGTATATGCCGATTTAGACAATGATGGAGATTTAGATTTGATCATGAATAATCAATCTGATATTGCGAATATTTATAAGAATAATGCTGTTAATAATAATATAGCTATCGAACTTAAAGGAAGTCAACAAAATAAGGATGGAATTGGCACTCAAATCTATGTGTATTCTACTGGTACAAAACAATTTAAAGAACATTATGCTGCTAGAGGATTTCAGTCATCTACAACACATAAAATACATTTCGGATTGGGAGATAATAAAAAAATTGACAGTATTGTTGTTGTTTGGCCAGATGGATTAAAACAGGTTTTAGAAAATCTAGAAATAAATAAAACCATCACCATAGATTATAAGAATGCAACAACAGCTAAAAAAATTGAACAGATAGATCACTTTTTATTCGAAAATGTGAGTCCAACCGAAATCGGAATTAACTATATCCAAAAGGAAAATGTATTCAATGATTTCGATTTGCAATTATTACTTCCTCAAAAGCAATCAGAAATTAGCAGTCCTTTGGCAGTGGCCGATGTCAATAATGACGGGTTAGATGACTTTTTTGTGGGAAATGCAAAAGATGCCAGGGCATCACTATATATTCAAACTACAAATGGGAATTTTAGAGGTGGCAATTTGAAACTATTTGAATCAGATAAAAAACACGAAGATACAGATGCCGCTTTCATAGATATTGATAATGATAGTGATCTGGATCTATACGTTACTTCAGGTGGTTATGAAGTCGAACAGGGCAATTTGTTATTACAAGACAGGCTCTATATAAATGATGGTAATGGCAACTTTACAAAATCTAACAGCCTACCAAAGCTGTTAACCAATACGAAAGGTATTACGACTGCCGATTATAATAATGATGGAGCCATAGATATTTTTGTAGGAAATAGGGCAATTCATGGTAAATACCCTTTGTCTGATAAGCCATATTTATTGGAAAACCAGGATGGAACTTTTATAGATGTAACCTCAAAAAAAATAAAAGGGCTTACCGATATTCAAATGATCAATGATGCCCTTTTCACAGATTATGATAATGATGGTGATACCGACCTATTAGTTGTTGGAGAATGGATGCCAATAACCCTCTTTGAAAATAAAAACGGTGCATTTGAGAAAAAAGAAATTCCCGAATTAAAAAATACGAATGGCTGGTATCAATCTATCAAAGAAACTGACTTGGATAATGATGGTTTTAAAGATTATATAATTGGTAATTGGGGTGACAATAATAAATTCCATCCCAGTAAGGAAAAACCATTGCACATTTATGCTGATTATCTAGACGGAAACTCCACTTTTGACGTGGTACTTAGCAAAGTTTCTAAAACAGGTGAGTTATTACCCGTGAGAGGTAAAGAATGTTCATCAGAACAAACTCCTTTTTTAAAAGAAAAAGTAAGAACATATAAAGATTTTGCAACTTCAACGGTATCTGACATCTATGGACAGGAACAGTTGGATAATGCATCTCATTTTGAAGCGTATAGTTTTAAATCGATCATTCTAAAAAATAAAGGAAATGGACAATTTGAAATTAAAAATTTACCTAATCATGCACAATTTGGACCTACCTTAAGTATCGAAGTTTACGATATCAATAATGATGGGTACTTGGATATTTTTGGTGTTGGTAATGTATATGATGCGGAAGTAGAAACGATACGTTATGATGCCTCTAAAGGGTATATTTTATTAGGTGATGAAAAGGGCAATTATCAATACTATAATGATATCGGTTATTTTAATAATAATGAAGCAAAAGCCATTAAAAAGATTATAATTAATAACAAACCCCACTTTATTTTTTTAAATAAGAATGGCAAATTGAAAATTTTAAAAATAAAATAACGGCTAATATCATGAAACACAAATTCTACATTATTTTATTTATCCTACTTTTCCAGAAAACATATGCTCAACATTCAATCATTCCGATACCGGTAAGTTATATAGCTACAAATGATATATTTAGAATTGAAGGTCAATTAAGTTTGCACCAGCAGACTCATGACACTCAAGTAAGCGAATACGCTGAACAATTTAAAGACTTTTTAACAAGAGCGGGTATCAAAACAACCATTCTAAAAGCAGATACTCAAAACAACACGAATAGGAGTATTATAGTATCACTCAGTAAAAATAATAATTCAGAACTCAATATTGAAGGTTATATTCTGGAAGTGAATGAAAACAATATAATACTTACGGCAAACAAAGCTCCCGGTATTTTTAATGGTTTTCAGACATTGAAACAATTATTCCCTCTGAATTTCAGTCCGACAACGAATAATACTACCAATCAAATTGAAATAACCGGTTGTAAGATTAAAGATTATCCTCGATTTAAATGGAGAGGATTAATGTTAGATGTAAGCCGTCATTTCTTTACTGTAGATGAAGTTAAAGCTTATATCGATAAAATGTCTGAGTATAAATTCAATGTATTTCATTGGCATCTTACCGACGATCAGGGATGGCGAATCGAAATTAAATCATTGCCAAAACTTACTGAAATTGGAGCCTGGAGGGTAGATCGGAATGGTCGTTTCGGAAAAACAAGGCCAGCTCCTAAATCGGATGAAAAAGTGACTTATGGTGGTTTTTACACGCATCAACAAGTTAAGGATATTGTTCATTATGCTTCAAGCAGAAATATTACTATAGTCCCCGAGATTGATATACCGGGACACAGTATGGCTGCACTGGCAGCTTATCCTGAACTTTCAACAAAAAAAGAATCGAAATATGTGAGTCCGGGAAACAAGTTTTCTGAATGGTATGGCAACGGAAAATTTAAAATGCTTGTTGAAAACACATTGAATCCTACAGATGAAAAAGTATATGATTTTGTAGATAAAGTATTTACTGAGGTAGCTGAACTTTTTCCCGGAGAATATATTCATATGGGAGGAGATGAAGCTTATCATGGATATTGGGAAAAAGATTCTTCAGTACAAAAATTTATGAAAAAAAATAAGATCAAAGATAGCCATGAACTTCAAAGTTATTTCGTTAAGCGTGTGGAAAAAATTATAAGTAGTAAAGGTAAAAAGATGATTGGGTGGGATGAGATACTGGAAGGTGGATTGGCAGATGATGCTGCTGTAATGAGTTGGAGGGGAATGAAAGGAGGTATTGAAGCAGCCAAAATGAAGCATGAAGTAGTAATGACCCCCACTACCTTTGCCTACCTTGATTATACGCAAGGCGATCCAAGTGTTGAAAACCGAATATATGCCAATTTAAGTTTAGAAAAAAGCTACACATTTGAACCTGTCCCTGAGGGTATTGATCCGAAATATGTTTTGGGCGGACAAGGGAATCTCTGGTCAGAAGTTATTCCAACGTTGCCTTTTGCCTTTTACATGACCTATCCCAGAGCATTTGCACTGGCAGAAACATTCTGGAGCCCAAAAGAAAACAAAGACTGGAATAGTTTTATCGATCGTACTGAAACTCATTTTGACAGATTTGATGCTTCGCTAACGAATATTAGCAAAGCCGTTTACGAACCTATAATTCATGTATATATAGAGAATGACAGGTTGTTATGTGAATTAAAAAATTCCATTCCAAATTCAGAGATTTATTATACCATAGATAATACGTATCCGGTACAGTTTGGTAAAAAATATACTGCCGCGTTTGAGGTGCCAAAAGGTGATCTTAGTTTACGAACACAGACTTTTAGAAAGGGTAACCCAATTGGTAGGGAATTATTAATTCGCCGAACTGAACTTGAAGAACGAATACCTAAATAAAAGGAAATTTAATTGATCCGGACAAATTCGCTACTTCAAACCTGCCTGCGGTGGGCAAGGTACAATCCCAACAAAAGCGTTGCTTTTATAGCATTTTTTATTTTTTTACTTTTTAAAATGAACTTCATTTTTTCCAAATAGGATTAACTGCGTTGATCCAGATTTAATCCACTACTGCAAATACAATCCCCGACTGAGCTTTGCTCAGTTGACATTTTTATTTTCCAGCACTTAACAAAACAAGTTTTGTACGCTTAGAAAATAAAAATCCCGATACAAATTCTTGTATCGGGATTGTGCTTGATGTGGGTCATACTGGATTCGAACCAGCGACTTCTACCCTGTCAAGGTAACACTCTGAACCAACTGAGTTAATGACCCGTTTTATTTTTGCAAAGTTATAATTTAAGTTTAATAATTCGCATAAAATTATGTTGGAATTATACTTGATCAAACACGTAGGTCAGCGGGCTACTTCTTAATCCCTTTGCGATCACTTCTGCAAAAACTAGCATTGAGCTAAACCTGTAACTCTTTTTTTATTTCATCCAAAATCTTGAAGTTATCGTTTTGTCATTCCTGCGAAGGCAGGAATCTATTAATTCCGATAAGGGATTAACTATGTTCATCCCTACAGAGACCTCTTTTGCAAATACAATCCCAATAAAAGCGTTGCTTTTATTGTATTTTTATTTTCCTGCTTAACAAAGTAAACTTTGTACGCAGAAAATAAAAATCCCGATACAAATTTTGTATCGGGATTGTGCTTGATGTGGGCAATGAGGGAGCAACCAAAATTTTAAGATTTGAGCATTCAAAAGGGCTTCCAAACGGTTGAAAAAGTATGACTCCCGAATTCCTCCCGATTCCAAAAAATTTAACATTTTTTAACATTTCTGATTTAATTGAAGGTAAAGAGTCTCTATACTAATTAAAATAAATTAATATCGTTGACAATTTTATTATATTTCACCAACATAATATATTTCAACTCTTATAAACACTGGTCTTACCGTTGTCCGTGGGGTAAAAAAGGTGTAAACTTTTGTTTTCTTTTGATAGGATATTGTTTGAAACTGAGGATACCTTAACAAGTTTTCTGATTATGCATGTATAACCTAAAGTTTGTTA
>Ga0209633_10005872_pt1 | contig 10640 bp, 9 predicted proteins | sample Cruoilmetagenom1_FD_187290 | JGI IMG/M metagenome (GOLD analysis project Ga0209633, IMG submission 187290) | Oil polluted marine microbial communities from Coal Oil Point, Santa Barbara, California, USA - Sample 1 (SPAdes) (version 2) | ecosystem: Environmental > Aquatic > Marine > Oil seeps ... | reverse complement strand
CTGCCGTCCACCATCAGGTATTCCAGATCTTTATCCGTTGCGAGCATCTCAAAAATGGCAGCCCGATACCCTTTTTTTGACCAGCGGTCATAACGCGCATACACCCGGTGCCAATGACCAGATTCCTAAGGAAGGTCCGGTTATCTTTTGCCGTGACACCACAATCCGTTTGTTTTTCAGGCAGCAGGGGGCGAATTCTTTTCCATTGGTCATCATGAAGAGACATTCTGGCCATTTTCATCCTTTGAAAATCACTACAAAGCCAGAATGCTAAATGAAAACCGGCTTAAAATAATAAGCTAATTGAGAACGCCCCCTAGTAATTGAATAATATCAATACCATGTTTCTCATTAAAATAGTCTGCGATTATTATTTCAGTTTTCATTTATTCTCCGATACATGCTTGACACTTAATAGTGAATTAGGCAGAAACCCTACTAACCTGCTATATGGATGCTGCTTGGCAGGTTAATAGAGGTTCCCTGATATTATGAGCATCTATCAAGGCTTTTGCAGCGGGGTGGGATAAGCGCTGCCTGATTATTTAATACCCACGTTTGCGATCCACCCATTGTTCCGGCAAAACCACTTTTTTTGCCGGAATTCCGCGTAGCAAGCGGCGATAAATGTCTATGATTTGCGCAACTGTGGCATCCGTTCGTGTGATAGCAGCAATATGCGGCGTTATTCTGATTTTCGGGTGATTCCAGAATGGATGATTCTCTGATAATGGCTCTTCGATGAACGTATCAAGACATGCGCCACTCAATTGCCCGGAATTGAGCGCTTTTAGCAAATGCGTTTCCACCAGATGCTCGCCGCGCCCAGCTTGAATCAGATAGGCTCCCGCAGCAAGTTGTTGGAAAATGCGATGATTCAGGATGCCCGAGGTTCGGGTTGTCAGGGGTAAAAGATTGATCAGATAATCAACCTGATCCAGGCAAGCCATCAATTGATCGTCCCCATGATAATGAAAAGTCCCAGGAATCGTTGCAGAATGCCGGGACCAGGTGTGGACCCGGAATCCCAAACCCGACAAGGCTTCAGCCACTCCGCTGCCCATTTGTCCACACCCGAGTACAGCCACGCTGATATGGGGCGGCTCGACGATGGAAAGGGGCTGCCACCGATGTTGGGATTGAATGGTTTGATAAGCCTGGAAAGCGCTATGATGCTCCAGAAGCGCTGTGAGACAATAGCGAACCATGGCGTTGCGCAGATGGGCGTCTACCAGTCGGCAAATAGGTACGTGGCAAGGCAGGGAGGAATCAGACAGCAGATGATCCACGCCTGCACCGATAGAATAGATGAGTTGCAAGCCTGAAAAGGGTGTCCAGCTCATGGGTGCTTGTTTCCAAACCATGGCAAGGCGTACCGACTCAGGATTATCTACTTCAGACCAGGGCTGTACACGGATATCAGGTGCCTGCTGCCTGAAAGCCTGGAGCCATGCGTTTTGGGTTTTATTCGGAGTGACCAGCAAAATACTCATAGGTTCTCGTCATGATATACTGGGAATTCGAGTGATAAGGTTCTTGGCTGCAGGTCTGAATGTTCATGCCCGTATTTAGTGTCGTCTTAATATTATAATGATGGCTTGTATGACATGCATGAGATTAGCATTACTCTGTCATTTATCAGGGCATGAATCAAGTAAAAAACTGAGATATCAATGATGCCGATACCATTGTAAACGCTTGGTTTCTGGTGAACACTGGTGCTTTAGCAAGTATGTATCGGGGGCTGACACGGATCAAGATTGAAACATCTGATGACTCCGTGTATTTCGCATCATGCCCATCATGCATTGAAGTTCTGCCGGGTTTGCGTAGAGTCATCGCGCCGATCCTTTTGTTCGGTTTCATCCCATGGATGTTTTCGAATCAAATATTGGCGGTGAAACGCAATATCCTGGAGCCTGGTCTGATTGCCGAGATATTTTTTCAAGATGCCCACCTTGGGATTAACATGACGCGGTCGAGTGACCGGATCGTTTGATAAGGAGTTGCCCTGTGATTACCATTGATGATCTGCTGGCGCAGAATAAACTCTGGGTCGAAGAAAAAAAAGCGCAGGATACAGAATATTTTAATAAACTAAGCCGGGCTCAGGAGCCGCATACTCTGTGGATTGGCTGTTCCGACAGCCGGGTTTCTGTCAATATCATCACTGGAACGGCCCCTGGCGAAATATTTGTGCACCGGAATGTGGCTAATCTGATAGTCAGCACCGATTTTAATCTGTTGACTGTGGTTGAGTATGCTGTCGATGTACTTAAGGTTGGTCAAATTGTGGTATGCGGTCATGAGCAGTGTGGTGGAATCGAGGCTGTGCTTTCGCAGCCGGATGATTTCGATCTTATTTTCGTCCGCAAATGGCTTAAACCCATTCAGGACACTTACAGGATCCATAAACAGGAAATAGATGCGCTGGACGATATGGGGCAGCGGGCGACCCGCTTGGCTGAATTGAATACTTTAGAACAGGCGCATAACCTCGCGCAAAATTATATTGTGCAGAGGGCATGGAAGAAGGGAAGCTCCTTGCGCATACATGGGTTGATGTACTGCCTGAGGGAAGGAACGCTTAGGCGCGTCATTGAACTGTCCGATTGAAAACTTTCAGGCAGAATCGCGAACGGATAATCTTGGTTGATCAGTAAATCGCTGTAATCGGGAGCCGCCAGTCTCTTCCGAATGCGCGCCGCGTTATTTTAACCCCGGGCGGTGCCTGGCGTCTCTTGTATTCGTTGCGCTGGATCAAACGGATGACCTGTTGCACTGCCGATAAATCGAATCCCCGAGCGCATATTTCCGACTCGGATAAATTTTCCTCTACATAAAGTTCGAGAATGGGATCAAGCACTTCATACGGAGGAAGGCTGTCGGTATCTCTTTGATCGGCGCGCAACTCTGCCGAAGGTGGGCGATCCAATACCCGGTCAGGAATGACGCGTCCTAAAGTATTTCGGTAACGAGCAAGTTTGAAGACCCTGGTTTTGTCCAGATCTTTCAATGGCGCGAATCCGCCGATCATATCGCCATACAATGTGGCATAACCGACCGCCATTTCACTTTTATTTCCAGTTGTCAGTACCATGAGGTTGAATTTGTTGGACAACCCCATCAAAAGCACTCCGCGGCAGCGTGACTGAAGATTCTCCTCTGTAACATCGGCAGGATAATCAGTGAATCGTGGGGATAGAACGTCAAGCATGGCTTCAAAGGGTTTTTCAACGGAAAGGCAGTCGTAATGAATGCCCAGCCATTGTGCTTGTGTGCGTGCGTCTTCCAGGCTCATGCCCGATGTATATCTCGAGGGCATCATCACGGCTTCCACTTTATCAGGTCCGAGGGCATCGACAGCCAAAGCAAGTGTCAGGGCGGAGTCGATTCCTCCCGATAATCCCAAAACCACCCCCTTGAAACGGTTCCGCTGCACATAATCGCGTATTCCAAGGGTAATGGCGCTATAGACAGAAGCCTCTTCTGATAAAGCAGGTGTATGTTCATGCGAAACATCAATCGTATTTCCGTCCGGGCTAATCGTGACAAGGAACAAGCCCTCTTCGAAAGCTGGTGCACGCCAGATGATCCCGCTGTCTTTCGTGCAGATCATCGATTGACCATCGAAAACCAGTTCGTCCTGACCGCCGACCATATTGACATAAATCACGGGAATGTTGTTCTCCTGGCATCGTTGGGTCAGAACCGATTCTCTTTCATGGAGTTTTTTGATGTGATAGGGAGAGGCGTTGATATTGATAATCCAATTTGCACCTTGCGCTGCTGCCTGGCGGGCAGGTTTTTCACTCCATATGTCTTCGCAGATGGTGATGGCAAAGCGGATTCCGTGGCTTTCGATGATACAGGGCGCGTCCCCTTCGGAAAAATAGCGTTTTTCATCAAAAACATTGTAATTGGGGAGAAGCTGCTTGCGATAACGCTCAATGATGCTTCCATTCAGGATGATGGCGGCGGCGTTGTAGATAGTTCCGTTGGTATACTCGGGATAACCCACCACCACATGCATATCGGGTGGTAAAGTACGGCACAGTTCATCAAGTGCCTGCTGGATGCTGTCCGGCAGGGAAGATCGGAACAGGAGATCTTCCGGCGGATATCCAGTGAGGGATAATTCGGGAAACACCACCCACTCAGCCTGATAACGTTCAGCTGAATGCTCGCAGGCTTGACGAATGCGTGATAAATTTCCCTGGATATCACCGACCCAGAAACTCAACTGGGCCATAACCAGACGAACCTTGGAGCCGCTCATTTCATAAGATGCCTGGATTCATGATATTTCCTTCGCGCAGAAACCAGGTTTAATTCCCAAGCAGTTTTTTCATTTGTTCGCCCAGGAGCCCGGGAGAGCGGACAATGACGACCCCAGCCTGTTCAAAAGCGGCATATTTGGCTTCAGCAGTCCCGGATCCTCCGCTGATGATGGCGCCGGCATGACCCATGCGCTTTCCTGGAGGGGCGGTGACGCCGGCAATATAAGCCAATACTGGTTTGTGAACATGCGCGCGGATATAGTCAGCCGCGATTTCTTCATCGGAACCGCCGATCTCGCCGATTACAATGATGCCCTCTGTTTTTTCATCCTCGGCGAACAGTTCAAGGCAGTCTACAAAACTCATGCCATGCACAGGATCACCTCCGATACCGATGCAGGTTGATTGACCAAGACCCTCATTGCTGGTTTGGAAAACCGCTTCATAAGTTAATGTGCCTGAGCGTGAAATAATACCTACGCGACCGGGAGAATGAATATGAGCCGGCATGATGCCGATTTTACTGGCGCCTGGGGTGATGATGCCCGGGCAGTTGGGGCCGATCAGTCGGCAGTCGTATTCAGCCAGGACTGCCTTGACGCGCACCATATCAAGAACGGGTATATGCTCAGTGATGCAAACAATAAGTTTGATGCCGGCATCGGCGGCTTCCAGGATGGCGTCGGCTGCAAAAGGCGCTGGTACATAAATGACCGAAGCTTCGGCATCGGTTTGTGCTATGGCGTCATGCACGGTGTTAAAAACCGGCAGTCCCAGATGCTGTTGCCCACCACGACCTGGGGTAACGCCGCCCACAAGCTTAGTGCCATAAGCCAATGCCTGCTCGGAATGAAAAGTGCCCTGTTTCCCGGTGAAACCCTGACAGATAACCCGTGTATTTTTATCGACAAGAATGCTCATTTGATCTCCGCTATAAATATTATGAATCGAAGGATAAAGGTTAATTATTCCGCGCGGATGCTACGGCTTTTTGGGCTGCGTCGGTCAAATCGTTGGCAATGATCAGGTCAAAACCGCTTTCAGCCAGCATTTTCTTCCCTTGGTCCACATTGGTTCCTTCAAGCCTGACTATCACCGGGATGCTGATGTCCACTTCTTTCATCGCGGCAATAATGCCTTCAGCGATCAGATCGCAACGTACAATGCCACCGAAAATATTGACCAATATGGCGCGAATTTCAGAGCTGGACAAAATAAGTTTAAAAGCCTCGGTTACCCGTTCGGCAGTGGCGCCGCCACCTACATCAAGAAAATTAGCCGGAGCACCGCCATGCAGTTGAACCAGATCCATGGTGGCCATTGCCAGACCTGCACCATTGACCATACAGCCGATGTTACCATTGAGGCGGATGTAATTCAGATCGTGTTGACTGGCTTTGTACTCTTCCGGGTCTTCCTGCGTTGGGTCTCTCCAGCTGGCCAGCTCTTTCTGACGCGACAGTGCATTGTCATCGACATTGATTTTCGCATCAAGTGCCAGCAGGCCGCCATCGTCCATAATAATCAAAGGGTTGAGTTCAACCAAAGAAGTATCATTTTCTATGCACAGCCGGTACAGTCCTTGCATGATCGCTGTCAATTCCTGCACCTGCGCTTTGTTCATTCCCAAGGCGAAACCCAGAAGACGCCCATGGTAATCTTGCAATCCGCAGGCCGGATGCACTGTGATGGTAAAGATCTGTTCAGGAGTGGTTTCTGCGACCTCCTCGATATCCATGCCGCCGGCGGCACTGCTCATAAAAGTGATGCGCTCTTTTTTTCGATCGGTCACGACACTAAGGTATAATTCCTGAGAAATGTTCTGCGCGGATTCGATAAGTAATTTATGAATGGGAAGACCAGATGCGTCCGTTTGTTTTGTCACCAGTCGACGGGAGAGTAAATCTTCCGCAGCGCGCGCCGTTTCTTGAACATTGTTTACCAATTGCACGCCACCAACTTTCCCACGTCCTCCCGCATGAACCTGAGCTTTGACCACCCATCGTGTTCCGCCCAGACTTTCAACAGCGCGTATAGCAGCGCTGACGCTTTCTACCACTTGTCCATTGGGTACGGGTATTCCATAGCGGGCAAACAAAGATTTTGCCTGGTATTCATGCAGGTTCATAATATTGCCATTCCTTCAGCTAGCCAAGTTCAAATGTGTTTATTTTGCGCCATCTTTTTCAACAATGAAAGTCCGGTGACTGATGCCTGTCATAAGTGATACCGTTTCACGGTTCCAGGCGTCAAGGAGCGATCTGCGCATGCAGGCTCAGGAGCTTTGGCGCGCGCTTGCTCTGGTCAATTTATATCGTTATACGCTGGTTTTGGCGTTGCTTATGGGGGCTGCCAATCACCCTTTGCGTTCCAAATGGGAACAGGGTGATCAAACAGGTTTTTTTGTCGCTCTGGCCGCGATCCTGTTTTCAGCAATATGCTGGAGCCTGATCGGCCGGAGACATTGGGCCGGCTTTCATGCCATGGCGCGGATGCAATGTCTGCTTGATGCGTGTCTGGTACTTTGGCTCAATTATACCAGCCCCGCAGATGCAGGATTGGGGGTTTTGATCCTCATGCCTCTGCTTCAGGCGGGTTTGTTTCTGCCTGTGGCGCAAGCGATGGTTATGGCTTTCTGTATCTGTTTTTTGTTTATTGTCAGCGCGTACGGCAAAGATCCTGTCATTGGAAATGAATTATCCAGTCACGGAATGGTTGCCCTGGTCGGGATGGCGGTGACCTTTGCCAGCAGTTTTATGGCAACCAGAGGAAGGTACAGTGAAAAGCTCGCGGATGAACGTGCGGGCGAAGTCCAGCGTCTGGCCCGGCTGAACGCTTTGATTATTCAGCATCTCGACCAGGGAATTATGGTGCTGTCGCCTGAAGGCGAACTGCTTCTGGTCAATCATATCGCCCATGACTGGCTCAAATTGCCGGAAAATACCCGCCCAGGAATGCGGATCGATCAGCAGTGTCCTGCCTTGAACGAACAATGGCGGTGCTGGTTGGTTAATCCTGCGGATTCTTTCCTGCACTGGCATTATGCAGGAGCAGATTTGCGTTTGCATTTTATGCGATTGGAGGTGGAAGATGTTCCCGGTGTTCTGATACTGATTGAGGATATGGCCTTGGTTCACAAGCAGGCCCAACAGATGAAACTCGCGGCGCTCGGACATCTTACCGGAGGTATTGCGCATCAGATGCGCAATCCTCTGGCGATTGTTCTGCAAGCCGCCCGGATGCTCGATTCCAAAAAGAATACTGGTTTTAATGACAGGCAAAGGCATCTGATATACCTGATCTTGAGAAACACAAGCAAAGCGAACCAGACCATCAGCGATATACTCAAACTATCGAGCCAGTCGGAATCCGCCACTGAACTGTTCGATCTGGTATTATGGTTGCGTACCGCTGTGGCAATCTGGAAAGCGGAATACAGTGAATCCGGCATGGAATTGGGTATAGAGTCTCCGCCGGATGGGCTTTATGTCCAGGCCGATTCGTCTCACCTCCAGCATATTCTTGGCAATCTGATCGGCAATTCGGAACGACATGGTAAAATTGTGGATCATCCGCTTAAAGTTATGCTGCGCTGCGGGCGGAACGATCACGGCAATGTATTTCTCGAAGTGCAGGATAACGGCCCCGGTGTCGGAGAACAGGCAAGGATCCATCTGTTTGAGCCTTTTTTTACAACCAGTCCTGCAGGGTCTGGCTTGGGTTTGTTTCTGTGTCGGCAATTGTGCGAGGCCAGTCAGATCCATATGGAGTATCATTCTGTTGCAGGGAGTGGCGCGTGTTTTCGTCTGGTGTTTCCCACGCCGCAATTAAACCATGAAATCAGAATCGTAGCGCAACCTCCCATCATTGCCCATGACCAAGACTCCTTCATTTGTTGAAACGCCGTCCCGGAAGCCGATTCTGGTGGTGGACGACGAAAACGATATAGTGGATTTAATTGCCCTGATGCTCGAACCCTTGGCGGTTCAGGTTCATGGTGCCGGTTCGCTTGATGAGGCCAAACGTCAATTAAAATCTCAACGCTTTTCCTTATGCCTGGTTGATATGCGTTTGCCGGATGGTCATGGATTAGATCTTCTGCATTATATGAGGCAACAGAATCTGGATCTTCCAGCCGCCATGATCACGGCTTATGCCGATATTAAATCAGCCGTTTCCTGTCTCAAGGCCGGCGCTATCGATTTTCTCATCAAGCCGGTGGAAGCAGCCACATTGAAACAATTGGTGGCTGATGTTGAGCGGATGGCATTGAGGCCCGTCAACGATTGCCAGATGCGCCATATCCTGCTTGGAGAATCAGCCGTAATGCGTGATTTGAGAGGCGTCATTAACAAGGTGGCGCGCAGTAATGCGTCGATTCTGATTCAGGGAGAATCCGGCACTGGCAAAGAACTGGCAGCTCGATTGATTCATCAGCAAAGTATGCGCGCACAAGGACCCTTTGTGGCAGTCAATTGTGGCGCCATTCCGGCTGAACTGATGGAAAGCGAATTTTTTGGCCATAAAAAAGGGAGTTTTACGCACGCAATCCGGGATCAGGCGGGTTTGTTTCAAAGTGCCCATGGAGGAAGCCTGTTTCTCGATGAGGTTGGAGATTTGCCTGTCGCTATGCAGGTCAAGCTTTTGCGGGTTCTTCAGGACGGCTTTTTTCGTCCTATCGGCGGGGTCAAGGAACATCAGGCGGATGTGCGCATTATCAGCGCCACGCATAGAGATCTGCGCCGACAGGTTGTCGAAGGACGTTTCAGGGAAGATCTCTATTATCGCATCCATGTGATTCCTCTCTTTATGCCCCCGCTGAGGGAACGAATCGAAGATATTCCTCTGCTGGTTGAGCATATTTTGCGTCGCCTGGAACCCCAGACTGCTTTCAAGGAACATTTGCATCTTACCCGAGCGGCGGGTGAAGCACTGTGTGCTTACGCCTTTCCGGGTAACATAAGGGAACTGGAAAATGTGCTGGAGCGGGCTGTCGCCTTGTCTGAATGCGCCGAACTGGGTCTGGAATCCCTGCTTCTGCCTGAATATCCTGGCCAGATGGAGCCCGATCGCGTCCACCATGTGGCATCCAGACTTGATGAACACATTGACGATGTTGAACGCAAGAGGATCATAGAAGCCCTGACGGTGACGGGATACAATAAAACGGCCGCAGCCCGGATTCTCGGTATCAGTCAGCGGGCGTTGCGCTACCGGGCCAAAAAACTCGGTATCGAATGAATAATGGATGATAATGCCAGGTACGTGTTCCTGATATTCGCAGCTCTGCCCGATTGCGACAATGTGGGAACATGGTGTATCCGGAATTGTATACAGCACTGGTTGTTTTTGGAGATATGACATGAACCAGAGAGTAATCACTATCTTATCGCATGATACCGATCCGATTCAGACCTGGCGCGCGTGGCCGTGGATTCTTGCCTTGGGAGCAGTCCTGCTGGCGCTCGGTTTTATTACTTTGAGCATGGTGACACTGGCTACTGCCCTTAGCATGGTTTTGATCGGCATGATCATTCTGCTGGCGGGAGCGGTTCAAATGTTTTATGCGCTGCGTTATAGACACTGGAAGGGTTCCGGGCAGCAAACTTTTTCTGCAGTGCTTTACCTGTTGGTCGGATTGATGATGATTTTCAAGCCTTTCGCTGCATCTATAGTTTTCACCATGATTTTTGCGCTGGTGTTGACGCTGCTGGGTTGCTTGCGCTTATCCATGGGCTGGCTCGCGCGACCGCTCCAAGGATCGTGGTGGTGGACGCTGAGCGGCGGTTTAACATTGTTGCTTGGAGTACTGATTCTCATCAACCTGCCCGAAGCCGCTGTGTGGGTGATCGGTTTGTTTATCGGCATTGAACTGGTTATGGCAGGCAGCTTGTGGCTTCTGGTAGCCTTACAGATGAAACGAATGGTTTAATGGCGATCCAAGCCTTAAGGAAGCTCTGATTCTTCCGGGCCAAGGCAGGTGTGGTTCCTTATGTTCAGACCACTCCGTTGGTTTGGAAGTGTTCTGTTGTGTGTTTGTTATCGATTTGGGTTGGTGCCAATCGCGACTTTACGTTTAGGCTCAGGACTGATAAACATCATATTCACTTCAAATAGAAGATCACAATGACCGCGATGAAAATGGCGGACATGAAAGTGTGCGCGCAGCGATCATATCTTGTTCCAACCCGTCTCCAGTCTTTGATCCACCCAAACATATTTTCGATCTTATACCTTTGTTTGTACAGGGCTTTATCATATCCAGATTGGATTTTTCTGTTCTTTCGAGGCGGAATGCATGGTTCAATTCCACGATCTTTCAACGCCTCTCGAAACGCCAGACTGTCATAGCCCTTATCA
>Ga0209633_10005871_pt1 | contig 10640 bp, 9 predicted proteins | sample Cruoilmetagenom1_FD_187290 | JGI IMG/M metagenome (GOLD analysis project Ga0209633, IMG submission 187290) | Oil polluted marine microbial communities from Coal Oil Point, Santa Barbara, California, USA - Sample 1 (SPAdes) (version 2) | ecosystem: Environmental > Aquatic > Marine > Oil seeps ... | reverse complement strand
TAGTTTTTTTCAGGATCCAGGAGAGTCAGGTGCAATCTTCCTGTATACCTAAAATTTGACTCAGGGGCTTCATCTCCACTTTTTTTACCTTCCATTACATCAAAACGGTACTGAACCTTGTTTTTCAACAAATTACCCCAAACGGCAAAACCGTTATCCCTGCTTGTCTTAAAAGGAGCTGAAACAAAAAGTGACCTATCAAATGTCAAAGGTTCAAAACAAGACTCCAGGTTTTCTCTTGTAAGATTATGCTTTAGTTTACCCATCCATAGATGAAAGGAGTTATTAAAATTAAATCTTATAGCTGCATCAAGTAGATAGAATTCCCTATCATCATCTGAAAGATCAACACCTAATGGTCCGATAACCCTGTCTTCAATATATTCGGTTTGAACATAAAAACTTAGCCATTTGTTATATAATCCTATAAAACCGAACCTATTCCGTCTAAAATTAAACTCATTGGTATCATCTTTCCCATCAGGGCCACTTCCCATATCTCTATTGGTATAACCAAACTGAGCATCATAGAAAATTTTAAGTTTTTTACCATCACCAAAATCAATAGGCGGCATTGCGCTTGCAATACTTACGGACAAAAATAGAAAAGCAATCAATAGATACACTTTTTTCATAGCACCCTCAATAATAATATATAATCTATACTGCACTAAAAACAGTTACAGCTCAAAAACAGCTAATTATATGATAAACAAAATATCCGCTATTCTAACAGCCACCACCTGTGCTAGGAAGAGCCATTAAGCCTTCTGGTTCTTCAGCTGCAGGCGCTGAAGGCTGAACAGCCGCCGCACCTATCCCACCATAAAGATAACCTTTATCTTCTACTTCTATCTCATCACCACTTCCATCATAGCTCGTTATCACTTTGTATGGTTCTAAAACAGGAAAATAAAGAGAGTCTACAGCTTCATAATTAAATGTAATATGACTTGACAAATGAACAGTATCCCAAATGTTAGAACCGTTTAAAGTCCCCCCAACCACAAGATCTGCACCACCGGTTTCAACAATACGTCCCACACTATCAATAAAAACAGATTTCTCACGATCCCATATGAGAAAGTTATTGGAACCGCTTTTGTTCACTATATAATCGCTTCTTAAAGTAGGTTGAAAAACTGTAAGCTTGCCCCATTCTGACCATGAGCCATCATATACAGCTACGTTATCATATCCGGCTACAACTTTTAAAGCAAAAAAGAAGAGCGAAGCCAAGTTACCTCTGTTGCTATACGTGATAATCGGCTTATCACCTACTATGCCAATATTTGAGAACAAAGATATAATCTCTTCTTTAGATTTAAAACTTCCATCTCCTTCATAAAGTTCATCTACAGGAAATGTTATCTGCTTTGCTCCCTGTATAACCCCATTGTAATACACATTCAAATTTTCATATGATGTAAAAGGGATCCTATCATCTACATCTGCAAGAGATATACTAGGGTAAACGGAAGACAATATCTGAATACTTCCATCGTCTATCTTACCACTATCAAGCAAGTTAATCATATCCCCAATGGATTTTCTAGCTTTATCCATCTGAGCTGAGTTGTTTAGATTTCTGACAGAAAATTGCGATTTAGCAGGTGCATATCCAGTGGTAGTTAATTCATAGCCATGATTAAGATAATTATTATTCCCGCCATCCAATACTTTTATATATTTTGGAGAAAATCCCCAGTAAAAAAGTGTCCACCACGGTCTTGTGACAGGGTAATCTGTATTTTTTGAATTAGATGTAAACACTATAATAGTTTTTGTGTCTGTAATACCCATTTTTTGTAAAAGAGCATCCATCTTTTCCCCTGCTGCAACCATAGGAGAAATTATCACAGGCCCATCATTCCTTACATCTGAAAATTCAGTCCATGGTATATTTACAGCATTTGGTATATGCCCATTCTCATAATTACGAGGGGATGTATCAACTATAACAACAGGGTAACCATGTCCATTCTTGCAATCATTCTTGATCCATGAATTAAGAAGTTCAGGCTCAATAAGGGTCTTTTTAAGATTCTCCTCTATACTTAAAAAGCCAGGCTGAGTATAACTTAAGGCCGGGTAATTAGAAAAAACAACAAATAAAAAAAACAGTAACAATAAAAAAAATGAATAAACCTTATTACATACAGCTAATATCCTTACATTCAACATCATACCAACCTCTCAATAACATAAAATGTTTTTATAATAAACAACAGTACAACAAATGCGAGATTTTAAAATAATGTATTGAAAAAGTAAAGACATTTTTTAAAAAATTCTGTTAGCAATCTAATGCGCATCTGATATAAGGTTTAATATCTAATACAGGCGTACCATTTAGCATATCAATATGTTTAACATAAATAATATTTTCAACCACACCTCTAACTTTAAGTATAGACATCCCTATAGAATTTGGTCTGACAGGGGAACAAATACTAAAAACGCCTTTTTTATAACTCCCATGTGAGGGGACTCTTCTAAGATATTCTTTTGTAAATTTACTACTTTTATGGAAATGAAATATTACAATAATACATTCTCCTTTTTTTATATCCGTAAGTCCACTTACATACCTTTTATCCACCACTATTTTACCTTCTAGCTCAGATTCATTGCAATGCTTAGGCACACTGAGCGCACCATGCTGTATATATCCAATTGGTTCTATCAAAAGTTTAGACATGTCCCACCCACATAAACTCTCTGTGATAAATTAGTCTCTTCTTTATGCATAAAATATTAACAATTTCCTTAAGCGCGCATTTCAAAATATTAGGTTTCTGGTTAATACTGTTTAGATCTCTTTACCAACTAAAGATCGGAAAGTCTAAAAACTGTCCACTCATTCATGGCCTTAGCGCCTGCCTTGAGATAAAACTTTATGGCGGCCTCATTCCAATTTAAAACACTCCATTCTAAACGCGCACAATCTCTTTCAACAGCTAGCCTAGCCATATAAGAGAGCATAATACCACCAAACCCTTTATTCCTATAACCAGGCATCACATATATATCTTCTATATATATACCAGGTTTTCCTATAAAAGTTGAGAAATTATGGAAAAATAAGACAAAACCTATAGGCTTTGACATACATTCCCCAATTATAACTTCTGCACATTTTTTTTCAAACAAAGATTGTTTAAGACTTTCTTCTGTTGCAACGACATCTTTAGACATCTTTTCGAAATCAGCAAGCTCCTTTATAAACTGGAGAATAATCTTAGTGTCTCTTTCTGTGGCAAATCTTAATATAAAATCACTTTTACAATCATCCATTTTCTTCTTCTACCCTTAATCGTATGGTATAGCAATATGCCTAAATGCTTATTTTTCTTGAAGAAACAATAAAGGCACTATGGTTATACATCCAGCTTTCAGGCCTCACTGACAACCCGTCAACTTTCCATGGCCTCTTTATATTTTCAAAAATTTCAATTTCTGTAAAATACCCTGCTTCTTTTAAAGTATCCACATAGGTTTTAACCTGTAAAATTGTAGGGATATAGGCAACTATGATGCCACCGCTTTTCAGACCATCTTTTGTAAATTTCACAACATTCCATGGTTCAGTTAAATCCAGGAAAACCCTGTCATACACCCCTTCAAAACCATCATAAATATCGCCTTTAACAATTTTATGATTTGCTGTCTCTCCTAAAAATTCAGAAATAAAATTCCCAGCCTGTTCAGCAAAATCATCTCTTATTTCATAAGACACCAGATTTCCATTCCCTGCAAGAGCTCTCAACAAAGCAATTGACAATGCACCCTGCCCCACCCCAGATTCCAATATCTCAAGACCAGGATAAACATCACCCCACATAAGCATAATAGCCGTATCTTTCGGATATATGATCTGGGCCTTTCTTTTTATATTCATAACAAAATCTTTGTAAGTAGGTTTAAATATTGTATATGGGATTCTCTTATCTGTTTTCACTATAGAGCCACTATTTACTGCAACAATATCATTGTGTAGCAATACTCCATTACTGGTAAAAAACTTACCATCTTCTTTCAATTTAATCATATGCGTTGTTCTTTTAGGCCCAAATAATATAACCAAATCATCATAGACAAAACTATACATTAGTATTTAATCTCACCATAAATAACCTATTTAAAATCAAATCTGTTATAAAACAAATTTTTTATAAAATCCACAGATTTAGAAATTTTCTGAACAAAAGGTAGTGACATACCAACCTGTAGTATAGCAAAAAAAGCAGATATTAGTAAAAATGACATAAAAGAAATATTAGAGAAATATTTCACAACAATAAATGCAAAAGATGGGTCAACAAACTGATAAAAGATGCCAACAAAAAATAGTAAAGCAAGGGTATTCTGCCCTACATAATTCATTAGCATATTGGGTCTGATTGACATAGCTATACAAGATGAAGCAATAATCCCTGCAAAAGCTCCAATATAAAATACAAAATAATTTCCAAAAACCAGATGGTTCATATAAGGGCCGCCTCTGTACTCATGAAATTGAGGGTCATTTCTTACAGGGAAAAAGTCATTTAAAAAAAACAAGATGACTAGCGATATTATTAAAATAATCATCTTAACAGCAAAATTTTTATCAATATATCCAAAAAAATTGATCTCTCTAAAAAGGGAACCTGACAAATAAAAAGTCAAAGAGGTAAAAGATGTTGGGATAAACCATATGTATATAACATACTCAAAATTGGGGATACTTTGTGATAGCGGCTGCATTGCATAACCTAAGACAGAAAAAAAGAGAATAGATAATATGACCCTTCGTTTTGTTTTTGCAAATTTGTTAACAAAAAAATATAAAATTGAAGTGGTAAAAAGACATGTCAAAAACCATGTTGGGAAATTGAATGCTGGCACACCATTTGTAAACATAACCAACATCTGTTCTATTTTAGACAGGGGGAATTTTCTTAGATCTTCTAATAATAACCCATCATAAAAAACGCGAACGACTACGATGAGTACGAAGGAAAATAAATTAAAAATATACATCGGGATCATTAAGGAACTAAATTTTTTTATACAATATATTCTAAATGTAGTCTTTATTTCTTTGGTCACGAAACCAGATATAAAAAAAAACATGGGGACAGCAAAAAAAACAAGAAAATTTAGTATTTTTATGCCATGATCAAAGTTCCCATTAATCCCAAAAGCCTCTTTGTAAACAAACCCTTCCTGAATATGTACATAGTAAATAATCCAAATAAGAATAGCTTTAGATGTGTCTACCCATTGTATTCTCTGCCCCAAAGTCAATTCTGCAATATTTTCATTCATAATATGATCAGAACAGTCTTCCTATCTTTCTAAAACCATAGGCAAAAAGGATTATAGCTATAACAAGTATACCCAAAAACTGATCCCATAAATAACCTATCTCCGAACCTCTGAAGACCAGATTTGCCATACCAATAGTATAATACCTCATAGGTGATAAATATGATAGCCATTGAATAATTTCAGGTTTTGCGCTCAATGGTGAAAACCCCTCGCTCAAAAAATCCATGGGGATTAATGCCAGCATGCTCAACATCCCCACCTGTGTTATATTCTTTGCTATTGAGGCTATAAATAATCCAACACCACAAACACCTATAGTATATAAAAAAGTCAACAGAAAAAATGCAATCAAACTGCCATGCATCTCTATATTAAATACCCCAAATATTATTAAACCTAAAGAAAGATAAAAACCAAAATTGATTATTAGCACCTGAGATATTATTTTAGAAAAAATCATGGCATTGCTGTTTATGGGCATTAATAACATAAGATCCCAGGTTTCCTGCTCTTTTTCTTTCACAAATACTGCAGCGCTTAAAATAATGGAAAGCAGAGTTACAGCAAAAATAAGTTCTTTCAAAGAAAATAAGGCTACCGCAGAAGCATTTTGATTGAAAAGTTTGTGTATTTTGAGGTTTATAGGAACATTGAGATTCGTTGGAAGCTGAAAATCAGCCATAATACTCTCGATATAAACATATATATAATAACTTATTGTTGCAACGGTAGAATCTAATAATAATTGGATCTGAATTTTTTTATTATCCGCAAAATTTCTATCAAAATCGGCAGGGAAAACAAGTCCAGCCATAATTTTCTTATTTTTTATATCATCGTATAAACCATCCCTTGATTTATATATGATGATATCTTTAAACTCAGGTTCGTGGAATTGAGCAATTATCTTACCCACATAAACCGAACATCCACTTTCATCAAGTATACCAATATTTACATTCTTGGCATCAATGTTTATCCCCTGTCCTGCTATATACACATCCAATGTAAAAATATAAAGGATAAAGATCATCATCCCTTTTGATCTAAATAGGTCAAACCATTCTTTCTGTATTATACTGAGAACTTTCCTTATCATATCTTTTTTCTCAGCAATAAATAGTTTACCAAATAGATAACAAAAATAAAACCACCCAATATTAACAAATATAGTCTAATATTTGGTGAACCTAAACCATCTCCAATTAAAAAACAGTCATACATAATCTTAACATAATACATAATTGGATACATATGAGCTATATAGAAAGCGACACCTTCCATAGAATCAACCGGCGAGGTAATTCCTGAATATAAATAACCCGGGATAGCAGTTACCAACGCTGCTAGAATAATAGCTGCAATTTGAGTCTCAGTAATTACAGAGATAAAGAAACCTATACCAATGCTGATTACAAGAAACAAAATTGACGCTAACAGATATACAAAAAAACTACCCTTAAAAGGTAACCCAAATACATATGTAGCCAAAAAAAACATCATAAAACTAATCCCTATATTTGATATAAAAGCTGGAATAACCTTTCCCAAAATAAATTCAGATCTTCTCAAATGAGATGAGTAAAAATTAAATATTGTCCCCCTCTCTTTTTCTTTTACGACCATAAGCGCAGAAAATATTGCAGGCACCATTAACATTACGAGCGCAATACATCCCGGTATAATAGCCCATCTTGTCTTCATTGACTGATTAAATAAATATCTAGCTTCCACTATCACATTAGGCTCTATAAAAGATTCCCTGCCTATAAACTGCTGCAATCCTGCCTTTAGATATCCATCGATAGTTTTACTCATAATTGGAAAGGAGCCATCTATATATACGCCAATACTCACTGCATCTCCCTTTGTTGCATCCCTTTCAAAACCTAGGGGTATAAAAACAAGCAAATCCGCTCTATTGGTTTTTATCATTTTCAAACTTTCATCAAAACTTAAGTCCATCGTTTTGGAATCAAAATATTTTGTATTATAAAATTGCCTTTGAAATCTCATAGATAATGGGGTCTTATCATTATCTACTATGATAGTCCTAACGTGTTCAGCGTCAAAATTCATCCCAAAACCCATAACAAACATAGTCGTTAAGGAAAGTACATATGTAAGAAGGATTACACGTTCCCTAAAGTATTCAGTAAATTCCTTGTGAATGATAGCAAAGACCTTATGCATTGTAATACTTCAAGAAAATTTCCTCAAAATTTTTAGCTTCAGGGTATTTGCCGTACAAGTTACCTACAGTATCATCAGCAATTTTTACCCCATCTTTTAACAACACAACTCTGTCACAAAATTCAGCTTCACTCATATAGTGAGTACTTATAATTACAGATATATTCCAATTATCTTTTATTTGCTGTAATATCTCCCAGAAAAGCTCTCTGGCAATGACATCAATACCACTCGTAGGTTCATCAAGGATGAGAACACGAGGCTCATGTAAAAGTGCTGCGCATAGTGAAAACCGCTGCTTTATGCCCATAGGCACATCATCCGCAAAATAATTAATCCATTTGTTGAAATTCAAAATCCTGGAATATTCATTTATTTTATCTTCAAGTTCTCTTTTTTTTATCCCGTAAAGTGTTCCAAAATAAATCAAATTCTCTTTTATCGTCATCTTTCTATATAAAGCGAACCTCTGACTCACATATCCTATCCTTGATTTTAAGCGCAGCCTATCCTTATAACTTTTAATCATAACATTCAGCATTTCCAATGAGCCGCCATCATAAGGAAGAAGACCCAATAATATTTTCATAAAAGTTGTTTTCCCTGCGCCATTAGGGCCTAGGAGTCCCAAAATCTCTTTAGAATTGAGATTTAAGGATACCCTATCTAAAGCAACAAACTGATTGAATTTTTTCGTAATATTCTCTGCTTTCAAGACATATCGGCTACCTGTATCTCTTATCCTTTTATTCTCAATACTGATCTTTGGAAATTTTCTCCCTCCCTTCAGCCAATTAACAAAAAAAACAGACTCCAATTCAGGTTTTTTATGTTCTATTTTAAGATCATCTTTCAATGAATATAGGTGTTTTACTGTTTTAATACCTTCTATCAAATCATCCACAGGCTCATAACAATAATTTTTCACTGATGTTAATAATTCTTCTTTAGAATCCTGGCAAATAATTTCTCCTTCCTCAAAAAGTATCAATTTATCCATATAACCAGCTTCCTGCATATATGCAGATGAAACAATCACAAGCATCTGCTCTTCTTTCGTAATTTTAGTTAAAATATTCCATAACTCATACCTACTAATGGGATCAACACCCGTAGTGGGTTCATCCAACAATAATAATTTCGGTTTATGCAATAATGTACAAATTAGAGCAAGCTTTTGACGCATTCCTCCGGAAAGATTTGCTGCCTGCCTGTCTAAAAACGGTTTAAGACCACTCATTAAAAGCAAGCTTTCCCTAAACTCACTAAATTTACTATCATTGTCTATCTCTCTTATGCGTGAAAAATAATCCAGGTGCTGTTCTACACTCAAACTATTATATAGGATCAAACCCAATCCCTGGGGCATTAAACCTATATATTTTTTCGCATGTTCAGATGATCTGGCCGAATGATACGCATATCCAGAAAAAACAATTTGACCCGCAAAATCCATAACACCGGCTATAGCATTCAGCAGAGAGCTCTTGCCTGCGCCATCAGCGCCTATAAAACCGGTAATTGTCCCACTTTCTAAAGTAAAGGAACATGGTTTTAAAGCAATTGTCTTTCCATATTTAATTGATACATCTTTAACTTCTAGACCATTCATTACAGAAATTAATTACAGATTTCCTAAGGATCTTGAACTTTTTAGCAATCCTTTGCCATCAAGACTGATAACTCCAATTGCGGGAAGTCCCAGTTTAAGATTGGGATGGTATTCATCAGGCATAAGATGGACTGCAAACATCAGCTGTATTCTATCACTTCTAATTTGTACTTCCTTCGGTGTAAATTCCGCCCTTTGTTCAATACGCACAACAGTAGCTTCTATTGGATTATCAGGGTAAGCATCAAGAAAGACTTGCCCTTTATTTCCAAGTTTTATCTTACCGTTTTCAATAGTATCAACAAAGATTTGGAGATAAAGCTCTGACGGATTAATTAGTAAAAGAACATTCCCGCCTTCTCCTATAACCATGCCTATTTGTGCAATTCTATCAATCACAACACCATCTATGGGTGAACGTATAATAAGCTCATCCAGCATTACACTGATCTCTCTTCTCTGAGCTTTTGCCTGCTCTATCTGAGCTAACAATGCGCCTAATTCTGAATTTCTGGCTTTTAGCTGTTGTTTTAAGATATCTATATTCAGTAGATTTGTTTGCTCAATTTTAACAGCTATCCTTAGATTATCTATCTCCTTGCCATGGGCAATTATTTGTTGGTCCATGCTTTCAAGCTGTTTTTCATCAGCATCCCTTTGCAACCTGGCCATTTCAATATCATTATCTGAGACAAGCTTCTCTTCATATAAAGATTTAACCCTTTCATAATCTCTCTTACTCTGCTCTAATTTCAATTCTAACGCCTCTCTGCTTGCATGCAACGCTTTTATAGCACTTTCTGCCTGTTGCACAGCTTTTTGCCTGGATTTTACAACCCTTGGGAGAGACTCTTCTGAGATACTAACATTATATTCCAGCGCCTTTATTGATTCCACAGCGGCATCTTTATTTTTTAAAGCAGCCTCTATCCCCTGAGATATAGCATCAAATCTTGCTTTCAATTCTTCGGATGACAAAACGGCTACCACATCACCTTTTTTAACCATATCCCCGTCATTGACGTTCATTTCAAGTATTCTGCCGGGATATTTTGTATTCAGAAAAATCAGATCACCATCTATTCTCCCTGTACCAGCCACTAAATTGGCCGGCAATGAAGTCGGATTAATTGTTTTATAAATAAAATAACTAGCTAATAAAAATAATAAAGTGAAAAATATGGTGTATATAATATTTATGTTTTTCATTCTTTCCCTAATCCTAACGAATATAAAATACTTTTGATTGGTATATACCAATCAAAAATCCCTTTATCAAGTAATATCTTATATAATTAAGCATGCTTAAAAAAAATAACGCTGCCATCTTTTTAGATAATCGGTTTTTTCAAAAAATTCTTTACCCTTTTATAACAATTTTTATAAAAAAAATTTTAAAGTTAACTATATGACAGTGTTGTCACAATCAAAATAAGAGCAAAATAGAATTGATTATATTATACTTTCTCTATATAAAAGAGAAAAAATATTAGAATGGAGATTATTAATGATACCAATA
>Ga0209633_10005870_pt1 | contig 10641 bp, 7 predicted proteins | sample Cruoilmetagenom1_FD_187290 | JGI IMG/M metagenome (GOLD analysis project Ga0209633, IMG submission 187290) | Oil polluted marine microbial communities from Coal Oil Point, Santa Barbara, California, USA - Sample 1 (SPAdes) (version 2) | ecosystem: Environmental > Aquatic > Marine > Oil seeps ... | reverse complement strand
GGAAACGGTGTTGGTATTGAAGGAGCTTTTGATAATGAATTAAAAGGAGTTGAAGGAGTTCGATTAATGCAACGTTTAAACGGAAACGTTTGGATGCCTGTGCACGATGGTAATGAAGTGGAACCGAAAGATGGAATGGATGTAGTTACAACTATTGATGTAAATATTCAAGATGTTGCAGAGAGTGCATTGTTAAAACAACTTCAGAAACAAGAAGCTCACCACGGTACAGCTGTTTTAATGGAAGTTTCAACCGGCAAAATTAGAGCTATTGTAAATCTGGAGAGAAACGATAAAGGGCAATATAAAGAATCGTATAATTATGCAATAGGAGAGAGTCGTGCTCCTGGATCTACATTCAAACTTGCATCAATGATTGCTTTATTAGAAGATGGTTTTGTAGATGTTGATGATACTGTTAATACAGGAAATGGTCAAGTAATGTATTATGATAAAAAGATTTCAGATACAAAGCGTGGTGGGCATGGTGTATTAACTGTACAGGAAGTTTTAGAAGTTTCATCTAATGTAGGTATATCTAAATTGGTAACGAAATATTATACTGGCAAAGAAGAAAAATTTATAAATCGATTATATGAGATGAACTTAAATAATCGTCTTGGAATTCCAATTCATGGAGAGGGAAAGCCACAAATCAAATATCCTGGAGATAAATTATGGTCAGGAGTTACTTTGCCGCAAATGTCGATAGGTTACGAGGTGCGATTAACTCCATTACAAACATTAACGCTTTACAATGCAATTGCAAATAATGGAAGAATGGTAAAACCAAAATTTGTTGATGGCTTAATGTATCATGGCGATTGGGTTAAGACATTTAATACGGAGGTTTTAAAACAAAGTATTTGTTCGCGATCCACCCTGAAAAAAGTACAATCAATGCTTAAGGGTGTTGTTGAGAGAGGGACTGCACGTAATCTTAAAAACGATAATTATAAAATTGCCGGAAAAACTGGAACAGCACAAATTGCTAATAAAGAATCTGGTTATAGTATTAAATCAAAAATTAGTTATCAAGCATCTTTTGCAGGATATTTCCCAGCCGATAATCCACGATATTCGTGTATTGTAGTAGTAAATGCTCCTTCGCGAAATGTTTATTATGGAAATTTGGTAGCAGGACCTGTATTTAAAGAAATCGCTGATAAAGTTTATGCCACGAATTTTGAAATTCATTATGGGATAGATGTTGTTGATGATGAAACGGCAATAAAAATTCCGTATACCAAAAATAGTTATAAGAAAGAATTAAAAGGTGCGTTGGCCGATTTAGGAATAAGGGTTAATGATGATGAAGCAAATTCTGATTGGGTTATTACAACAAAACTAGATTCTTGCGTGAAATTAAATAATAGACAAATCCACGAAAATCTCATGCCAAATGTAAAAGGAATGGGCCTTAAAGATGCTGTGTATATTCTAGAGAATATGGATTTAACAGTTGAACTTAAGGGGCGTGGTACAATATTAAAACAATCAATAGCACCTGGAACAAGAATTTCAAATGGAGATTTAGTAGTTCTTGAAATGTCATTTAATTAAAGATAAAAGTGAAAATTTTAAGCGACATATTAGTAAATATAAACACGATTCAGGTTGTTGGGAATACTGAATTACCAATTACCAGTATTGTTTTCGATTCGCGTAAAGGAGGATTAGGGTGTTTGTTTATTGCTACAAAAGGAACACATGTTAATAGTCATGATTTTATCGATACAGCAATAGAGAAAGGTGCTAAAGCTATAATTTGTGAGGATATGCCAACCGCTTTAAACAATAATGTTGTTTACATTCAGGTTGAAGATTCTACAATTGCTTTGGGCTTAGTATCGTCAGCATTCTATAATAATCCATCGTCAAAATTGAAATTAGTTGGTGTAACCGGAACAAACGGAAAAACAACCACTGTAACTTTATTATACAATTTATTTAAGAAACTTGGATTTAAAGTAGGTTTACTTTCTACTGTACGAAATTATATCGACGAACAAAGTATTGATGCAACTCATACTACACCCGATGCAGTTCAAACGAACTATTTAATGCATCAGATGATTGAGCAGGGCTGTGAATACTGTTTTATGGAAGTAAGTTCTCATGCAATTGATCAGAACAGAATTTCGGGATTAGATTTTTCTGGTGCTTTGTTCACGAATATTACACACGATCATCTCGATTATCATAAAACTTTTGCCGAATACATTAAAGCTAAAAAGAAATTCTTTGATGATTTAAAACCAGAAAGTTTTGCTTTAATAAATTCTGATGATAAGAATGGATCGATAATGGTTCAAAATACAAAAGCAAAAATTCAGAAATACGCAGTACGTTCAGTAGCTGATTTTAAAGCAAAAATTATTGAAAATCATTTTGAAGGTTCTTTGTTACAAATCGATCATACTGATGTTTGGACATATTTCGTAGGTAGATTTAATGCTTATAATATCTTGGCAGCTTATTCAATCGCAATAATGCTTGGTTTCGATAAGCAGGAAATTTTAACTGCTTTAAGTGAATTAAAACCTGTTGAGGGAAGGTTCGAAACATTCCGATCGCAAAATGGAATAACTGCTATTGTTGATTATGCGCATACTCCAGATGCACTTTTAAATGTTCTTAATGCCATAAATCAAATTAGAAACGATGATCAGGAACTGATTGCAGTTGTTGGTGCTGGAGGCGATAGAGATAAATCGAAGCGTCCTGAAATGGCAAAAATTGCAAGTGAAAATAGCAACAAAGTAATTCTAACATCAGATAACCCAAGAAGTGAAGATCCAAATGCCATTCTTGATGATATGAAAGCTGGAATAAGTATTGAAAATGGTAAAAAAGTGTTGTCAATAGCCGATCGAAAAGAAGGAATTAGAACTGCATGTTTATTTGCAAAGCAAGGAGATATAATATTGGTTGCCGGAAAAGGTCACGAAACATATCAGGAGATAAAAGGAGTAAAACATCATTTCGATGATAGAGAAGTAATAGAACAAATTTTTAACGAACTATATAATTAACAGGCATTATGCTTTATTATTTATTTGCATATTTAGAAAAATTTGATATCCCAGGAGCTGGAATGTTTCAGTACATTTCTTTTCGCTCGGCATTAACCGTAATTACTTCTTTAATTATCTCGATGATTTTTGGTAAACGCATTATCAATTTTCTAAGTAAACAGCAAATTGGAGAAGAAATTAGAGATCTTGGTTTAGAAGGTCAAATGAGTAAAAAAGGAACTCCTACAATGGGGGGACTTATAATTTTGGGATCAATAATTATTCCGACTTTATTATTTGCCGATATTTTAAACGTGTATGTTATTTTAATGATTATAACTACAATATGGCTAGGGTTTATTGGTTTTCTTGATGATTATATTAAAACATTTAAAAAGAATAAAGAAGGTTTAGCAGGGCGATTTAAAATTATTGGACAAGTTATTTTAGGCTTAATTATTGGACTTACTCTTTATTTAAACGATGACGTTGTAGTTCGTGAAAATATTAAAGTAGATCAAACTATAACAGCAAAAGAATCTGTTAGTTTAAATTCGATAGATACTGAAGAAGGAGTACTTACTGGTAAAAATGTAAAATCTACCAGAACAACTATTCCATTTTTTAAGAATAATGAATTCGATTATGAGTACTTAGTGAGTTTTATGGGTAAACATAGTCAGAAGGCAGCGTGGGTAGTATTTATAATTTTTGTAATACTTATTGTTACTGCAGTATCTAATGGAGCAAATTTAACCGATGGATTAGATGGCTTAGCAACAGGAACATCAGCAATTATTGGAGCAACTCTAGGGATTTTAGCTTATTTAGGTGGTAACATAATATATTCCGATTACCTGAATATAATGTATATTCCTAATTCAGGAGAACTTGTTGTATTTGTAAGTGCTTTCATTGGGTCAACAATTGGTTTTTTGTGGTATAATTCATACCCTGCTCAGGTGTTTATGGGCGACACTGGGAGTTTGTCAGTAGGAGGTATTATAGCTGTTTTAGCAATTATAATTCGAAAGGAATTACTAATTCCTGTTTTGTGTGGAATTTTCTTAGTAGAAAATTTATCTGTGATTTTACAAGTGAGTTATTTTAAATATACCAAACGCAGATTTGGTATTGGAAAAAGAATATTTAAAATGTCACCATTGCATCATCATTATCAAATGAAAGGATATCCAGAGCCCAAAATTGTTATGCGGTTTATGATTGTTGGTATCATGTTAGCTATTGTAACTATTGTAACTCTTAAAATCAGATAAAAAATGAATAAACGAATTGCCATATTAGGAGGTGGTGAAAGCGGAGTTGGTTCTGCTATCCTTGCACAAAAGAATGGTGCAGATGTATTCGTCTCCGATTTTGGTATGATAAAAGAGAAATATAAGAATCAACTTAACAGCTATAATATTAATTGGGAAGAAGGAAAACATACAGAGGATTTAATTCTGAATGCTAATGAAATAATAAAAAGTCCTGGTATTCCAGAGAAAGTTGCAATAGTAAAAGCAGCTATTGAAAAAGGTATTCCGGTAATTTCAGAAATTGAATATGCAGGTAGATATACAGATGCATTAAAAATTTGTATTACAGGCAGTAACGGAAAAACAACAACAACAACATTACTTTATCATATTTTAAAAAATGCTGGATTAAATGTTGGTATTGCTGGGAATGTGGGTAAGAGTTGGGCTTTACAAATAGCCGAAGAAAACTTTGATTACTATGTAATTGAGTTAAGCAGTTTTCAGCTAGATGGCATGTATGATTTTAAGGCGGATATCGCAATTTTAATGAATATTACGCCCGATCATCTAGATCGTTATAATGGAATGCAAGGATATACCGATTCAAAGTTTAGGATTACACAAAACCTTACGGACCAAGATGTTTTTATTTATTGCGCCGACGACGAAGTAACAAAAAATGAATTATCAAAATATAAAATTGAAGCACATCAACTCCCTTTTTCATTGTATCAAAAACTTGATGAGGGAGCATTTATCGAAGAAGAAAACCTAAAAATTAAATATAAATCAAACGAGCTAATTATGTCAATGCAAAATCTTGCTTTAAAAGGACAGCACAACACTTATAATTCTATGGCTGCCGGAATAGCATCAAAAGTACTAAAACTTCGTAAAGAAGATATTCGCGAGAGCTTAAGCAACTTCCAAGGAGTAGAGCATCGACTTGAGTCTGTGCTTAAAGTACACGGTATTGAATTTATTAATGATTCAAAAGCAACGAACGTAAACTCAACTTGGTATGCTTTAGAGAGTATGTCGAATGACGTTATCTGGATTGCTGGAGGAGTTGATAAAGGAAATGATTATTCAATTCTTGAAGAATTGGTAAGAAAGAAAGTAAAATCAATAATTTGTCTTGGAATAGATAACGCTAAAATACATAAGGCATTTGGTGAAATTGTTGAGACAATTATCGATGTAAAATCTGCTGAAGAAGCTGTAAAAACAGCCTATTATTTGGCTAAGAAAGGCGATAATGTCTTATTATCTCCTGCTTGCGCTAGCTTCGATTTATTCGATAATTACGAAGATCGCGGAAAGCAATTTAAACAAGCTGTTAGAGATTTGTAAGTAATAATAACAAGGATTAAAGAATCTGAAAAAAATGAGATTAGCGGAAGTACTGTCTAAATATTTTAAGGGCGACAAAGTGATTTGGGGTGTGATTTTTGCACTTTCAATCTTCTCGTTGTTGGCTGTTTATAGCTCGACAGGTACTCTTGCTTATAAATATCAGGAGGGAAACACAGCTTACTATATTATCAAGCATTTTGTGTTACTTGCTGTAGGGATCGGAATTATATTTATAACACATTTAATACCATATAAGTATTATTCTCGATTGTCTCAGTTGTTTTTATACTTTTCAATTTTCTTGTTGGCCATAACATTGGTAATGGGAACTAGCTTAAATCAAGCATCGCGTTGGTTAACCTTGCCCGGATTAGGATTTACAATACAAACATCCGATTTTGCAAAATTAGCATTGATCATGTACTTAGCTCGTGTACTATCGTTGCGGCAGGATGATAAAAAAATTAATGATTTTAATGGAATATTTGTTTCGCTTATTTTACCAGTAATACTAGTTTGTGGTTTAATTATGCCTGCAAACTTTTCTACAGCTGCAATACTTGCAGTTACATCATTCTTATTGATGTTTATTGGTCGGGTAAAAATCAAATATTTGTTAGGATTAAGTGGGGTTGGTGTGTTAATTATAGCCTTAGTAATAGCGGGAGTAATTATATCAGGTTCTAGCACAGGTCGTATTGGAACATGGCAAAATAGGATTGAAAATTATGTTAGTGGCGAAAGTGAAGATAATTATCAGGTAGAACAAAGTAAGATTGCAATTGCTACAGGGGGATTTTTAGGAAAAGGTCCGGGTAATAGTACACAACGTAATTTCTTGCCACATCCATATTCAGATTTTATTTATGCTATAATTATTGAAGAATATGGATTTATTGGCGGTGCGGTAATTTTAGTTTTATATTTATTTTTACTTTATAGAGCCGGTGTTATTGTTCGTAAAAGTAGACGTACATTTGCGGCTTTTCTTGCTATTGGATTAACAATTAGTCTGGTGTTTCAGGCATTTATTAATATGGGAGTTGCCGTGCACATTTTTCCGGTAACAGGTCAAACTTTACCGCTTGTTAGTATGGGAGGATCATCAATATTATTTACCGGAGTGGCATTTGGAATTATTTTAAGTGTAAGTAGAAGCATTGAAAAAAACGAAGAAATAGTTACGGAACCAGAAACAGAAGTTGAAAGTGAAACAGAAGAATAAAAATATAATCATAAGTGGAGGAGGAACAGGAGGACATATTTTTCCTGCAATTTCTATTGCCAATGCAATAAAGGAAATTGACCCGGATATAAACATTCTTTTTGTTGGAGCTTTGGGTAAAATAGAAATGGAAAAAGTTCCTGCAGCAGGTTACAAAATCATTGGGCTTCCAGTTGCTGGTTTGCAGCGTAAATTAACTTTAAAAAACGTAAGTTTTATTTTTAAGCTTATTAGTAGTTTACGAAAATCCAGAAAAATAATAAAGGATTTTATGCCCGATGTAGTTGTTGGCGTTGGTGGATATGCAAGTGGTCCAATTTTAAGGGAAGCAAATAAAAAGGGAATATCAACTTTAATACAAGAACAAAATTCGTATGCTGGATTAACAAATAAACTCCTTGCTAAGCAAGCAAAGAAAATTTGTGTAGCCTACAAAGGGATGGAAAAATATTTCCCGAAAGAAAAAATTATATTAACAGGAAATCCTGTACGCCAAGATTTATTAAAAAAAATTGGTAGTAGAGAAGAAGCAATAAAATATTTTGATTTAGATCAGAACAAGAAAACGATTCTTGTTGTAGGTGGTAGTCTGGGGGCACGAACAATTAATCAAAGTATTATTGGAGGTTTAGAACAAATTGGAAATTCATCATATCAGATTCTTTGGCAAACCGGAAAATATTATTACGATGATGCTAAAAATACAACAGATGAAACAGGATTTAAGAATATAAATGTTCTTGATTTTATTACACGCATGGATATGGCTTATGCTGGTGCCGATATAATTATTTCAAGAGCAGGAGCAGGAACAATTTCGGAACTTTGTCTTGTAGGTAAACCGGTTGTTTTGGTGCCTTCGCCTAATGTAGCAGAAGATCATCAAACAAAAAATGCAATGGCATTGGTAAAAAAGGATGCTGCATTAATGATTGCAGATGTTGAAGCAAGAGAAAAACTTGTAGGTTCTATATTAGAATTAATAGAGAATACTGATAAATTGAAAAGCTTATCTAAAAATATTAAAGGGATGGCATTACGCAATTCCGCACAAATTATAGCAGAAGAAGTTTTAAAGTTATCACTTTGAGCTTGTCAAAGAATAAATGTTAAAAAAACGAAATGAATTTTAATAGCATACATAATGTGTATTTTGTTGGTGTAGGTGGCATCGGTATGAGTGCTATTGCTCGTTTTTTCAATACCTATGGAAAAAATGTGGCTGGTTACGATAAAGTTTCAAAACCATTAACTAATGATTTGGTTAAAGAAGGAATACAAATTCATTTTGATGATGAAATAAAGAATATTCCTGAAGAGTTTAAAAATAAAGAAAATACATTGGTGGTTTTTACACCTGCTATTCCTAAAAATCATAAAGAATATAATTACTTTTTACAAAATGATTTTGTAGTTAAGAAACGCTCAGAAGTTTTAGGAATGTTGTCGCGTGAGCAAAGATGTTTGGCCGTGGCAGGTACTCATGGGAAAACAACCATAACAACAATGATTTCTCATTTTATGAGACAATCTCGAATGGGCTGTAATTCTTTCATGGGAGGTATTTCTAAAAACTATAAAACAAACTTTTTAGCCGATAAAGACTGTAAATACATAGTTGTTGAAGCGGATGAATTCGATAGGTCCTTTTTACAGTTAAATCCTCAGAAAGCAGTAATTTCATCTGTTGATGCCGATCATTTAGATATTTATTCTGATAAAAATAATCTTAAAGATTCATTTAAGGATTTTGTAAATAAAATAAATCCTGGTGGTAAATTGCTTATAAAAGATGGTTTAGATTTCGAAATTCCTGACCGAAGCGATATAGAAATTTATACTTATTCATTGGATAAAAATTCCGATTTTAGATCAGAAAACATTCGAATCGAAGATGGCTTGTATATATTTGATTTTGTTGGTATTAAAGGAAGAATAAATAATCTTAAGCTGGGATTACCTGGATTACTAAATGTTGAAAATGCGATTGCAGCAATAGTTTTAGCAACACTTTCCGGGGTACATAATGATGAAATTTTCAATTCGATTTCTAAATTTAAAGGAATAGAGCGTCGATTTGATTATCAAATAAATACTAAAGAAATTGTATATATTGATGATTATGCTCATCATCCCGAAGAGCTGAGGGCATCAATTAATTCGGTAAAAGAATTATTTAAGGATAAAAAGATAACCGGAATTTTTCAACCCCATTTATACTCTCGCACGCGGGATTTTGTAAATGAATTTGCACAAAGTTTAGATTTGTTAGATGAGGTAATTTTATTGGATATTTATCCAGCACGTGAAGAACCAATTCAAGGAATATCCTCAGAAATTATTTTTAAAAAGATTAAAAATCAGAATAAAACTTTATGCTTAAAATCTGAAGTATTAGAGATTTTGAAAAATAAAAAACCCGATGTGTTAATGACACTCGGAGCTGGAGATATTGATCAGTTAGTTGAACCAATAAGAAAAATGTTTTTTAAAGGATAAATGAAAAGATTCAAAAACATATTAGTGTGGGTTTTCATAATTGCTTATATAGCAGTAGCCATGAGTTTTGTTAAGGAACGAAGAAATAAAATCTTATGTCACGATATTAAAGTATCTATTTTAGATAGTTTAAATAATGGATTTATTACTGTTAGCGATATAGAAGATTTTATGCACGAAACAGATATGAATGTTATCGGAATACCTGTTTCATTAATAAATACAAAGAATATCGAGCGTCAACTAAAACAATATTCTTCGGTAAAAAATGCTGAGGTTTACGTTACCTTAGAAGGAGATATTAGAGTAGATATTGATCAGCGAAATCCAATAGTTCGAATTGTTAATAAACGTGGGCAGAGTTATTATATCGATCTGGAAGGTACAATAATGCCACTTTCTAGCAAATACTCTTCGCATGTTTTAATTGCAAATGGGAAAATTGTTGAGCATTTTGAAGTAAACAGAACAAGAGATATTTTTTGTGAACCCAGAGATGAGAATTGGCATAGGAATCGATTGGTTTGCGATTTGTACGAGCTAAGTAAATTTATTTATCAAGATGAATTTTGGAAAGCACAAATTGAACAAATTTATGTAAACGACAACCACGAGTTTGAACTTATTCCGCGAGTAGGTGCACATTTAATATTTTTAGGAAGTATAGAAAATTATAAAAAAAAATTTAGAAATCTAAAAGCATTTTATCTGCAAGGATTAAATAATGTAGGATGGAATAAATATGAAGAAATAAATTTAAAATTTGATAATCAAGTAATTTGTACAAAACGATAATAAGATGAGTTATAAAGAAGATTTTGTTGCAGCAATAGATATAGGAACAACTAAGATTGTTGCTATAGTTGGAAAAAGAAAAGAAAACGGCAAGATCGAGATTCTTGGTATTAGTAAAACAACATCGAAAGGAGTAAAACGTGGTGTAGTTTTAAATATTGAAGAAGCTGTAAGTTCAATTCAAAAAACGGTTGAAGAAGTTCAATTTAGTATTGGAAAAGAAATTACAGATGTATATGTTGGAATTGCCGGTCAGCACATAAAAAGCATTAAAAATAGAGGATACATAAATAGAGATTCTTACGATGATGAGATTACGAAGGATGATATTGAAGCTCTAATACAAGATATGTATAAAATACCAATTGATATTGGAGAAGAGATTATACATGTTTTGCCTCAGAATTATATTGTTGATAACGAAACAGGAGTGAAAAATCCTGTAGGGATGTCTGGGAAACGAGTTGAAGCAAACTTCCATATCGTT
>Ga0209633_10005869_pt1 | contig 10641 bp, 8 predicted proteins | sample Cruoilmetagenom1_FD_187290 | JGI IMG/M metagenome (GOLD analysis project Ga0209633, IMG submission 187290) | Oil polluted marine microbial communities from Coal Oil Point, Santa Barbara, California, USA - Sample 1 (SPAdes) (version 2) | ecosystem: Environmental > Aquatic > Marine > Oil seeps ... | reverse complement strand
GTATCCCAGGGTCTGGTAGCCCCAGGAGCCATAAAAGGGATGCTCCATCACGGGTAGGAATTCCACGTGGGTAAATCCCATCTCGATTAGGTAATCCGGGAGTTCCTCGGCAAGTTCACGATACGTGAGAAACCTGGTGCCCGTTCCTTCACCAGCCCGTCGCCACGATCCGAGATGGACTTCGTACACGGTCATGGCGGATTGCAGGCTGTTTGCCTCGTGCCGGGTCTTCATCCATTCATTGTCGCCCCAGGTATACGCCAGGTCCCAAACGATTGATGAGGTCCCCGGCGGCTGCTCCCCGGAGCGGGCGAAGGGGTCTCCCCGGTCCGTGGCATACCGGTTGTGCCTGGAGACGATGTGGAATTTGTAGAGCGCTCCCTGCCCGATGCCGGGGATAAAGCCCTCCCAGATGCCGGTGCCGTCGGTCCGCTGTTTCAGGGGATGGGACTTCTTGTTCCATTTGTTGAATTCGCCGATAACCGTTACGCTCCTGGCGTTCGGCGCCCAGACGGCGAAGAAGGTCCCTTCCGTCCCGTCATGGGTCAGCGGATGAGCGCCGAGCTTTTCATAGAGCCGAACGTGAGAGCCCTGCTTGAAGAGCAGTGCATCCTTGTCGGTGAAGAGGCCGATGTCCGGCACGACCTTGTTCGTTCTGAACGGTATTTTCATTATTCTGCTTCCATCATGGTGATGCTCTCTTCCGTTGGAATAATTACGGGAATGACTTTTTGAGCATGCTGAACATCCCGGCAAAGCGTCTGTCTGAGACCATTTCCTCAAGGGCAAGCGGAGTCTTCTGTGTCCAATTGGGATATTCGTCGACCGTGCCCGGTATGTTCTGCTGATCAATTGTTCCGAGCATATCATCGAGACTGATATTGAGTAGTTTGCACGGTGTGGAGGCCAGGTAGCGGTAGATCGCGATACCGAGTTCCGGCGTCATTGCCGGAACCCGGTCCGGATCGCCGGGAAATTCCCCGGGCAGGAGACTCCGCGACTTCAGGATGCTCAGGACACGTGCCTTGTCCCGCTGCCGTTCAGACTGCTGCTGCAGATATGCGGCGACATCAGGATATTTGCCGAGTTCCTTTCTTGTTTTGATATCCCTGCCGACCCAGTAGCCGGCGAGGGTCGGCAGGTCGTGGGTAGTCACGGCGCAGAGCGCCATTGCCGGGTAGTGTTCGGGAGGCACGAAGGATGGATCCGGGTAGTTTCTCTCAAAATACAAGAGCCGGTACGAGAGCATTTGATATTTCTGGAGTTCCTTCTTCACGTCCTTCGGCACGGTTCCGAGGTCTTCGGCGATCACCATGCATCTGTTCCGTATGCTTTCAAGCGCGGCGATGCGCAGGAGGTCCTCTGACGGATACCCCACGTACGCGCCGTCATGGGGGGACGTGCCGTGGGGTATCCAGAAGAGCCGGAACAGGGAGAGGGCATGGTCGATCCTGAGGGCGCCGCCGTGCTTCATGTTTTCCCGGACGGTTTCGATAAACAATGCATATCCCGCTTCCTTCAGCTTCTCCGGAATCATGGGCGGAAAACCCCAGTTCTGGCCGACCGGGTTGAAGCGGTCAGGGGGCGCTCCGACCCCTGCGTCGCCGAGCATTTCGCGATAGTTCCATGCATCGCTCCCCCCGCCGATGGAGCCGATCGCGAGATCGTGGTAGAGCCCGATCGTCATCCCGCTCCTTCCGCACTCTTCCGAAATTTCCCTGAGCTGTGTGGAGGCGATCCACTGGACATAGCTCTGATAGAGAATTTCTTTCTCTTTCGTCCCCTTGAATTCATGGACCGCTCTCCCCCGATGGTCTTGGTATTCTTCCGGCCAATCCTGCCAGGTATAAACGTCCTTTGAAGCGCTCATGTGCTCGCGGAGGGCCATGAAGAGCGCAAAAAACTCGAGGGCTTCACCCTCGTCGGTACGATATTGCTGGAAGGCCCTGTCCCGCCTTGTTTGCTTTTGATGGTGGTTCTCGTAAAAAAAAGCAAAGGCATGGCGGAGAATTTGCTCTTTCCGCGCGGCGATTGTTTCGTAGTCGATCAGATCCCGCTGCCGCAGCGCGTGCAGTTCTGCCTGGAACGACGCAGACCCCATAATGTCTTGAGCTGCCTTTGCGTTCTTCGCGTCCTCGACCTGCTCAACGTCTATATAAATAAAATTCTTGTATAGCCTGCTGATCGGGGAATAGGGGCTTATGTCGAAGGGTTTTCTATTTGCGATGGCATGGAGCGGATTGATGCCGACAAAGCTCCCGCCGGCATCGGCGATCCAGGTGATGATCCTTTTGAGGTCCGTGAAATCGCCGATTCCCCAGTTCCTCGCTGAACGGATGGCATAGAGATTGATGGAAAGTCCCCAAGCCTGTCCGGTTCGGAGTTCAGGCGGGATGTAGCAGGTATCGGGTGTTACGATGATCGTTGCCGCTGCATCACGGGTTTCACCGGTACCGGTATCAGTGAAGACTACGGACAGGGCGTAATATCCCATCGCCAGAACGGTATCGGGAGAAAGATCCAGGCGAACGTATAGCTTCCCATCGATCCATTGCTGTTCCGCCATGGTTACCTCGCTGCCGATAGCGGAAAACGCCTTCTTCTGCCCCTGCTCATCGGTGAGCGTCCAAGAGATGAACAGGTTTTGTTCCTGTCCCTCGTCTGCAGGCAGATGGACCGGAATCGTGATCGGCTGCTCGTTTACGGAGAAGACCATCGCCGGAGCCAGCATCTGTTTCCACTGTTTCACTCGGCGAACGTCGGTGGCCTGCTGCACCGCTCCAGGCGTATCAACGGTGAGGTGCATCGCCTTGAGGATGGCCTTTTTCGTCTCCTGAGATGTCACGCGTTTCGTTCCGAACACATCAGTGTATTCGGGAACGATGCCACAGAGTTCGGCGAGGTTGTCGAGGGGCTCGTTATGGGTTTGGACAGGCATATTCTTTGACACTGCCGGAATTCTCATTGCTGAGGTATACATGTTCGGTACTGCAGTCGTGCTCCTGGTAAAGAAGGCATCAATCAGCTTCGCAAGCGGGACATCAGGGCCGTCACGAGGAAAGCATAGTTACGCCGCAGATCCAGATGTTGGCCGGCTGGAAGGATTCGGGGTCTTGAGCGCTCTGGCGATGGACGTTCCCGTCGTGCCTCAGGCGGGAGAGGCTGTAGATCCCCTTGCCGACTGCCACCGTCCGATCAGTGCAAAGGTGCCGAATGTTTTGCCCGGCAAGGTGCCGTCGCTATGGCTTATTCTTCTTCAGCGTATCGACGGCCTTTTCCCGAAGATCGTCGGTCTTCTTTTCAATATCGCCTTTCATCTCCTCGGCCTTGCTCCCTGTGCCCGAAATCCATTCGCCAAAGGATTTCAGCAGGTCGCCGCCACCCACAAAAACGAAGACGATTATAAGGATGACCAGTATTATCGCACTGATAATGAAACCCGATATTCCACGATTCATCATGTCCCCCCTTGAAAGAGATTTAAATGCTCTGTCAGTACGATACGATTATAGCATATTTATTCTTTTGTCAATACATGATTTCTTGCCGGGCATTTCAGCATTTACTACCCAGAGGCAGAAAATACTTTACGCCACAGAGATCATCCCGCTGTGCGGGACAGGCCCGGACTCCGAGGAAGGCTTGTTTGTTAAGAAATAAAAGAGATCCCTGCATTTCTCTGTGTTCTCAGTGTACTCTGTGGCAAAGAATGTCAACAAGTTTGTGCTCTCCTTAGTATCTCCATTTTTCAGCAAAGAGGGAGGGTAGGGATGAGGGAGGACAGGTGCTATCTCTCGTGAGTCTCGCAGAGGCCGCGTCGGCGGCAACGTTACTTTCGTGCCATGGTTTTCAGTAATTCGAGGACAGCGATTCTCAGTTTTTTGTCCTTTATGCGTCTGAAAAGCTGCACCAAGAGGTGTTCTCCCTCCGACAGCTTGCCGTACGCTGCCGGTGTTTCCGCAACCATCTCCCGGTCTCGGTCCGAGGGGAAAAAGGCCGTTACTGGGACGCCGACGGCCTCGGCTATCTGTTTCAGGCGTTCGACGCTTATATTGTCGATGCTCTTCTCGTATTTCTGGATCTGCTGATAGGAGACGCCTATCATCTCCGAAAGCCGCATCTGGGTAAGGCCCCCCGCCTTCCGGAATTCTTTTACGAGCTGTCCTATGCTTTTTCGGTCTCTTTTCACTCCTTTCACTTTAGAAAAGATCGGGCACAATGTCTAGCAACCAATAGTTGTTTTATTATTGACATATGCAACCCATGGTTGTATACTTGATGCTACATTTTCTTTCTTCGCTTCAAGGATAAAAATATGGGGGAGAAAAACAAGAACACGATCCTTCTTATCGAGGACGAGAAGGCGATCAGTGAGATTTTTCACCATCTCCTGCAAGCGGACGGCTTTGAGGTGACCTGTCGTATTGACGGCACGTCAGCCATGCTTCTTGCGATGGAGAAGTGCTACGATTTTATCATCACCGATTACCGACTGCCCGGAGAGAACGGAATAGAGATTACGCGATGGTTCCGCATTCACTGCCCAACGGCCTGCATCATCGGCATAAGCGCGGGGCATAAAGAGCGGGATTTTCTCGAAGCCGGCGCCGATTTTTTCCTCAAGAAGCCCTTTCTCTTTCGAGAGCTTGTAGATATAATAACCCGGAAGTGCAACAGGCAATGAGGAGGTTCGCTCTCTCTGTCCCACCCTTTTTGTCGTATTCCTCCATTCCGTCACAGAGTCCGCTCATCCCCACTGAACCAAGTATCTCAATTCCTCTCTGAACGCCGTATGTTGCCAAAAAAGCTTGCCTTTTTCGTGTAGGGAGAGTATTTTTGGATCATGAAGCGCCGGTAGGAAATCACCATCGTACGGTTGTCGGAGATCGTGTGCTCGACCGAAGTGTACGTGTACGGGCAGCAGGATGCGGCGCTACGGGTGTTGTGGCAGTGACCCCGCGGCTGCAATCCCGCTGTAGCGGGATTTGATGAGGGAGGACTGGGCAAAACGACCAGCTCTCTACTCTACCTCGGTTGTTGGTGGTTCCTCAAAAACCTATTCACGATTCGATGGAGTTTGCAATGAGTACAGAGCCGACGATAATATGTCCAAAATGCAAAACCGAGATCAAACTGACAGAATCCCTTGCAGCGCCGCTCATCGAGACGACACGCCGTGATTATGAGCAGCGTCTTGCTAAGAAAGATGTTGATATTGCAAAACGAGAAATTTCGCTTCGTGAACAAGAGGAAGCTCTTTCCAAGGCGAAGGAGAGCATAGACGATCAAGTTTCCGAAAAACTAAAACAGGAACGCGGAAAGATCGCCTCAGAGGAAGCGAAGAAAGCCAAACTTGCGCTGGCGACCGACCTTGAGCAAAAAAATAGGGAGCTATGCGATCTTCAAGACATTCTCAAGCAACGGGATGAAAAGCTCGCTGAGGCTCAAAAGGCTCAGGCTGAACTTATCCGTAAGCAAAGAGAACTTGATGATGCCAAACGTGAAATGGAATTGACGGTCGAGAAACGGGTTCAGGAGGGGCTTACCGTCACACGAGATCAGGCCCGCAAGGAAGCTGAGGAACAGATGAAGTTGAAGGTGATGGAAAAGGAGCAGACCATCACTTCGATGCAGAAACAGATTGAGGACCTCAAGCGTAGGGCTGAGCAAGGCTCGCAGCAACTCCAGGGTGAAGTTCAGGAGCTGGAACTCGAAGCGCTGCTTCGAGCAAAATTCCCCCGCGATACTATCGAGCCCGTGCCAAAGGGAGAGCACGGTGGCGACATATTGCAGCGCGTTGTTGGGCCGCTTGGTCAGTCTTGCGGAACGATCTTGTGGGAGTCCAAACGGACCAAGAACTGGAGCGATACCTGGCTTCCAAAACTTCGTGAAGACCAGCGGGCAGCCAAGGCCGAAGTTGCCGTGATCGTCAGTCAAGCCCTCCCGAAGGATGTGGAGACGTTCGATTTCATTGAAGGTGTGTGGGTGGCCCATCCAAGGGCTGCGCTCCCTGTTGCTATAACGCTTCGCCAGACGCTGATCGAGGTTGCGGCAGCCCGGAAGGCTACTGAAGGACAGGAGACAAAGACTGAGATGGTTTATCAGTATCTTACCGGCCCACGTTTCCGCCAACGCGTTCAGGCCATTGTGGAGGCATTCTCCTCGATGCAGGAGGACCTCGATAAAGAGAAAAAAGCAATCACAAAACAGTGGGCCAAGCGCGCTGAGCAGATTGATCGTGTCATGCAGGCAACTGTTGGAATGTATGGGGATCTGCATGGGATTGCGGGGAGGACTTTGCAGGAAGTTGAGGGCCTGGAGCTGAAGGCGCTGGAATCAGATTCGAAAGAAGTCTGTGATTAAGATTGTGCGACTTGTGAGTGATATTACGCAAGGTGGTAACATAATCGGCGAAACTACAAAGCTAGCCAGAGACCGTGCGCCAGTTTACTATCATGAAGGCCGAGGGACAACATGATGAAATTAACTCATATTCGAATTCTTAACTTCCGTTCGTGTTGGGAAATATCTCTAGAACTCGATGGTATGCATGCATTGGTGGGTGCGAATAACGCGGGCAAGTCATCGGTTCTCCGCGCCTTGGATTTTCTTTTTAACCCGACCATTAAGTCATTGAACGAAGAATCGTTCTGGAACAAGGACACCGGCTTGGAAATTCGCGTAGAGGCCATCTTCTCTGATCTGGCGGACAAGGAAAAGGAGGTATTAGGTTCTTATTTGAAAACCGACGGAACCTTCCATGTGGCCCGCTCAGCAAGAATGGGTGCAAAGAGCGGAGAAGCTGACATCGATTTAGAGCAGGGTGAGGTCAAGATTGAAATAGGCCAACACTATATGAAGCCCGTGCCAGAACCAGAATGGCTTCGGGAATCCAACATCAACGGCAACAATATCAAGGACTGGTGGCAAAACAAGGACCAACTGACTGTAGACGGCGTGAGTTTTCCCGAATTTATAGGTGGTACAAAAGAACCAAAAGTGGGAGATTGGAAAGAAAAAGCCAAGGATTTTGTAACAGCTCATGCGGCTAAGATACCTATGCAAGACGCATGGATTGATAATCCTAAGGGCTATGCCAATGTTCTGAAAGGAATACTACCCTTCTTTGTTTTGGTTCCTGCCGTTCGCGACGTAGCCGAAGAATCTAAGGGAACCAAAAGCAGTCCATTCGGGAAATTACTCTTTGCGATTCTTGACACAGTCACGCAGGAGAAGCGGGCCAAGATCGAAGGCATTCTGGCCGAAATAGCCAAACAGATGAATCGCTCTGGCGGGACTGAACGTGTTCCCTTGATTGCCGAAACCGAGAAACAACTCAACTTGCTGCTGAACGATTTTTTCGTCGGCTGCGACTTAGAGATTGAATTCCAGACACCTACCTTGGAAGTCCTTCTCAGTTCGCCGAAACTCTACGTTGATGACGGCTTCAGAAATGCCGTTGAGAACAAAGGCCACGGACTTCAACGAGCTATAATATTCACGATTTTGAGACGCTATGCGGAATATATAACTTGCTCCGCCGAGGGGAAAAAGCGCAATCTCATCCTGGCTGTTGAGGAACCCGAACTCTACATGCACCCGCAGGCGCAACGAACTATTCGCAGAGTTTTCCGCAAGATTGCCGAAAGTGGCGACCAAGTGCTTTTCTCCACCCACTCAGCCCTACTTGTAGATGTCTCATATTTCGATGAGATCATTCGCCTAGAAAGTAGATGTCAAACGTCTGGTGGCAAAAAAACGACAGAAAGCACAGCTTGGCAGTTGCCTATGTCCCGAATGATTCAGGACGTTGTGGCTCGCTTTCCGAAACTCAAAGGTAAGGTCTCATCTGAATCCATGCGTGATCGATATTCTCATGCTTATAATCCACGCCGTAATGAAGGGTTTTTTGCCTCTAAGATAATTCTTGTGGAAGGGCCGACTGAGGAATACAGCCTGCCGATTTATAGCGACGCGATTCCAAATTGCGCTTTTGATCCTCAAGGTATCAGCGTTGTGGAATGTGGCGGAAAAGGAGCGATGGATCGGCTTTACAGAATTTTCAATGAACTACATATACCTTGCTATATCCTGCTCGATTATGATAGCGGCAACTCAGATAAGAACGTTATCGCTAAATCCAAAGAACTTCTTGCCTTGGCTGGAGAAAGCCAAAATGAGCCTCAGTCTCTCTTTGTCGCAAACACCATAGCGTGCTTTCCAAAAAATTGGGAAACTGACTTAAAAAGCGAAATCCCAGACGTAGATGTTCTAACCGGTGACGCCAAAAAAGAACTGGGTTTAAGTGATGATACAGGCAAGCCGCTTATCGCGCGTTATATCGCCAGGAAACTCACATCCCGTAATCCTGCATTCATTTCTCCAAGCTTAAAGACAATTATTGAAAGGGCGATTGAAGTCAAATGGAGCAAAAGCTGCCTTCAGGGGGATACTTTCTGTGCCGTAGCGAACCCACCTGACGCAAAAGACAATGGAGAGGTATAGTGGTAACAAGCCTCAATCGTGAACTCTGCGATTTTCAATGATAACTCGGCTTAACGTTTTTTTATTGATTTCAGTGTAAAGAAACATCTGTGAGATGGGAAATTTAATGTCGACTCAATAATTCGACCAAATGATTACCTTCGTTGCGATTATAATATGACAAACAAAAAACAAAAACTCGAACTAACCTGGATCGGCAAGGAAAATCGGCCAAAGCTGGAGCCGCGTATTCTTCTCGAAGATCCGGAAAAGACCTATCACGCGCCGCACCAGATAACGAAGAAGGATGTTTTCTACAACAAGCTGATATTTGGGGATAACTTGCTGGCGCTGAAAGCGCTGGAGCATGACTTTGCAAGTAAGGTAAAGTGTGTTTTTATCGATCCGCCTTATAACACAGGGAGCGCGTTTGAGCATTATGACGACGGCATTGAACATTCGCTGTGGTTATCCTTGATGCGAGATCGGCTAGAGATTATTCGGCGGCTGTTGTCTGACGATGGGTCTCTCTGGATTACGATTGACGATAACGAGGCTCATTATTTGAAGGTGCTATGTGACGAAGTTTTTGGACGGTCTCAATTTATCGGTGGTGTCGTATGGGAAAAGTCGGACAGCCCACGAATGGATGCTCAGTTTTTTTCATCAAGGCATGATTACGTGCTTTCATTCGCGAAAAATATAGAGTCGCTGACATTTAAAAAACTATCACAAGAGAACGAAGAACTGCCACGTCACTATGATAAAAAAGATGAAGCAGGTCGTTCATATTACCTGAAACCACTTCGTGCAATGGGAGGACAAGGTGATAGTAGAGTAGCAAGACCGAATCTTTTTTATCCGCTTATCGCACCTGCCGATGGAACAGAAGTTTATCCAAAGAAGCAGAACGGGGCGGACGGAGCATGGCGATGGAGCAGGGAAAAAGTAGAAACCGAAAAAGAACGAATTGAATGGAGAAAAGGGAAGGCAGGTTGGACTCCATATTTCCGAATTTACGCAGATACATCGGTAGGGCGTCCTGTTGAGACAGTCTGGTTTCATAAGGACGTTGGTAGTAACCGGACGTCAAAAGCCGAAGTAAAGGCGTTTGTAAAGGAAATATCTCAATTCGATACGCCTAAACCAGAACGATTAATTAAACGAGTACTGGATGTGGTAACCAACCCCGGGGACCTTATCCTCGACTCCTTCGCCGGTTCCGGCACAACTGGCGCAGTGGCTCATAAAATGGGCCGGCGGTGGATCATGGTGGAGCTGGGCGAGCATTGCCATACCCACATCATCCCCCGCATGAAGAAGGTGATCGACGGGCAAGACCCGGGCGGGATAACCGAGGCCGTGGGTTGGAAAGGCGGCGGGGGATTCAGGTATTACCGGCTTGCGCCGTCTCTGCTCGAAAAAGACAAGTGGGGCAATTGGGTCATTAACAAACAATACAATGCCGCAATGTTGACGGAAGCGTTGTGTAAATTAGAGGGCTTTACCTATGCTCCGAGTGATGCGGTTTACTGGCAGCAAGGCCATTCGAGCGAACAGGACTTCATCTATGTCACAACGCAGAACCTGAACCATGACCAGCTCCAGGCTCTTTCCGATGAGGTCGGGGAAGGGCGGTCGCTTCTGGTCCTGTGCTCCGCCTTCCGCGGCAAATCCGACCGGTACCCGAACCTGACGATCAAGAAGATTCCGAACGCGGTTCTGAAGCGCTGCGAATGGGGGCATGACGACTACAGCTTGCAGGTGGAGAACCTGCCCAAGGCTCCGCCGAAACCGGGTCAGCAGGCGTTGTTCGAGGATGAGCAATGACAAAGGCCAGCGACGTCATCATTTATAAGACCGAAGACGGGACAGCCTCGCTCAAGGTGCGGCTAGACCATGAAACGGTTTGGCTGGACGCTCATCAGATGGCCCTTTTGTTCGGCAGAGACCGGACGGTCATCGTTCGGCACTTAAAAAATGTCTATGAAACAAAAGAGTTAGAGCGCAAGTCAACCAGTGCAAAAAATGCACAGGTTGCCGCTGACGGAAAAGTCCGCCAGATGGACATTTATAACCTTGATATGATCCTTTCGGTCGGGTACCGGGTAAACTCCAAACGCGGCACCCAGTTCCGACAATGGGCGACAAAGACGC
>Ga0209633_10005868_pt1 | contig 10642 bp, 6 predicted proteins | sample Cruoilmetagenom1_FD_187290 | JGI IMG/M metagenome (GOLD analysis project Ga0209633, IMG submission 187290) | Oil polluted marine microbial communities from Coal Oil Point, Santa Barbara, California, USA - Sample 1 (SPAdes) (version 2) | ecosystem: Environmental > Aquatic > Marine > Oil seeps ... | reverse complement strand
TTATTTCTCGGTTTGGTGGATATGGGCTTGTCCAGCTTGATTCGCCTTGTTCTAAATTAGATCAGGAGAAAAAAATTGGCGTTAAAATGGTATATAGTCCATGTTTATTCAGGGTTCGAGGATAAAGTAAAGGCAGCCCTGGAAGAGCGAATGGCTACTTCTCAGCATCCTGAAAAATTTGGGCAGGTGGTTGTACCTACTGAAGAGTATGTTGAATTAGTAAAAGGAAAAAGAAAAACCTCTTCGCGCAAATTTTATCCCGGGTATTTGCTGGTACAGATGTACCTGGATGATGAGACATGGCATATTGTTTATGATACTGCTAAGGTAACCGGTTTTCTTGGAGAGCGTAATAAACCCACACCTGTTTCAGATGAAGAGGTTAACCAGATTTTAAATCGGATGAAAGCCGGAAAATCCAAACCTCTGCCAAAATATTTATTTGAAGAGGGTGATGAGATTCAAGTGATTGATGGGCCCTTTACAAATTTTAATGGTACGGTGGAGGACGTTAATCCTGAAAAGGGTAAGATTAAAGTTCTGGTTAGTATTTTTGGACGTTCTACACCAGTTGAACTTGATTTTGTTCAGGTTACAAAGTTGTAAAACATATAAAGTTTTTTTATATCCGGTTCAGCCGGATCAGGAGTATAGAAATGGCAAAAAAGGTTATGGCACAGATTAAGTTGCAGGTTGAAGCTGGAAAAGCCAACCCATCCCCCCCGATTGGACCTGCGCTTGGCCAGCATGGTGTTAATATTATGGATTTTTGCAAGGCATTTAATGCCCGAACAGCAAACGAAGATGGAATGATTATTCCGGTTGTCATAACGGTTTTCCAGGATAGAACTTTTAATTTTATAACAAAAACACCTCCGGCTTCGATATTACTTAAAAAGGCGGCTAAGGTTGCCAAGGGCGCAAGTGATCCAAAGCGGGATAGAGTTGGTGAAGTAACACTCGAACAGGTCGAAGAGATTGCGAAATTAAAAATGGTAGATTTAAATGCCAATGATTTGGCCTCTGCCGCAAAGATTATATGTGGTACAGCCCGAAGCATGGGTATTGATGTCGCGCAAAATGAAGTGTGAAAGGCAAATACCTTTCACATATCCAGAATAGAAAATCCGGCTAAGGGAGTATATAAGAAAAAATGGCTAAACGTGGTAAGAAATTTCAGAAATCAAAAGAAAAAGTTGATTATAATAAAAACTACAACCTTGATGAGGCCATCCAGACTGTTCTTGATGCTGCTTATGCAAACTTCGATGAAACTTTGGATGTCGCGGTTCGTCTGGGAGTAGACCCTAGACATGCCGATCAAATGGTGCGCGGTACTGTTGTTCTGCCAAATGGCCTGGGCAGGGAGGTTAAGGTTTTAGTTTTTGCCAAAGGCGAGAAAGAGATTGAAGCAAAAGAAGCAGGCGCAGATTATATAGGAAACGATGAATTTATTGAAAAAATTAAAGGTGGCTGGTTTGGTTTTGATAAGGCAGTAGCAACACCTGATATGATGAGTTCCGTCGGTAAAATCGGCAGGCTTTTAGGTCCAAGAGGTTTGATGCCCAATGCTAAAGTTGGTACGGTAACTTTTGATATTTCAAGGGCGGTCAATGAGCTAAAAGCTGGAAAAATTGATTTTAGGGTCGAAAAAACCGGTATTGTGCATGCTCCTCTGGGAAAAGTATCTTTTGGCGCTGAAAAATTAGTCCAAAATATTTCAGCCTTTCTTGATAAGATTATACGTCTTAAGCCTGCCTCAAGCAAGGGGATTTACTTAAAAGGAATTGTTGTTTCAACAACCATGGGTCCTGGGGTTAAGATTGATACGGCTGATCTTAAGGAACTGATTAAATAATATATTATTATTATAATCTATTAACCTTTAGAGAAATCATAGCTCAATGTCAAAAAAAAATACAGATAAGGTGAATATATTAGCGCTTTGTTTTTTTAAGCCATCTCGCAGTATTTTGTCACATATCAAAGGCCTTATGATTAGAGTCTATATTCGAATTTGTACTGCCCAACTATTTTTTCATTGTAAATTCTGGTTTAATCCTAATCAATATGCTGTTTAATGCTGTACCAAAATATTATCTTAATAAAAAAAATGCGGTTTTTATATAAGCTCTAACTAAAAAATAATTTCTGTCAAAGACAGTGGGTACCTTTTACGGCAAACAAATTTATTGTTTAAATGGCAAAGCCAGCCTGCCCAGACAGTCCAAAAACAAATTTGTTAGAAGATCTGACATCATTTGTATCCTTATATTCACAAAAAGGTTGTAAATTGTCATAAATACGTAAAAGGAACCTCTGCTTTTTAGAATAAAGAAAGGAGGTGTTAAAACGTTTTGAATCTTGAAAAAAAGAAAAAAATTGTTGCTGACCTTAAGGAAAAATTTAACAAGGTAAAAGTTTTAATCGTAACCGACTATAAAGGTCTTGATGTAAAGTCGGTCAGCGAGCTTCGAAAAAAAATAAGGGAAGCAGGAGCTGAGTATCATGTGGTAAAAAATTCACTTTTGATTCGGGCCTCAGATGAAACTGATATTGCGCCTTTAAAAGAAAGTTTTAAAGGACCAAGCGCTGTAGCTTTTAGTTTTGATGATCCAGTCGCCCCTGCTAGGGTACTGACTGATTTTGCCAAAGAAAATAAAAAGCTGGAGATTAAAAAGGGAATTATAGATGGTAAGATCCTAGACTTAAAAGCAGTTAAAGCTCTCGCGAGCTTACCTTCTAAAGATATCCTGCTTGGACAGGTCCTTTCAACCATGAATGCGGTTCCAACCTCTCTGGTTCGGGCTCTCAATGATATTCCTGTTCGAATGCTCAATATACTGCAGGCCATTAAAGATCAAAAAGAGGCTGCTTAATAGAAATAAAGAAGAATATATTATATTTTGGAGGAACAAATAAGATGTCGGATATTACAAAAGAAGATGTTATTGAATTTATAGCAAATATGACAGTCATCGAGCTTTCCGAAATGGTTAAGGAACTTGAGGACAAATTTGGTGTATCAGCAGCAGCGCCGGTTGCAATGATGGCAGCCGGGCCTGGTGCTGGTGGTGGAGAGGATGCTGCTGAGGAACAGACTGAATTTGACGTAATTCTTATTGCTGTCGGGGATAAGAAAATTGCCGTTATCAAGGAAGTCCGCGCAATAACCGGATTAGGCCTTAAAGATGCCAAGGGCTTGGTTGACGAAGCTCCCAAGGCCGTTAAAGAAGGTCTTCCTAAAGAAGAAGCTGAAAAAATTAAGGCTCAACTGGAAGAAGTCGGGGCTCAGGTTGATTTAAAATAGGTTAGATCTATTTTTTTTTATACCGTGGTATTTAGATAAAGGTTACCCAAATAATTAGTGATTTTTCATTAATTACCGGCGCTCCGCTCACTGATGATAAAATTGATGATAAAATTGATGATAAAAATACAAAAGCTCTCTTTTTCATGCAAGTTTCAGATATTATATTATCGGTGAGCGAGTACCATGTGATTTTTCATAATTCATTGAGATGTTAAATTAATTATACGCGTAGCTGAAAAAACTGGTATATGGGATTCTATGAATCGCCTGTCTGAAAGCCTATAACTTTCAACTTAAGAAATAAATAGCGGAGATGCCATGTCGGAAATGATTTCCTTAAACAAACGTTTAAGAAAAAATTTCGGTAAGATAAAAAAAATAGTTGAAATACCGGATCTTATTGGAATGCAGCGGGAATCATATAAAAGATATTTGCAAAAGGATGTTCCCCCTGAAAAAAGGGAGGAGTGTGGACTGCAGGCTGTTTTTAAGTCTGTTTTTCCGATACGGGATTTTACCGGAAGTGCCTCGTTGGAATTTGTTTCCTATCGTTTTGCGGAAGTAAAACACAGTATGCAAGAGTGTGTTAACCGTGGGATGACTTACGATCTGCCGGTGCGAATTACCGTGAGACTGGTTGTTTATGATGTTGATAAAGAGACCGGTGTCTCTAATATTCGGGATATCAAGGAACAGGAAATCTATTTTGGCACCATCCCTTTGATGACTCCAAAGGGAACATTTATAATTAATGGGACAGAACGGGTAGTTGTAAGCCAGTTGCACCGTTCTTCAGGTGTATTTTTTGACCATGACAAAGGCAAAACCCATACCTCACATAAAATTATTTACAGCTCTCGGATTATTCCGGTTCGAGGTTCATGGATTGACATGGAGATCGATCCTAAAGATATTGTTTATATTAGAATTGATCGTCGCCGAAAATTTCCAGTAACGCTTTTATTTAAGGCGCTTGGGTATTCAACAGAGGATCTGCTGGACTATTTTTACAAGAAAGAAGAGATAGTTGTTGAAGGGGAGAATTATTTTAAAAAGTTTAATCCGAACTTCTTAAAAGGTAAAAAAGCATCCATTGATATTATTGATCCAGCAACTCAAGCTGTGATTCTCAAAAAGGGTCGTTTTTTTTCTGCAAAGGCTGTGAAAAATATTAAGGCAGCTCAAATAGAAAATATTCCAATTTATAAAGAAGAACTCCTGGACAGCTTTTTTTCCGAATCAGTTATTGACCCTGAAACAAAAGCTGAGCTTGTATTAACGAATGAAAAGGTAGATGAGGATGTTTTAGTTAAACTTAAAAATGCGGGCATTGAGCAGTTTAGGCTGCTTTATATCGATGGTCAGTTGAGCAGCGATTCAATTCAAAAGACTATCATGCTTGATAAGGTGGATACCAAGGAAGAAGCCCTGATTGAAATTTACAGGATATTAAGACCTGGAAATCCGGCAACTCCAGAGGTTGCTCAGGATTTTCTCGATAAACTATTCTTTCAATCCTCCTATTATGATCTTTCAGGAGTTGGTCGACTGAAAATAAATTTTCGCCTTGAGACTAATGCGCCCAATACTTTAAGAACTTTGAGAAAAGAAGATATCCTTCTTACCACAAAAACTCTGATTATGTTAAAAGATACCCAGGGAGTTGTTGACGATATAGATCATTTGGGTAACAGGCGTGTTCGAGCTGTTGGTGAGCTTTTGGAGAATCAATACCGGATTGGTCTTGTGCGAATGGAACGTGCCATAAAAGAGAGGATGAGCCTTCAGGAAGTTGATGCCCTTATGCCGCATGATCTGGTTAATCCTAAACCGGTAACTGCTGTAGTAAAAGAATTTTTTGGTACCAGTCAGTTAAGTCAATTTATGGATCAAACCAATCCCCTGTCGGAAACTACACATAAAAGACGTCTCAGCGCCTTGGGTCCTGGTGGATTAACCCGTGAAAGAGCCGGTTTTGAAGTTCGCGATGTTCATCCATCCCATTACGGTCGGATCTGTCCAATTGAAACTCCTGAAGGGCCGAATATTGGATTGATAGTTTCTCTTAGCACCTATGCCAGGGTTAATGATTACGGGTTTATCGAAACTCCTTATAGCGTTGTCAAGGACGCTCAGGTAACGAACGAGAAAAGATTTTTAAGCGCTTTTGAAGAAAAGAGTTCTCCCATTGCACAGGCCAACGCTCCTATTGATAAAGACCGTCGTTATATTAATCAACTGGTAACTTCCAGAGTGGAAGGTGAATTGATGATGATTGACCGGGAAAAGATAAAGATGATGGATATCTCACCTAACCAGCTGGTTAGCGTTTCCGCTTCTCTTATTCCTTTTCTGGAAAATGATGATGCCAACCGGGCTTTAATGGGTTCTAATATGCAGCGACAGGCGGTTCCTCTAAATATAAGCAGATCCCCTCTTGTGGGAACTGGTATTGAATCCGTCGTTGCCAAAGATTCCTGCGTTACCGTAGTCGCTGAAAGAGACGGTGAGGTTGTTGACGTTGAAGCTTTTCGGATTGTAATTAAACATGTTTTAAATGAAAATAATCCTGATAATCTGGTTTCAATTTATAATCTTTCAAAGTTTAAACGATCCAACCAGAATACCTGCTTTAATCATCGCCCGATTGTTAAGAAGGGTCAGCATATTAAGGCTGGTGATATTATAGCTGATGGCCCAGCAACTGAAAAAGGCGAACTTGCCCTTGGTAAAAATGTAACCGTAGCATTTATGCCCTGGGGGGGATATAACTTTGAGGATTCAATACTGGTCAGCGAAGGGCTTGTAAAGGAAGGAATTTACACATCTGTTCACATTGAGCAGTTTGAAGTTGTGGCCAGAGATACTAAACTGGGGAAAGAGGAAATTACTCAAGATATTCCCAATGTAGGAGAAGACGCCTTAAAAGATCTGGATGCAAGTGGTATAATACGTTTAGGCGCAGAAGTTAAACAGGGCGCTATCCTGGTTGGTAAAATTACGCCCAAAGGCGAGACTCAGCTTTCACCTGAAGAAAAGCTTCTGCGGGCTATTTTTGGAGAAAAAGCCGGTGATGTGAAAGATACATCCCTTCGAGTTCCTCCAGGAGTTGAAGGGATTGTCATTGACGCCAAGGTCTTTTCCAGGCGAGGGACTGATAAAGACGATCGTTCCCAAATAATTCAGGCCGCGGAAATTGCGGACCTGGAAAAGGATCGGGATGCTGAATTAGCGATTATTCAGGAAATTGTACGAAAAAGTCTGACCGAGCTTTTACTTGGCGCTAAATGTCAGGTGCCTCTGAAAATTAACAACCAGGAACTGATAGCTAAGGATACACCAGTCAGCGCCGGGCTATTAAGCGAAATACCTCTTTCTTCACTGGACGGCATAGTGCTGGAAGATGATATGCTTACGCAAAAAGTGCAGGAACATTTGGAAAGCTATCAGCGTCAATGTGATGAATGCCGCAAAAAATGTGATGAACTGGTTAGTCGTTTTGAACATGGAGATGAACTGCCACCAGGTGTAATTCGGATGGTCAAAATTTACGTTGCCATGAAACGAAAACTTTCGGTTGGTGATAAAATGGCTGGAAGGCATGGTAATAAGGGCGTTGTATCCAGAATTTTGCCTCAGGAGGATATGCCGTATTTTTCTGATGGAACACCTGTAGATATGGTTTTGAATCCATTAGGGGTTCCTTCAAGAATGAATGTAGGGCAGATTTTGGAAATTCATCTGGGCCGGGCTGCCAAAGGTTTGGGAGACCAGTTAAATCGCTTGCGTGAACAAAATGATTATAAAGAACTTAAAGCCAAGCTGCTTCGGATTTTCAACAATAGCGATGCACAAAAGCAGATCATGGAAGCTGATGATCAGGCGCTGGTAGCAATGGCCGAAGATTATAAGGACGGTGTTCATATGGCCACACCGGTTTTTGACGGGGCAGGTGAAAAAGAAATCAAAGCCTTACTGGAAGAGGCAGGGCTTGACCCATCCGCCCAGGCAACCTTATATGACGGTCGTACCGGCGAAGCCTTTAATGGGCAGATTACGGTTGGAACCATGTACATGCTCAAACTTCATCATCTGGTGGATGATAAAATTCATGCCCGCTCTATCGGGCCTTACTCACTGGTGACTCAGCAGCCCTTAGGCGGGAAGGCTCAATTTGGTGGGCAGCGTTTAGGGGAAATGGAGGTCTGGGCCATGGAAGCTTATGGGGCTGCTTTTGCGCTTCAGGAGTTTTTAACCGTAAAATCAGATGATATGGCTGGTAGAACCCGTATGTATGAAAAGATAGTCAAGGGGCAAAATATTCTTGAACCTGGTATTCCGGAATCATTTCGGGTACTTCTCAAAGAGTTGCAGAGTTTGGGTTTACAGGTTGATCTTCTGGAAAAATAATAATTGACCGGCACTTAACACCTGAATTTGTCTCTTAACAACATTAAATTTGATTGTTTATCTTTTCCGGTTTGTCCGGGTTAGGAATTAGATATGGAAACATTATACGATTTTTTTGCAAAACCAACTGATCCAAGGCGTTATACCGGAGTTCAGATTGCTTTGGCCTCTCCTGAAGATATCTTAGGCTGGTCATTTGGTGAAATTAAAAAACCAGAGACTATAAATTATCGAACCTTCAAACCGGAAAGGGATGGTCTGTTTTGCGCAAAAATATTTGGCCCTACCAAAGATTATGAATGTAACTGCGGTAAATATAAGAGGATGAAACACAGGGGCGTTGTCTGTGAAAAATGCGGGGTTGAGGTTATTCAGTCAAAAGTCAGGCGGGAGAGGATGGGTCATATTAAACTGGCCACCCCGGTTTCTCATATCTGGTTTTTAAAAAGTTTACCTAGTAAATTGGGCAATCTACTTGATTTGACATTGAAAAATATGGAAAAGGTGCTCTATTTTGATAATTATATTGTCATTGACCCAAAAGAGACCCCACTTGCCAAATGCCAGTTGCTTTCAGATGAAAAATATTATGAAGCCATAGAAACTTATGGGTCTAATTTTGAGGCCGGCATTGGGGCTGAAGCAGTAAAAAAACTGCTTGAAGATATAGATCTAGAGACTTTATATCACCAGTTAAGAGCTGAAATCCAGGCTACAGGATCAATGGCCAAACGGCAAAAATTGTCCAAACGGCTTAAAATCGTTGATGCTTTTCGACGTTCCGGATTGAATCCAGCCTGGATGATTATGGATGTTATCCCGGTTTTACCGCCTGATTTAAGGCCCTTAGTGCCCTTAGAGGGAGGGCGGTTTGCAACTTCTGACCTGAATGATCTTTATCGAAGGGTTATAAACCGTAATAACCGCTTGAAACGCCTGGTTGATTTAAAGGCTCCGGATATAATCATTCGTAATGAAAAACGTATGTTACAAGAATCTGTTGATGTTCTTTTTGATAATGGACGTCATGGCCGGGCAATTACCGGAACCAATAAGAGGCCTTTAAAATCTCTAAGTGACACTTTAAAAGGAAAACAAGGGCGTTTTAGACAGAATTTACTTGGTAAACGGGTTGATTATTCCGGCCGGACAGTTATTACTGTTGGGCCAAATCTTCGGTTGCATCAATGTGGATTACCAAAAAAAATGGCTTTGGAGCTGTTTAAGCCATTTGTTTATTACCGTCTGGAACAAAAAGAAGAGGTTTCTACTGTTAAAAGTGCGAAAAAACTGGTGGAACAGGAGTTGCCGGTTGTGTGGGATACTTTGGACGAAGTAGTCAAAGAGTATCCTATTATGCTTAACCGGGCACCAACCCTGCATCGCCTGGGAATTCAGGCATTTGAACCGACCTTGATTGAAGGCAAGGCTCTTCAGCTGCATCCGCTGGTTTGTACCGCATTTAATGCTGATTTTGATGGAGATCAGATGGCGGTTCATATTCCCCTTTCAGTCACCTCACAGATTGAAGCCAGGGTGCTGATGCTCGCCAGTAATAATATTCTTTCTCCAGCTAATGGCAGCCCTATTATTGTACCGAGTCAGGATATTGTTCTTGGAATATATTATATGACCAGAACAATAAAGGGGGCAAAGGGCGATGGTAAAATTTTTTCCAATATGCAAGAGGTTCGATCAGCATACGATTCCAAGGCACTGGATTTACATACACCGATATTTGTCAGAATTGACGGGGAGCGAAAGGAAACAACTGCCGGCCGAATTTTGCTGTGGGAAGTTATTCCCAAAGACAGTATTATGGCTATGCATCATATTGAGGTTGAAGATAAGACCACAGCTCAGGAAATTTTAAAAAAGCTGGAAGATGGTCAGGCTTTTAGCGAAATGATCAAGTCTTATCCCATGAGCACAAAGAGCAAAACCGGTAGCGATCTGGGGCTGTTGCGAGTTGATGAATTTCAGCGTATATTTAACGCCCTGCCCGATGATACTGATCGGCTTTTTGCCCTTAAACCAGGTCAGACCAGCAGCATTATATTAATTGGTGAATCCTATCATCTTTTCAAGGTTTTGGAAAAACGTCATGGAATTCCTTTTGATTCCGTTAATCAGGTCATGGATAAAGGTGCGTTACGCGAATTAATCGATTTTGCCTACCGAAATTTAGGAAATAAAGCCACAGTAATTTTAGCGGATCGATTAAAGGATATCGGCTATAAATATTCGACTAAGGGCGGACTTTCAATATCCATTGACGCAATGCTTATTCCTGACACAAAATGGGATATTTGTAGCCAGGCAGAAGATAAAGTTACCCAGATTAATAAACAATATAATGAAGGTCTGATCACCCAGGGCGAAAAATATAATAAGGTCGTTGATATCTGGGCAAAAGCAACTGATGATGTTGCCGATGAAATGATGGAGGCCATGAAAAAATCACCTCATCTGGATGCAGATGGAAGACCGGTTCAGGACGAGGATGGTAACCCTGTTTATGATGAGAGTTTTAATCCGATTTATATGATGGCTGAGTCCGGGGCAAGGGGCAGTAAGGATCAAATGCGGCAGCTGGCTGGAATGCGTGGTTTAATGGCCAAACCATCAGGTGAAATTATTGAAACACCGATTATGGCTAATTTCAGAGAAGGGCTTTCAGTGTTGCAGTATTTCAGTTCTACTCATGGTGCACGTAAAGGTCTTGCAGATACAGCGCTAAAGACAGCCAATTCAGGTTACCTTACTCGCAGACTGGCTGATGTGGCTCAGGATTGTGCTATCGTTGAACAGGACTGTGGCACCATGATGGGAGTTGATGTTGAGCCTCTGATGGAAGGTGGCGAGGTTATACAGCGGATAGGAGATCGGATTCTGGGAAGAGTAGTAAATGAGGATATT
>Ga0209633_10005867_pt1 | contig 10644 bp, 6 predicted proteins | sample Cruoilmetagenom1_FD_187290 | JGI IMG/M metagenome (GOLD analysis project Ga0209633, IMG submission 187290) | Oil polluted marine microbial communities from Coal Oil Point, Santa Barbara, California, USA - Sample 1 (SPAdes) (version 2) | ecosystem: Environmental > Aquatic > Marine > Oil seeps ... | reverse complement strand
AGTAGAAGCAAAAAATGATGCAGAACATATAACGATGGTGCTCTACCCAAACGATGCGAGTGAAAATGGTAAGGAACTTCGCCTAAAACAACAATATTTCCTGGCCTCTGCCAGCTTGCAGGATGTTTTTAGAATGTGGAGCCTCAACGAGGACAATCAATTACAACACTTTGCGGAGCAGAATGTTTTTCAAATGAATGACACTCATCCAACCATTGCCGTGGCGGAATTAATGCGTCTGCTTCTGGATGAAAAACGTTTGTCATGGAAAGAGGCATGGGCGATTACCTCGAAAACCATGGCCTATACAAACCATACGCTGTTGCCAGAAGCACTTGAAAAATGGCCGGTGCCACTGTTTGAAAAATTATTACCACGCTTACTGCAAATAATTTACGAAATTAATGCCCGTTTTCTTAAGGTGATAGCCATGAAATGGCCGGGGGATAGTGAACGTCAGGCGCGCATGTCCATCATCGAAGAGGGTGACATTAAATATGTACGTATGGCCTATCTGGCGATTGTCGGCAGTTTTTCCGTTAATGGCGTGGCTGCACTACACTCAAAATTATTGACCGAGGGTTTGTTTAGAGACTTTTATGAGTTGTGGCCGGAAAAATTCAATAACAAGACCAATGGTGTTACTCCGCGGAGATGGATGGCACACTCTAATCCATTAATGAGTAGCTTTATTACTGAAAAAATTGGTGACCAATGGATATATGACCTGGAAAAAATACACCAATTGAAGAAATATGCTGATGATAAGGTGTTTGCTGAAAATTGGCATCATGTAAAACTAAATAATAAAAAAAGACTGGCAAGTCTGGTTAAAAATATGTGTGGCGTCGATTTTGATGTGGAGTCTATTTTTGATGTTCAGGTCAAAAGAATTCATGAATACAAACGCCAATTGCTCAATGTCTTGCATGTTATTCACCTATATGGCCGTATAAAACGAGGTGACACACATAACTGGACTAATCGCTGCGTGCTCATTGGCGGTAAAGCAGCACCTGGTTATCGTATTGCAAAATCTATAATCAAGCTAATTAATAACGTTGCGGATATTATTAATAATGATCCGCAAGTAAATAAGATGCTCAAATTAGCATTTATTCCAAACTATGGAGTTTCCAAGATGGAAATCATCTGCCCTGGCACGGATCTGTCAGAGCAAATATCAACCGCAGGTAAAGAGGCATCTGGCACAGGTAACATGAAATTTATTATGAATGGTGCCATCACCATAGGCACTTATGATGGTGCGAACATTGAAATCCTGGATGCTGTGGGTGAAGATAATTTCTTCCTGTTTGGTATGAATGAAGATGAAGTGGAAAGGCGTAGAGTAAATTACCACCCACAACAGTTGGTCGAGGAAGATGAGGATCTAAAGCATGTTATGCATCTATTAAGCTGTGGACATTTTAACTCGTTTGAGCCGGGTATTTTTGATGAAGTCATTGCCTCACTTCTAAATCCACATGATCCCTGGTTAACGCTGGCCGACTTTAGAAGCTATATTGATGTACAGGCCATGGTCTCACGTACTTACCGAGACCGGGCGACATGGTTAAAAATGAGTATTAACAATACAGCCTCCAGCGGATATTTTTCTACTGATAGGACAATGAAGGAATATAATAATGATATTTGGAAGTTGGAGTATTGAAAGGTGTCTGTGTGTTAGGTGCTTGTAGCGAGGCGAGTGGGAAATCGAGAATCATCCTAAAATCGACAAACTCCTAGCGTTGTGACATGAGAGGCATTCTCATGTCACCAGATCAGGAGCATTGCGCATAGTACGCTCTGGAATTTCGGCTATAGTAAGTGCAACCTCAATCAGACCTGACAGTGCCGCTTGGGTAGGCAAGTCGTGAAGCCTTGAATCCGCCATATAACGTTCAATATATACCCGTAATGTTGCCCCCTGTGTTCCAGTACCGGATAATCGATAGACAATACGTGATTCATCATCGAACAGAATCCTGATACCTTGATTCAAGCTAACAGTATTATCGACGGGATCCGTATAAGAAAAGTCATCAGAAAATAATATTGTGTGGTTTGCGTAAGTTTTTCCCGTCAATGAGGCAGTCTGTGCTCTTAGGTTTTGCATCAAGGAATTTGCGACTTTACTGTCGATGGCCTCATAATCATGCCGCGTGTAGTAATGCCGCCCGTAGCGTTTCCAGTGAGCGCGGGTAATTTCTTCAACAGATTGCTGCTTAATCGCTATCAGGTTTAGCCAGAATAAAACCGCCCAGATACCATCTTTTTCACGAATGTGATCCGATCCGGAACCAAAACTTTCCTCTCCACAAAGGGTGATCCGTTTATCATCCAGCAGGTTGCCAAAGTATTTCCATCCCGTTGGTGTTTCATAGCAGTCTACACCGAGGTTTTTTGCGACTTTGTCAACCGCACGACTGGTCGGCAAGGAACGCGCCACACCCCTTATACCCTGTTTATAGCCTGGTAAGTGATGGGCATTGGCAGCCATTATTGCCAGGCTGTCACTCGGGTTAACAAAGAACCTTTTACCAAGAATCATATTCCGATCGCCATCTCCATCTGAGGCTGCACCAAAGTCAGGCGCACTGGAACCTGAGTTGAGTTGTTGCACCAGTTCTTTGGCATGGGCCAAATTTGGATCAGGGTGTCCGCCAGCGAAATCTTCTTTAGGATCACCATTAATAATCGCCCGGAGATTAGCGGATAGTCGTTTACCAAGAATCTCTTTCGCATAGGGACCTGTGACGGCATGCATGGCATCAAAACATATGGAGAATACGCCAGATGCAAATAGTGATTTGATTTTAACAAAATCAAATAACTGTTGCATTAAGTCCGCATAGTCGAGAACTGAATCAATCACGTCGATTTGCATTTTACCGATAAAACATGTGTGTAGCTTGTCGAGTGGAATATCGTTTGCTTCGAAAATCTGGTAGCTGTCGATTGCTTTGCTGATTTCATACACCGCATCAGTAAATGAAGTTGGGGCAGGGCCACCATTGGCGATATTAAATTTAATCCCAAAGTCACCATCAGGGCCTCCGGGATTGTGGCTGGCGGACAGGATAATACCTCCAGCGGCGCGGTATTTTCTTATCAGGTAAGATACTGCCGGTGTCGATAACAAGCCATTTTGACCTACCATCACCTGTTTTACACCATTGGCAGCAGCGATTTTTAGAATAACCTGGAGGGCATGTGAATTGTAGTATCGACCATCTCCACCGAGGATTAACAGGTTATCTTTTAAGTCAACAGCCACATTGAAAATAGATTGAACAAAGTTTTCCAGATAATGTCTCTTCTGAAAGGCTATTACTGTCTTACGCAGGCCGGAGGTACCCGGTTTTTGGTCAGAAAAGGGGAGGGTTGCTATAGTTTTTATTTTCATCGCTGTTTTCCAGGCTATCTGGTTCTTTGTCCAGACTGATTATATCATGGACAAGATTTGTGCACATAATGTTATTGAAGCCTATGGAGTAAGCGATAACCTATCGCTATGCTCTGCTATGATGTATATATAAGGTGTTCTGGCAATTTCAGGCAGAAATAAAGACATAAAAACATCTGCTAAGAAATAAACTGTCTTGTGGCTGTTGGAACGAGATTTGACGATACACATAAATAGTAAACATGAATAAACTACCCTGCAGCAAGCTGATGGGGGTATTAGATTGTAGGAGGGGTCTGCTGGCATGAGTTTTTATCCATGTCAATCGCGCCCCGCCCCTATTTTCGCAGCACCAAAAGTAGGCGCCTTAGGCGAGCTGTGGGGAATTGAACCCTATGGGATTAAATCAACCGACAATGATGTTAGGAGATAAAGCCATTATGTCTGCACTTACACAATCAACCACATGGTTGGCCCTGGAAAAACATTATACCGAAATTCAGCATCTTCACATGAGGGATATGTTTGAGGAAGATAAAAACAGGTTTAACAAGTACTCCCTCGAGTTAAACGATATACTCTATGATTATTCCAAGAATCGGATCAATAATAAGACAGTAAAACTATTACTACAACTGGCCGATGAGGCAAATCTACACTCATGGATAGAGAAGATGTTCAATGGTGAGGCCATTAACCATACGGAACATCGTGCCGTGTTACATGTTGCTTTACGAACCCAGGGGGATCAGCCTCTATTGATTAATGGGGTGGATATTCTTCCTGAAATCAGGCAAGAGCGAGAACATGTAAAGCTGTTGGCGGAAAGTATCAGGTCCCGAAAGTGGCGCGGCGTGACTAATCAGCCCATTACAGATGTGGTCAACATCGGTATCGGCGGTTCTCACCTGGGACCGATGATGGTAACTGAGGCCCTAAGGCCCTATACACTGCATGATCTGAACGTGCACTTTGTCTCCAATATTGATGAAAACCATATTAATGATACGTTGGAGGACCTGAATCCAGAGACCACCTTTTTCATCATTGCCTCGAAGACCTTTACCACGCAGGATACTATGGTTAACGCAGAAACTGCGCGCCAGTGGTATATCAATAAAGTCGGCAGTGATGAATCTATTAATCGTCATTTCGCTGCGGTTACATCGAATGTGAAGTTGGCAATAGATTTTGGAATTGCTGGCGACAATATTTTCAAAATGTGGGATTGGGTAGGTGGTCGCTATTCACTCTGGTCGGCAATAGGGTTACCGATTGTCATTGCTATTGGCTCGGAACAATTTGATGAAATGCTCAAAGGTGCATCTGAAGTGGATCAACACTTCCGCTCAGAGCCGCTAGAAAAAAATATCCCCGTGATAATGGCTTTACTGGGTATCTGGTATAATAATTTCTTTCAGGCGCAAACCATGGCCATATTACCTTACGATCAACACCTGCATCGTTTTCCATCCTATCTGCAACAGGCCGACATGGAAAGCAATGGCAAATATGTGGATCGACAAGGTGCTGAAGTCGACTATACTACTGGCCCGGTCGTTTTTGGTGAAATTGGCATTGCCGGGCAGCACGCATTTTTTCAATTGTTGCACCAGGGCACTAAGTTAGTACCAGCAGATATTCTTGCGCCGGTTTATAGTCTGCGTTGTATTGCTCGACATCATCGTGCGCTAATGTCAAACGTCTTTGCGCAGACAGAATCACTGATGCGTGGCAAGACTAGCAAGGAGGCCTACCTGGAATTAAAAGCCGAAGCTTATGATGAAGAACAAATCAAACAGCTCCTGCCATACAAAATATTTCCCGGTAATAGACCCACCAGCACGCTGCTATTCGATACACTGGATCCAAAGACACTCGGCACTATTATTGCGCTCTATGAGCATAAAATATTTGTTCAAGGTATAATATGGAACGTCAATTCATTTGATCAATGGGGCGTTGAGCTAGGCAAACAAATGGCAAAAAGCATTCTGCATGAATTAAATGATATTGACACAATTAGCTCACATGACAGCTCGACAAATGGGCTAATCAATCGATATAAAAGACGCCGACCAAAAGGCTCACGTCAAGTTCCCCGGGGTTAATTATGAAAATACTGGCAGGCGATATCGGTGGAACCAATACACGCCTCATTTATGCTGATGCAGATACTTCCAATCAACAAATACAAGCCGAGAAATATTATCCCAGCTCGGAATATAGCAGCCTGCTTGCAGTTATAGAGCGTTTTTATGCTGAACATCATATTGATGCTGGTGTAGATGCCGCCTGTTTTGCAATTGCCGGGCCAGTCAAGGCAGGGATTGCTACTGTGACGAACCTCCCCTGGATCGTTAGCGAGCGCGAATTGAGTAATCATTTGGATATACCTCTGGTAAAAATTATTAATGATTTTACCGGGGTGACATATGGTATTTCCGAGTTAAACGATACAGATTTCCTGATTATGCAACAAGGATTGTTAAGTGACGATAGCTCGTACAAACCAGATGCGGCTGTCATCGGTGCCGGTACAGGGCTTGGTGTATCACATCGAGCATGGATAAATGGTCACTATCAGGCCTTTTCGAGCGAGGCAGGGCACGCGGGTTTTGCACCCGAAAACGAGCTACAATGCAAACTATTGTCCTGGTTACAAAAAAAGTACACGCATGTTAGTCTGGAAACGCTTTTATCTGGCAAGGGACTGTATACAATTTATACGTTTTTACATGAGGCATGCGAATTGCCTGAGTCGGCGGCGATAAATCATGCCATGCAGAATGCAGACCCGGCACGGATTATTACCGCATCTGCGCTTTCAGGCACTGATGACCTGTGCTCAAGAACCGTGGGGTGTTTTGTCGATATTTACGGTGCTGCGGCTGGTAATGTCGCCTTGCATTATTTTCCCATAGACGAAATATATATAGCAGGCGGAATTGCATCAAAAATCAGACAGATATTATCAGGGCCGCGCTTCATAAATGCCTTTGTCAATAAGGGTCCGATGACATCCAATATGGAAAAAATAACCGTAAAACTGATAACTCAGGAAAAGGTTGGTTTATATGGCGCCTTATCTACGGCACGCTCCATACATACCGCCTATAATAAAGAGTGACAAGGCTTGTTGAGTTGTACACGTAATAATTCAATATTTAAGTGTGTGCGACAAACTTTACCGAGGCTTCTGCTAGGCAGAATATTATTTTATCGTATCAATATCGCCTCCCCTGAGACAACGCAATAAGCATAATCGATAGACTGTAGGAATAAGAGCTTACATGACTGTACGTGCAGACCAATTGTATATTACGCTATTAAGCGTTCATGGGTTAATTCGTGGCCACAATCTTGAGTTGGGATGTGATGCCGATACTGGTGGACAGACCTTGTATGTACTTGAACTTGCTCAGGCCTTATCGCGCCATCCCTCTGTAAAATGCGTGGATTTAATTACAAGACGTATCGTCGATCCAGTAATCTCAGATGACTATGCTCATCATATAGAAACACTCTCAAATAAGTTACGCATTGTACGTATTGATGCGGGGCCTGATGGTTACGTCCAAAAGGAGAAATTATGGGATTACCTGGATATTTTTGCTGACAATGTAGTTAATTTTTATAGGGACTGTAACCTGTTGCCCGACATTATTCACAGCCATTATGCTGATGCTGGATATATTGGCGCAACCCTGGCGAATCAATTGGGGATTCCCTTGATACATACCGGACATTCTCTGGGGCGTGTAAAACGGCGACACCTGCTGGCAAGTGGCCTGACAAGCCAAGAGGTTGAAGAACGTTATAACATGACGCGCCGCATTGAGGCGGAAGAAGTTGTACTGGCCACGGCAGAACGTGTCATTACCAGCACTCATCAGGAGATAGAGGAGCAATACGAACTCTATGATCACTATCAGCCTGAACAAATGCGTGTTGTACCACCGGGCACAGACCTGAAGAAATTCAGGCCTCCTGTGGGAGATGAGTTAAAATCACCTCTGTTGGATGACATTGGCAAATATTTAAAACATCCAGAAAAACCTATCATTTTGGCCTTGTCACGTCCCGACAAACGTAAAAATATCGTCGCTTTGGTTGATGCCTATGGACAATCACCAAAATTACAGGAGCTCGCAAATCTAATCATAATTGCCGGAAATCGTAACGATATTGATGATCTTGATGAAGGAGCACAAGAAGTATTCCATGAATTACTGGTTGCTATTGATCGATATGATATCTGCGGTTGTGTCTCGATGCCCAAGCACCATCGGCGTGATCAAGTACCCTTGTTTTATCGTATTGCTGCGGCATCTGGCGGTGTATTTGTGAACCCGGCATTAACCGAGCCGTTTGGCTTGACATTGATTGAGGCGGCCGCTTCTGGCCTGCCAATTGTGGCAACAGAAGATGGTGGTCCGCGAGATATTATAGGCTATTGTAAGAACGGTTATCTGATTAACCCGTTGCAGACGGAGACAATTATCGATGCGCTGTTAAAATTCTTGCAAGACAAGAAAGCATGGCAGGAATGCGCCGCGAACGGCATAGAGGGTGTGCGCGAACACTATTCATGGGATGCCCATGCCAAACATTATATCTCTATTGTGACACCTATTGCTGAACGCTCAGAGGTATTGGTGCGCAAACCTATACATTCGCGTAAAGCACCCTATCGAGATCGCGCCATCGTAAGTGACCTGGATCAAAACCTGATAGGTGACGAACAATCGTTAAAACACTTAGTTGAAATTTTACGCAAACATCGTAAGAGTACTGAGTTTGTTGTTGCAACCGGTCGGCGTTTTGATTCGGCGCTGAGAACAATGAAGAAACACAATATACCTGAACCAGACATTCTGATCACCAGTAGTGGCACAGAGATATACTACGCCCCCAAGTTTTCTGCAGATATTTCATGGAGCAAGCATATAGATTATCACTGGTCACCTCATAAAGTTAGAGAATTACTGGCGGAACTACCGGGTCTGAAACTGCAACCAAAATCCGAGCAAAGTCGCTTTAAGATTAGCTACTACATTAATCCTGAAATCGCCCCTGATATTGAAACTATTAATAGCCTGCTGCATCAAAACGAACAATCATTACATCTAAATTTCGCCTTTGGGCAGTTTCTGGATGTGTTGCCACAACGCGCCTCAAAGGGGCTTGCCTTGCGCTACGTTGCTGACCGTTGGCAAATCCCATTGGAGCGTATTTTTGTCGCCGGTGGCTCAGGCGCAGATGAAGACATGATGCGTGGCAACACCCTGGCAGCAGTCGTGGCGAACCGTCACAATGAAGAATTGACCTGCCTTGTCGATGTGGAACGTATTTATTTTGCAAACAAGCCCTTCGCTGAAGGCATACTTGAGGCGCTTGATTATTATGAATTCTTTAATAACGGCAAAACCTCAAATGATTAAAAACAATTCTACAGGGGAATCCAGGCTGCTGCTGTGTACTGATATGGATAGAACTATTATTCCCAATGGTGCGCAATCGGAACATTCACTGGCTCGCCGCCAGTTCAATGAGTTTTGTAATTTACCGCAGGTTTCGCTTGTCTATGTTACTGGTCGTCATCAAAAACTAGCCAAGCAAGCCATAAAAAATTATGCTCTGCCCGAGCCAGACTATGCTATTACCGATGTTGGCACCATCATCTATCGTATTCAAAATCAACAATGGCAGGAGATCCCGGATTGGGGTATTGATATTGAAAAAGGCTGGAATGGCAAAACCCATTCACAATTAAAAGCATTATTTAGTGACATCACCGAACTCAAACTACAACAAGTTGACAAACAAAATATTCACAAGCTGAGTTATTATGTCTCCACACATGTCAACGAGAAAAAATTATTGTCTCTCATGACTAAACGCCTCGACGAGAAGCGTGTGCAATCCAGCCTGATATGGAGTATTGACGAACCCAAGGGTATTGGCCTGTTGGATGTGTTGCCAAAAAATGCCACTAAATTACACGCCATTGAATTCTTACGGCAACAATTAAACTATTCACTGGACGAGATAGTTTTTGCTGGTGATAGTGGAAATGATTTGCCTGTATTGGCTAGTCCAATACCCTCGGTGCTGGTTGCCAACGCATCACCAGAGGTAAAAAAGACAGCACAGAGACTGTCTAATGATAATCCGCATGCACTTTTTCTTGCTACGGGCAAGCAAACCAATATGAATGGTAACTATGCAGCAGGTGTCTTGGAGGGCGTCAGTCATTTTGCGCCCTCATTTTGCACACATCTCGAACAAATCGGCTTTTGCGATGAGCAATAGACTCCAGCCGATTGTTTTTGGTGAGGTTCTGTTTGACTGCTTTCCTGATGGCCAACAGATACTGGGAGGTGCGCCATTTAATGTTGCCTGGCATTTACAGGCCTTTGGGGATAGACCCTATCTCATATCCAGAGTAGGGGAAGATTCACCTGGCAGGAAAATTCTTCAGGCTATAGAAGAGTGGGGCATGGATATTTCTTGTATACAGACCGACTCTCAACACCAGACCGGCCGTGTCGATATAACGCTGATTGATGATGAACCGCATTACACCATTACACCGAACTGTGCCTATGACTTTATCGATTTCGAAAATATAAATATACCAATTAATCATGGTATTCTTTATCACGGTACGCTGGCACTTCGCAATGCCAACTCGCGACAGTCCTATGAGAGGCTGGCAAATCTCCCAGGTATATCGACCTTTCTTGATGTTAATTTACGTGCCCCATGGTGGCAAAAAGATAAGGTCTGCGACTGGTTACAACGTGCTCGATGGGTCAAACTAAACCTTGATGAACTGCTTCAATTAAGTGATATCAGCGGTGATATCGAACAGCAGATGACCTGGTTACAGAAAAAATACGAACTTGAGTTGCTGATTGTGACAAGAGGGGAGGAAGGGGCCATTGTTCGCAGTCATGAAGGAGCACTCTATATGTCAACACCGCCTGAAATCCCACAATTTGTTGATACTGTTGGCGCAGGGGATGCCTTTACAGCCGTCTTTTTACATGGATTAATATTGCAAACCTCCCTCATTGATACACTCAATGCCGCCCAGAAGTTTGCCAGCAGGGTGGTGGGGCTACGTGGCGCAATATCACATGATCCTGATTTTTATCAGCCATTTAGAGCCGAATGATATCTCTGGAAGACATTAATATTTAAAGGTAATGTATGTACGAACAGGT
>Ga0209633_10005866_pt1 | contig 10645 bp, 8 predicted proteins | sample Cruoilmetagenom1_FD_187290 | JGI IMG/M metagenome (GOLD analysis project Ga0209633, IMG submission 187290) | Oil polluted marine microbial communities from Coal Oil Point, Santa Barbara, California, USA - Sample 1 (SPAdes) (version 2) | ecosystem: Environmental > Aquatic > Marine > Oil seeps ... | reverse complement strand
GGGTGCCGCCATGCGTCACGCGGGTCACTACCTCGGCCACCAGCAAAGCGATAAAAAACTGTTGTTGATACTGACCGATGGGGAGCCTTCTGATATTGACACCGATGACGCGCGATTATTGATCGAGGATACGGCTATGGCGGTTAAAGAACTCGACCAGGCCGGTATCTACACCTACTGCATTAACCTGGATCCAGATGCTGATGACTATGTGCAGGACATATTTGGTAATCAGTACACCGTGATTGACAATGTGGAAAGTCTGCCTGAGAAACTTCCGCAGTTATTTATGGCATTGACCAAATGAACATCACGGCGTAGAAGCACGCCTGGTGTGAACCTGTAATTCTTGGAAAAAACCTGATATTGATTGGCGCATTTTTCTCACAGTGATTTGAGAATATGCCCATTGTGCTGCACAAGCCCACAAACGAATACTTTCAGTATTTGTTTGAACCATGGGATTACACTCGCATCAGGCTCGCCAAGAACCCATAATCATGGTTCGTACCTGGAAATTGAAGTCATTGATCGAGGTCGTAACGACTCGAGTTTTCCATTATCCACCCTGTCAGGGCGCAAGCAAGCTTGCAAGCCCAACACCGACAAAATTGGCGATTGCATAACCCATAATCCCGACCATGAGCCCGGGTGTCACCAGCGTCCGCCACCCTCTTGATGCCGAGATTGCAGCCGGTGCCACCGGTCCGCCGATGCATGCCAGCGATGCGATGACGATCTCGGCCAAGTCCATCTTAAACAACTTCGCACCGAGGACAATCACAACAAGGTGTATCATGATAATGAAAGAGGCATAAACAAACACCATCACACCGGCCTCGATCATCACTGCCACATCCGCGCCCGCACCGATAGTTGCGAAAAAGACATACATCATCAGTATGCCGGTCTCAAACGCACCGTGCAGATTTTCAAGCTGGTGGTGAAACACATTAGCCACCAACAGCGTGATGGCGGTGATGAACAAGATGCCGTAGTTGGGGATATTCAAAACACCAGCGATGCCATACCCGATAGCACTGATGGCGAGGCTTATCGTCAAGGCCAGGCAGATGTGCGTCGGGTCAAACGGGATCACCTCGTCATCGGCAGCGATCTCGTCGTGCATCGGCGCTTCCGATGTTTCAATGATTGGAGACGGAATCCATCTTCTCAAAATGGCCACTGACGGAATCAGCGCGACAACCAGGATATGCAGTGTACCCACGACATTGTCAGCCGCAAGGGCTGCGGTTAGCAGTGTCTTTTCTGTAAATTCCAGCGCTTCAGCCACTGCCGCGAAATTCATCGAACCGCCGATGTAGGTCGCGCTCAAAATACCGGCAAGATCCGGCCCGGTACTGCCCAAAGGTAAGACCCATAAGCCAATGACCGCACCGATCAGGGTGCCAGCAACCCCCAGAAAATACGCCCCCAGCATCGGCCCCGTTTCGGGGATGATTCGCCTCAAATTGGCCTTGAGTAACAACAATGGTACGGCAGCAGGTACCAGGAAACCCCAAACGGTTTCATAAGTCGGTGCAGCATGTGGAATTATGCCAAAATTGCCGAGAAGCATCGCAATGACCAGCATGATGCCGATCCCTGAAACCTGTTTCCCTATACGCGTGGAGTCAGCCCAGAAACCCAAGCCAGCTACAGCAATGAGAACTGCCCACAACACAAATTCCCAATCGGGTGATATAAGTGGAACGCTCATTTCTCATCCCTCTGAATTTTCAACACATTATCATTCATCTTTTTTCCTGTTCAAGGAAATCTTTCAAACCCAAACCATCGTTAATGTTTAGAAAATTAAGTCATTGATCAAGGTCAAAACGACTCGAGTTCTCCTTTATCCACCCGGATAGGTCCGACTCTTTCAATACCCAACTGATCCATCATGGCAGCAATATCATCAGCCACGTGAGAGAGAGAAATTGAAATCCGTAACTTTGGTTTGACCATGTCCCCGGTAGGTAATGGCATAGACACGACACCCAGCATCGGCCATTTGCTGGCCCACATTGCCCATCTCAAACGCGCTGCTGCAATAACCATGAGCCCAGATCAGGGGTGTCCGGGAAAATATCAGGGGGTGGCTCTGGTGTTTCTGCTCTGGCATTCATGCCCACTGCTAATAACATTGTTATTACGATTGGTCTGAATACAGAATGTTTCATTGCAGATTTACTCCAAAATTATTGAAGGGATTTACGGGTACAGAGTCACTGCTTATCTGGAATCGCCGCAAGTATTTGTGAAAAGTGCTTATTCGTATCAAACCTTGCCCCCAGCGTGGTCCAGCCCAGCCGAACCACGACTGCCTTTTTCGATGGAACAATCGCGATACGCTGTTCGTTATAACCACTGGCCATATACATGTCTTTGGGGCAATCGGGCATCATCAGACCCTCATCGTCACCTGTGGGGTGACCACCATTGAGCCAGAATTGAGCACCATACATGCCTTTGGGCGCCAGCGGGGTCGGAGTATGTGAGTATTCCACCCACTCCTTTGACAGGATCTGCCGGTCACCAACCTTGCCCTCATTCAAATAGAGCAAACCAAAGCGGGCCCAGTCACGTGCAGATGCGTAAAAGAAGGAACTTCCCACATGCGACCCGAATACATCTGTATCAAAAATGGCACTGGTCATACCAACAGGTTCGAAAAAGCGCTCCCAAACATAATCATGGGTCGATTTCAGGTTTCCACCAACCGTATCGAATAAAATTCGTGAGAGTAAATTGGTGGTACCGGAAGAATAAGCCCATAACTCGCCTGGTTGCTTGAAGAGAGGTTTACCAGCGGCAAAGTCACCCATACGGGCTGTTTTGAACAGCATATCGGTGCTGTCATTGCCGGGAAGATAAGGCTCTGAAAACTCCAGACCGGAGGTCATGGTCAAAAGGTGATGCAGCGTGATTGCATGACGGGGATCACTCTCCGATGCCCATTCATGAACGGGGGCCGGATCATGCAGAGCAAGTTTTCCATCGGTCACCAGTGTGCCAATCAGGGCACTGGTGATACTTTTGCTGGCCGACCAGCTCATAAACCGGCTATAGCCATCAAAACCATCTGCATATTGCTCTGCAATTATTCGCCCTTCGTAAACCACGATAATCGCGCGGGTGTCGATGATTTTATTTTCCGTGTTGTCTTCGAAGGCGCCTGTAATGCCCTTTTCAAGTTGTAACCAGTCAATATTCTCTAAGCTATTGTCCAGAGTAACCACATCACCTTCGGGCCAATCCCCCGGCCGGTTAACAAGCTGGGCATCTTCAATACCCCTGGACTGATCCAGAAGCTCTTCCCTGTCCGTATCAATCATCACGGTGCAACCCACACCGGGACGATAAAGGGCGGTACGGCTCACCAATCCCAGCATAGTCGCTTCAGCAGTCTGTTTTTCGAGATCAAAATCAAAACTGGCATATTCCAGTAGCGGTGCATAAAAAGGTCTTAGATCCCGTTTAATAACTTCATCGGGTTCCCGTCCCATCGCGTAGACTCCAGAGCAGGCCAGTTTTGCGCCGGCACTTGCTGCCATGGACATACCGTAGAAGGTGAAGCGACGTGCCGTATCCGATACAGACAAGAAGATTGCGACCGTCACTATGGGTAGTCCGATTAAAATCCATTTCTTTTTCATTGGTTCACCTGTGTGATAAAGCTGCAATGCGAACGGCCCGGTTCAAACCGAGCCGCCACAACTATGTTCTACGTCGGAACAAGCGTAGATTCTTAGCGGTAGTTATAGATAAAATTGAGTCCGACCGTCCGGGGCCGGTTGGTGGGCACGCTTTCAAAAAACGGTCCCTGCCGGCCGATGTTGTATATGATGGCCTCGTCAAATACATTGTCTGCAAACAAAGCGACACTCCAGCCATTGGGATGGTTGATTCCCAGGCGCAGATCTGTCAATGAATAAGAAGGCAACTTGACGTCAAGATCAAGATTAAAGTCATTCAGCCGGTCTCCCACATAACGGTAAAACGCGGTGGCAAAAAGACCCATTCCGTTACTGAGTGGCCGGTCATAGTTGATTGTGAATGAGAAAGACTCATTGGCGGAACCCGGAAGACGATCGCCTTTTTTCCCGGACACACCACCTGGGACATCTTCTTTAAGCTCCGGATCGCTCAAGGAACCGGCAAAACCAAAACTCAGATTCTCATTCATCAGGTACTGCACACCAAGCTCGATTCCCGGAATATCAGCCTTGCCCACATTCTCAGTTGTTCGGTTAAAGGTGACCGGATCCTGAACGGTTAACTGGATGTCATCATACTTAAGCAGGTAGGCCGATACATTGGCCACCAGGCGACCGTCAAGCCAGGTCGTCTTCAGGCCAAACTCGTAGTTCCACAAGGTGTCTGAGTCGAAGGTCGTCAAGGGAGTCCCCAGGAATGGATTGGGTCGATTGAATCCACCACGACGGTAACCCGAACTCGCCAGGGCATAGCCAAAAATATCTTCATTAAAGTTGTGTTCGAGTGACAACTTGTAGGTGTTGACATCTTCCTGGGTGTCGAAAGGGATACCGACCAACAAATTACTACCGGTAAGTGCGTCAAAAAAACCATCAGCCTGTGTCGTCAATACTCCGTATTCAACATCAGAACGCCGGTAACCGAGAAGCAAACGGGTATCCTCGGTAAAATTGAGACCCACTTCACCGTAAAATGCCTCCTCATGGCCCGTTTCTTCACCTACGCTATCGATCCCAGGGGGCATGCCTTCGAACACTGGTATAAATCCAAAAAGAAATTGACCAGGTGGGCCTGAATAAGTGGTGATTTGCTGCCAATCGGTTTTCGAGTCCTCGTAGTAAAGACCGGCGATCCAATCAAGAAACCCATCGCCTGAAGATACCAGGCGCAACTCCACTACATCCGTCTCGGTTTCACTGGACGGAAAATGATCACCGTTGTTTTTGCCGTTGAGATCAGGGAGCGTGCCGGCGCGAAGACCAATGAACTCCCGTTCCTCGAATACCCAACCGAGCTCTGTATTTATCCGGGTTGCCAGGAAGGTTGTGGTGAAAGAATCAAAATCATAATCCAGTTTCAGGTTTAATAACTCATATGATGGTTCATGATCATTCAAGGTCCCGGCAATCGAAGTGCGGGCATTAATATCGAACGGGATATCCGGACCTTCATCGCCTGCAACATCGAGGTCGCCCGGGTCACGGGTAGTGGTGACATCACTGAGTACTCCGTCGGTGGACTGGTTCAGATAGGTCAGATCAAGAGAAAATTTATCTGTCGCATCCCAATGCAGTGCAACTCTTGCGCCCTTGGTATCCTCTTCATTGACATCTTTCACACCCAACTCGACATTGTCGATGAAACCATCGTTCTGGTAGGTATATGCCACCACGCGTATCGCCAGATTATCGGTGACCGGGTAGTTGAAGTAACCGTGCCCGCCATAGTTGTTACCCCCATCCGTAGTACTGGAGAGATAACCATTAAAACCACCCAGGACTTCTTCGGTGTTGGGTTTATTGGAAATGTAACGCACGATGCCACCCATGGCACTGCGGCCAAACAGGGTGCCCTGCGGGCCCTTGAGCACTTCCACCCGTTCCATATCGACCAGGCGTAATTCCGGCATGCCACGTCCGGGGTTGTTCAATGCGAAATCATCAAAATAGGTTGCGCTTGTGGCGCTGCCAGCCTCTTGCGTTGAGGTTGCAATATTGCGGAAAATGATTCGGTTTGTGCCCCCACCTGCGTCTACCGATGTGACTCCGGGAACGGCGTCAATAAACTGTGTAAGGCTCGTTTTACCAAATTCCTCCAGCTTCGCGCCTGAGAAGGCACTGATACTGACGGCGGTCGTCTGAATACCCGTTTCACGCCTGGTGGCGGTAACGATAACCTCCTCAATCGTGAATTCGTAGTCTTCCCCGGCTTCATTGGTCTGCGCCCCCACCGAACCTGTCGCGAAAAAAACTGATGCCAGGAACGCCGCAAATGTTTTACGGGGTGGTAATTTCACTATTGCCATTGATCCTTCCTCGTTATTGCGCTCTGCCACCTCATCAAGGGTGATCTGAATAGCGCGTTTGTCGGAAAGACCGCCTGAAAGTCCGGAGCCCTGAAGCAAGCTATCCAGTGCATCCATCAGCGTATAACGCCCTTTAAGCGCATTGGCTTGTCGGGCTTCGGCAAGATCGTAGGGAAACAACAAAATGGCACCGGTTTGTTCTGCCAGGCGGTTAAGTGCCAAAGCGGCGTTCAGTGCCGGTATATCGATGTCGTACATTTGCTCATCGGTTGGCTTGGCAGCAAAACACACTGCGCTACTCAATATCAGTAAAAGCCCAACAGCCAATACGCAAGCTGCACGACACACCCGATGCGGCTTCATCCCCACAACCTGCCTGCTACTGAGGTTCGACATGTCGTACCCTCAGAGCGGCCTTGTCAGTCAGATGACTAACGGGGAGGGAAAACCCGCAACGCAATGTGCATATATTTTGATATTTCTTTTTTGGCAGAAAGAAGCAAACGGCCGCCATGGTTGCTTGTGGCATGTATAAACAGCCTATGAACCTTCAGTAGCGGATAACAATATATGGTCCTGACCAAGGCGGGTGACGCGAAGCCCAAAATTAACTTCAAGCGCATCCAGCATGGCGTCGGTCTCACCTACCGGGAATTGGCCGCCAATCTTGATGGCTCGGACTGCCGGATCGGTGATTTCGATAGAAACCGTGGTGTAGCGGCTGATTTCTTCAACCACCTGCTCCAATGGGTCACCTTCAAAGGTTAGCAAACCCTGACGCCAGGATAGTCGTTTTGTCATTTCCTCGGTATCAACGGTCTGGATAACATCCAGTGTGCCAGCCTGGCTGATCTGATCGTCAACAACGCTTCTGATTGTTGTGCTTTGTCCGGCCTTGAGGGTGCCAAGGTCTTCGTTATAAACATTGCTGTTTGTAATGTTTGAATCGGGTCTGTCCACGGCTGTTGTGGTCGGTTCATTCTGGATGGCAAGACCCTCAGGCATGATAAGAGATGCCAGGGCTACACTGCCCTCGGTGACAGTGACATCGACTGCGTTATTTTTCAGGTAAACAGAAAACGCCGTTCCGACCGCCTGTACACGACCACTACCGGCAAAAACCCTGAACGGTAAACCGGCATTTTTTGCCACGGTGAAGTGTGCTTCACCTTGTAGCAAGTGAACATCCCGGTACCGTATGCCGTACTCAACATTGATCTGGCTGTTGGTATTAAGTAAAACCACGGATCCATCTGCAAGTATCGTATCTTGTTGCTGTCCAACGGCAGTTGCGTACAAGCCGTTAGTTGTAGTGAAAGGGTCCGGTCGCGTCCAGAGTGTAAAGACAATTGTGAACACCAGCACGATAGCAGCGGTTGCCAGCCCGATTCGGCCAAAACCTGCAAAAAAACCACTCCCGATCCGGGTGCCCTGCTCTGCTTGTGTGGATGTTGACTGTGTTTGGGGTTTTTCCAGTGGTACTGCCAGCTCGGTCAGGACATTCATCTTGTCCCAGAAAGTAGCAAGGCTATTGAGTTCTTCACGGTGTACCGGACTACGTTCCAGCCATTCGCGGAGGTCATCGAGTTCTTCAGCCGACGGCACCTGGTCACCATCCAGTTTGATCAGCCACACGCCTGCTTCCTCTGCGATGGCATTGCGGTCTGGAAATTCGACAATATTCTCTTTCACTGCCTGCCCTTCTGTCTGCTTGACCTGGTACCCGTTTGTGCCGCTACTGAAATGAATAGAGATGAGCCTGGCTCTTCCCGCTTTTGCACAAAACTACGACAGGCCAGGACACCCTTGAGTAAATACTTCTCCACGGAACTTATCGACAACTCCATTCGCTCCGCGATTTCCCTGTGAGACAAACCATGAACCTTACGTAATAAATACACCTGCCGGCATTTTTCCGGCAAGGCTGCCACAGCCTCACAATAAATACCCAGGGTCTGCTCGGCCTCTACCTCGTCCTCGGTAGCTGCCACACTCCCTATAACAACTGAGTCACTCAAATCCGCAATATAATCGGTGATCTGTCGTGATTTTTTTGTGAGCTTGGTGAGTGCGATATTTTTCGCAGCGCGGAATAAATAGGCCTTGGGCTGCTCGATTTCTTTGCTTTGTTCGGCAACATAGGCGCGCAGATAAGCCTCTTGTGCCACGTCTTCAATATCCTGTTGCTCGGAAAAAAACCGTGCCAGGAATTTCTTGAGGAAGTTATTGTTTTCCAGGAACGCGGCAGACACTGCAGATTCAGTGCCATCTTTAATCTGTTTTGATTTGCCTGTCCTGTTCATCACAATCGACTAGTAACCCATTCTTACAATGGTTAATTGTTAATCATATCGTAGCTTGGGTGGGGTTTCACGCGGTCATTCAGTAATGCCATTTGCGGGTTTTGTTCTCTCATTAGTCTTAATCTGTGAGAACAAAGGATAGTATTATGCAAATTTTTGATAGCATGTTGTTGCTGGTCCTGCTGGCAATGCTGATGGTTATATATATGCCGGTGGGAAAACGACCCTCGTGGCTACGGTTTTTACCAATAGTGGCTCTTGTTTTTGCCGTCATTCATTTCAGTATCGAAGGCTACCGCTGGCAAATGGTTCCGGCATATTTGGTGCTGGCGCTGGTGTTGCTACAAGTGGGCTGGCGCTACTGGAAGACCAATCCTGTGGTAAAGACCGGGCGATGGGCGACTATCCGACGCTTTTCCGGTACCAGCCTGATGCTCATCGTGTTGCTCGGCAGTGGTTTGTTCTCCTGGTTTTTTCCAATATTTGAGCAACCGCAGCCACCCGGGCCTTATGCGGTGGGTCTCACCGAGTTTCACATGATTGATCAAAGCCGGGCGGAAACCTATACCGCTGATCCATCAGATAAGCGGGAACTGATGGTGCAGGCCTGGTACCCGGCAGAACCGGTTAAAGAAACCGGAACCTCACCGTACTGGCGCTATGCTTCGATCCGGAGTGCCGAATTGGCAAAAGGTCTTGGTATGCCCCCGTTTTTGTTCAGTCACCTGGGCCGGGTTCCAACCTGCAGTTATTGGGATGCACCAGCATCCTCTGCACAGGCAGATTACCCGGTACTGATTTTCTCGCATGGTTTCGGGCAGGGGTGGGCCGCTCAGAACACAAGCCTGATGGAAGCACTGGCCAGCCATGGTTATATCGTCTTTGGCATCGATCATGCCTATGTGGGCATGGCAACGATTTACCCGGATGGGCGCGTTGCTGCCTTTGAAGCGGAAACGTTTTCTGCAATGGCCGAGCCACCAGACCCGGAAGTGATGGCCATGTTTGACGCAATGATGGCCAGTACCGACTGGCGGGAACAGGTCGAGCTTTTTAAAAAAGCCATGGCGACTTTACCATATGGTACGAATGATGTGATGGACGATGCCCTGGCTATCTGGGCTGCTGACCAGCGGTTTGTGCTGGAAGAAATTGGCAAATTACAGTCGGGAACCTGGAACAATGATCAGGACAACCGTTTCAAAGGACGAATGGATCTGTCACGACTGGGAATCTTCGGCATGTCTTTTGGTGGCAGTACTTCGCTTGAAAATTGTGTGCTCGATAGCCGCTGTAAGGCCGGCATCAACATGGATGGCTTTAAGGGCCGGCAAATGGAGCTTCCGCCACTAGATCGACCCTTCATGTTTATGAACAGTGAAAACTCACTGATCTTCAATGCGATGTACGATATCGCGAAGGGGCCAACATACGCTGTCACTGTTGAAGGCTCGACGCATTTTAACTATACCGATTTTTCAATCGTAGCGCCGGGATACAAGCTAGCAGGCCTGCTCGGCCCCATCGATGGCTACCGGATGCTGGAAATCACCGAAGCCTATGTGTTGGCCTTTTTTGATAAGTACCTTAAAGGCGAGGCGACACCACTACTTGATACACCTGCCAGTAGCTATGCTGAGGTCGAATTCAAGAAAAAGAACACAGACTGACCTGCAATCACCACGGAGAGACAGATATTTAAAAAACAAAGGGTAACAGCAAGGAGATAAGTGCTCCTTGCTGTATTTTGCCACTCTGAACTCTGGGTTCAGAATCTTGCACGCAAACCCAGGATGAAATTCCGGCCGATCTGCGGTGCCTTGTCCTTGAGGTGAGAGGTGCTGTTACGAATATCCTCATTGAGCAGGTTATGTCCCTTCAGAAAGGCTTCCCAGCTGGACTCTCCCTTGTTGGGAAACAGCCAGGAGACTTCGGCATTCAGCAGGTCATAGCCGGGTGTGGCTGTTTCGTGATCAGCCACTCGGTCCTGGTCACTGGCATGAATCCAGTTTGCGGCCACGGACCAGAGGTCACTGTGCCAGTCTATGCCCAGTCCAATGCGGCTCGGCGGCATCAACGGGACGTTTTCTCCGTTATCGAGTTTGGCGCGAACCCGGTCATAAAAGCCGGTCAACTGCCAGTGTCCGTTTGCAAAGTGTCCAATGTCGTAACCGAGTTCCACTTCGCCACCGGTAAATTCAGCGTCCTGCTGGGACCACTGCATGACCGGCAGTCCGTGTTCTTCCTGCCCGGTGTTTACCTGGTAGATGTAACCGTCGAAATCGTCTGTGTAAATGACAATGTTTCCGGTCAATTT
>Ga0209633_10005865_pt1 | contig 10648 bp, 5 predicted proteins | sample Cruoilmetagenom1_FD_187290 | JGI IMG/M metagenome (GOLD analysis project Ga0209633, IMG submission 187290) | Oil polluted marine microbial communities from Coal Oil Point, Santa Barbara, California, USA - Sample 1 (SPAdes) (version 2) | ecosystem: Environmental > Aquatic > Marine > Oil seeps ... | reverse complement strand
CGAGACACGGGGTAACGTCGGTCTCATTACTCTGAACCGACCGAAGGCGCTGAACGCGCTGTGCGTTGCGTTGATCGACGAACTTGCGAGCGCCCTCGATGCGTTCGAAGCGGACGATGCGATCGGCTGCATCGTGCTGACCGGTTCGGAGAAAGCCTTCGCCGCCGGCGCCGACATCAAGGAGATGAAAGACAAGACCTACATGCAGGCCTACGGCGAGGATTTCATTACCGTCGGTTGGGAACGTCTGGCGCAAACGCGCAAGCCCGTGGTCGCGGCGGTTGCCGGTTACGCGTTGGGCGGCGGCTGCGAGGTCGCCATGATGTGCGATATCATCATCGCCGCCGATACCGCGAAGTTCGGTCAGCCGGAGATTACCCTCGGGACCATTCCCGGCTCTGGCGGCACGCAGCGCCTAACGCGCGCGGTGGGCAAGAGCAAGGCCATGGAGCTATGCCTGACCGGCCGCATGATGGATGCCGCCGAGGCCGAGCGTGCCGGTCTGGTCGCTCGCGTCGTTCCCGCCGCCGATCTGGCAGCGGAGGCGATGAAGACGGCGGAGAAGATCGCGTCTCTTTCGCGGCCTATCGTCATGATGGCCAAGGAGGCGGTCAACCGCGCCTACGAGACGACGCTGGCCGAAGGCATCAAGTTCGAGCGCCGCATCTTCCATGCCACCTTCGCGACCGAAGACCAGAAAGAGGGCATGGCGGCCTTTGCCGAGAAGCGACCGGCAAACTGGAAACACCGCTAAAATCCAGGGAAACGGCCATATTTGGTAGTTGCCGGATGAGGCCGGCTGGGTTGCTTGACGGGGGCCCGGCCGGGGGCTATAACCCCGGCCTTCCGCCAATTACGCTTACGGACAAGTCGCGCAGATGGCCAACCACGCATCAGCAAAGAAACGCATCCGGGCTAACGCCCGCCGCACCGAAGTCAACGGTGCGCGCGTCGGGCGCATTCGGACGCACGTTAAGAACGTCGAACTTGCCATCGGCAAGGGCGACAAGGGCGCGGCGCAGACAGCGCTGAAAGAGGCACAGCCAGAATTGCACCGCGGTGTGCGTGCCGGTGTTCTCCACCGCAGCACGGTGGCGCGCAAGCTCTCCCGCCTGTCCTCCCGAATCAAATCCATGAACTAAGTTTGGTTTGCGCTGCGGCGCGAACCAATGATCGGCCAACGCGCGCACACGGTGCGCGCGGGTGTCCCCGTGCGAAAAAATGCCGCGCGCGGTAGATGCTATCGTGCGCGCACCGATCGTGACGTCTGTCCGCTTCGGCTCGAACGGTGTACACATGACCCAAATAGTGTGCGTGCGCGAATCACATACACGATCTTGATGGCACGCGTCGTGCGCGCGATTTGGGTCACACTGCGGCAAAAAAAACGCGTTCCCCATTCGATCCGCTTGCCACATATCTTCGTGACGGTTACAGTTGAATTCTTGGTTCGTCGGTTGCTGATGCAAGTAAATCCGATGCCAGGACAAATAAAGATTACTCACCGAAGTTTCTCGTTGAGGGACTTTCTTCAAGGTGGGAATGAACGCCGGGGAACAACCAATTTAAAGAAATATTCTTTGTGGGGCGGTGCAGTATTTTTTTCGATCCCCGCAAGAGTTCGACAAACCACAATTACATGGTTGTAGGGGCCAATTTACCGCAATGATCGAAGCTGGCGATCTTGCATTCTGCCGCGGACGCAAGACTGAGCGTCGATGCGCACAGCGCGTATCGGATACGCGTTGTCGATGCGTAAACCGTGGCAGCATCCCCGTGCGTTGGTGTGCTCATGCGCATGGCAGTGGCCCGCCATGGCGTGCGCGGCGACTGGTCTGACGACAAGCGAGTCCGTTGGGGGCAAGTCTGTTGGGGGCGGTTTTGATGCGGGGGGATCAAAAGTGAAAGACATAGCCGGCGAAGATCGAGCCACTTCGCTTGACGAACAATGGGCGCGGGTGCGCGGGCGGTTGCGCGCGGAGGTCGGCGAGGCGGCCTATCGGAGCTGGCTAAAGCCATTGACCATGGTCAGCGTCAAGAAGGGCGTTGTCCGCATGGCGGTACCGACACGCTTCATGCGTGATTGGGTGCTCAGCAACTATGCGCAACGGATCGAGACGCTTTGGCGTGACGAGGACGAAGACGTCGCGCGCGTCGAGATCGTCGTGCAACCGCCGGAGCGTCCAATGCCGCGGCCGCAGGACGCGCCGCGCCAGGACGCCCAGATGAGGAAAGCTGCCCCGGCAAAAAAAGAGGCGCCGGTGACGACGGCACACAGTCCGCAGGCGCGCTTGTCGATCCCACCTGCGGCGCAGAGCGAGCCGACGTACCGGGACGTCAGCGCCCCCCTCGACGAGCGCTCGACTTTTGAGAACTTTGTGGTCGGCAAACCGAATGAGCTAGCCTACGCGGCGGCGCGGCGGGTGGCCGAGGCGGACACGGTACCCTTCAATCCCCTGTTCCTCTATGGACCGGTGGGGCTGGGCAAAACCCACCTCATGCACGCCATCGCCTGGCAGATCAAGGCGCGCTCACCGAAGCGGCGGATCATCTATCTCTCGGCCGAGAAATTCATGTACCAGTTCGTGCGCGCCCTGCGCACCAAGGACACCATGGCCTTCAAGGAGCAATTCCGTTCGGTCGACGTATTGATGATCGATGACGTTCAGTTCATCGGTGGCCGCGAGGCGACGCAGGAGGAGTTTTTCCATACCTTCAACACGCTGGTTGATCAGAACCGGCAGGTGGTCATCTCCGCCGACAAAAGCCCGTCGGATTTGGAAGGCGTCGAGGAGCGTATGCGCTCGCGTCTTGGTTGGGGGCTGGTCGCCGACATCCACCCGACGACCTACGAGCTGCGCCTGGGCATTTTGCAGTCGAAGGCCGAGCAGCTGGGGGCGTCGATCCCGGCCAAGGTGCTCGAGTTCCTGGCGCACAAGATCGTCTCCAATGTGCGCGAGCTGGAAGGGGCCCTCAACCGCATCGTCGCTCACGCAACCTTGGTTGGACGCCCGATCGCCCTGGAGACGACGCAAGAGGTGCTGCACGACCTGCTGCGGGCCAACGACCGGCGGGTAACCATCGAGGAGATCCAAAAGCGGGTCTCGGAGCACTTCAATGTGCGGTTAACCGACATGCACTCGGCCCGCCGGGCCCGTGCCGTTGCCCGGCCCCGACAGGTGGCCATGTATCTGGCCAAGCAGCTTACCGCCCGCTCCCTGCCCGAGATTGGGCGCAAATTCGGCGGCCGTGACCACACGACGGTGATGCACGCCGTGCGCCGGATCGAAGAGCTGAAGGCCACGGACCCAAGCTTTGCCGAGGACGTGGAGTTGCTGCGGCGGATGCTCGAGGCGTAAGGTCCTTCGGGGGACGGTGATGCGATCTCCGTCCCCGACATTTGCTCCCAATTCCTACCCCTAAATGAGGGGCGCTAGGCGCGCATTACCCTTACCTTTCGGGGATTGGCGCGCTATACTGCCTCCCCGTAACCCTGGGTGGCATCACACGATCCCCACAAGCGGTGCGGACTGGTCCTGACGGCCTTGACTCAGGCGCGCCTTTGGGCGGCTTGGGACAGGGGCAGTCCCGAAGGCTCGACCGTTTTGAAAATGCGTCCGAAGGGACGCGATCACGCTGACCGCAAAAGGCTGGCACCATGAAGCTGACTATAGAACGCGCCGCCCTCCTGAAGACCCTGGCCCACGTACAAAGCGTGGTCGAGCGCCGGAACACCATACCGATTCTCTCCAACGTGCTGGTCGATGCCGGCAATGGCGAGCTGGCGTTGACCGCCACCGATATGGATCTGACCATCGTGGAGACGGTCGCCGCCGAGGTGGCGACGGCCGGCGCGACGACGGCCCCCGCGCATACCTTGTACGACATCGTGCGCAAGCTGCCCGAGGGGGCGCAGGTGGAGATCAGCTCGTCCGGCGACGGCGCCCAGTTGACGGTGAAGGCCGGCCGTTCGGTCTTCACCCTGGCGACCTTGCCGAAAGAGGATTTCCCGACCACGGGGGAGGTCGATCTGCCCCATGACTTCCGCCTGGCAAGCCCCGAGTTACGCAACCTCATCGACCGGACGCGCTTTGCCATCTCGACCGAGGAAACACGCTATTACCTCAACGGCATCTATGTGCACGCCAGCGAGACCGACGGCGTGCCTTGCTTGCGCGCCGTGGCGACCGATGGGCACCGTCTGGCCCGTTTCGAAATGCCGCTGCCCGAGGGAGCGACCGGTCTGCCCGGTGTCATCATACCGCGCAAGGCGGTGGCCGAGTTGCGCAAACTGATCGAGGAGACCGAGGACCCAATCGCCGTCTCGCTTTCGGATACGAAGGTGCGGTTCGCCTTTGGCCAGACGGTGCTGACCTCGAAACTGATCGACGGCACATTCCCCGACTACGAACGGGTGATCCCGACCGGCAACGACAAGGTGGTCGAGGTGGATTGCCAGACTTTTGCCCAGGCGGTGGATCGGGTCTCGACGATTTCGTCCGAGAAGAGCCGGGCGGTGAAGCTGGTCATCGAAAACGGCAACATCACCCTGTCGGCCAGCAGCCCGGAGAACGGCACTGCCACCGAGGAAATCGAGATCAGCTACGGCGGTCCGGGCATCGAGATCGGCTTCAACTCGCGCTATCTTCTCGACATTGCCCAGCAGATCGAGGGCGAGTCGGCGGAGATCACCCTGGCGGACGCGGCATCGCCGACCATCGTCCGCGACCGGGCGGATTCGAGTGCGCTTTACGTCCTCATGCCCATGCGGGTTTGAGCGGTAAGACGCGAACATTGGCAAGCAAGTCGATTCTTCAGACCACACAAGCGGCGGGGCCGGCGGCGGCGCCCGGGCCTTCGGCGTGGCTTGCCCGCCTGTCGCTCAGTCAATTCCGCTGCTATGCCCATGCGGAGATTGAAACCGACGGCCGGCCGGTGGTGCTCACCGGTCCCAATGGCGCCGGCAAGACGAATTTGCTGGAGGCTATCTCGTTTCTTGCCCCGGGGCGGGGGTTGCGCCGGGCTCGGCTTTCGGAGATCGATCGGCGCGGTGCCGGGGAAAATGAGGTTCTAGAGGTGATGAGCGGGGCGGCGTTGACTGAGGCGGCGTTGACTGGGGCGGCGTTGACTGGGGCGACCATGAACGGTGCGCGCAACGGGACTTGGGCGGTGGCCGCCACGGTGATGGCGCCTGAGGGACCGCGCGAGTTGGGTACCGGACGCGAACCGGCGGCCGTTGGCGTTGCGCCAGAGGCTAGCCGTGAGCGGCGCGTTGTGAAAATCGACGGCGCCTTCGCGCGCAGTCAGCAGAAGCTGGGCGAGATTCTCAGCATGACCTGGCTTACACCGCAAATGGATGGCCTGTTTCGCGAGAGCGCCGGCGGCCGTCGACGTTTTCTCGACCGTCTCGTCTATGGCTTCGATGCGGCGCACGCCGGCCGTGTCTCGGCCTACGAGCAGGGCCAGCGCGAGCGGGCGCGGCTGCTCAAGACGGCCACACGGACGGGGGGGGCCGATGCGGCTTGGTTGGATGCCCTCGAGGAAAGCATGGCCCAGCATGGGATCGCCATCGCCGCCGCCCGGCGTGATCTGGTGAGCCGCTTGGCACGGGCCTGCGCGGTGCGGGTCGGTGGATTTCCGGTCGCCGGGTTGGCTCTGACCGGCGAGGTTGACCGCTGGCTCGACGACATGGCGGCTTTGCACGCCGAGGAAAAATTACGCGAGGTGCTTGCCGCCGCCCGCCGCCGTGACGCCGAGATGGGCGGTGCCGTCATCGGTCCGCACCGCAGCGATTTAGCGGTCCGGCATCAGGATCGGGACATGGCCGCCGCGGATTGCTCGACCGGCGAGCAGAAGGCGTTGCTCATCTCCATTATTCTGGCGCATGCGCGTCTGATCGCATTGCACCGTGGGGCGGCGCCGTTGTTGCTGCTCGACGAGGTGGCGGCGCATCTGGACGAAACCCGCCGCGATGCGCTCTATGACGAGATTTTGGCGCTTGGCGCCCAGGCCTGGCTGACCGGCACCGATGCGGTGGTCTTTGCGTCCCTGGGCGATGCGGCGCAGTTTCTGAGCGTGCACGAAGCGACGATCGCCGCTGCTCCGCCACCGGGGCGCATGTCATGAGCAAAACCAGCGAAGTTGTCGGCGGCGACGCCCAGCCCGCCTATGGCGCCGAGTCCATCAAGGTCCTGCGCGGCCTCGATGCGGTGCGCAAGCGGCCGGGCATGTATATCGGCGATACCGATGACGGCTCGGGCCTGCATCACATGGTCTACGAGGTGGTCGACAACGCCATCGACGAGGCCTTGGCCGGCTATTGCGACAAGATCGAAGTGGTGCTTAACGGCGATGGCTCGGTCACGGTACGTGATAACGGCCGCGGCATCCCAGTGGGAATCCACGCGGAGGAGGGCGTTTCCGCCGCCGAGGTCATCATGACCCAATTGCACGCCGGCGGAAAGTTCGACCAGAATTCCTACAAGGTCTCCGGCGGCCTGCACGGGGTCGGCGTCTCCGTCGTCAATGCGCTCTCGGAAACGCTCGATCTGACCATCTGGCGCGACGGTAAACAGAACTTCGCACGCTTCCATGACGGCGTGGTCGAGGCGCCCCTTGCGGTGACTGGCGAGGCGGACTCACGCACCGGCACCGAGGTTACGTTCCTGCCGTCGACAAAAACCTTCACGATGACCGAGTTCGACTTCGCGACCCTTGAGCATCGCCTGCGTGAATTGGCGTTTCTCAATTCCGGCATCCATCTGACCTTAACCGACGACCGGCACGCCGAGTCGAAGACGGTGGCGCTGCACTACGAAGGCGGTCTTGAGGCATTCGTCCACTACCTCGACCGCACCAAGAGCGCGCTTATCGAGCAGCCTGTCGTTATTCAGGCCGAGCGTGACGGTATCGTCGTAGAGGCGGCCCTGCAATGGACCGACAGCTACCACGAGACGGTGCTCTGTTTTACCAACAACATTCCGCAGCGCGACGGCGGAACGCATCTGGCCGGTTTCCGCGCCGCCCTGACCCGGCAGGTGAACAGCTACGCCGTTTCTTCGGGCATCGCCAAGCGCGAGAAGGTCGCGCTGACCGGCGATGATGCGCGCGAGGGGCTGACCTGCGTGCTCTCGGTCAAGGTGCCGGACCCGAAATTTTCCAGCCAGACGAAAGACAAGTTGGTCTCTTCCGAGGTGCGGCCGGTGGTCGAGAACGTCATCAACGAGCGTCTTGGCCAGTACTTCGAAGAACACCCGGCCGAGGCTCGGCGCATCGTCGCCAAGGTGGCCGAAGCCGCCGCCGCGCGCGAGGCCGCGCGCAAGGCGCGCGAGCTGACCCGGCGCAAGGGCGCCCTCGACATTTCGTCCTTACCCGGAAAGCTCGCCGACTGTCAGGAGCGTGACCCGGCCCTGGCGGAAATTTTCATCGTCGAGGGTGAGTCCGCCGGCGGCTCCGCCAAGCAGGGCCGCGACCGGCGCTTCCAGGCGATCCTGCCGCTTAAGGGCAAGATCCTAAATGTCGAGCGGGCGCGCTTCGACAGGATGCTTGGCTCGGCCGAGATCGGCACGCTGATCACGGCGCTGGGCACCGGCATCGGCGTCGACGAGTTCAACATCGACAAGCTGCGTTATCACAAGATCATCATCATGACGGATGCGGACGTGGACGGTAGCCACATTCGCACCCTGCTTCTGACTTTTTTCTTCCGGCAGATGCGCGAGCTTATCGAACGCGGCCATCTCTACATCGCCCAGCCGCCGCTCTACCGTGCCAAGCGTGGCGAGTCGCTGCGCTACCTGAAGAACGACGACGGACTGGAGAACCACCTTATCGACAACGGTGTGCGCGACAGCGTGCTGGTGCGCGCCGACGGCGTCCAGGTCGCCGGCGCCGATCTGCGCGCCCTGGTGGAACAGGCGGTACAGGCCAAGCACCTGATGGAACCCTTGGTCCGCAAGGTCAGCAGCGTGCCCATCGTCGAGCAAACCCTGATCGCCGGTGCCCTCAATCCGGAGATCATCGCCGATACGGAGCAGGCGGCGCAGGCGGCGCAGTACATCGCCAAGCGCCTGGATGCCCTGGCCCGTGATATAGAACGCGGTTGGCAGGGTGGGTCGGCGGCCGATGGCGGCCTCACGTTTGGCCGGACCTTGCGGGGGCTAACCGAGCGACGGTTGATAGATGGGCCGCTCCTGCGCTCCAGCGAAGCGCGCCGCCTCGACCAGATGGCGCCTGCCTTGCAAGAGACCTATCAGCTGCATTCGACCTTGCGCGGCAAGGACAAGGAATATGCCATCTCCGGCCCGACGTCCCTGGCCGAAGCGGTCTTCGAAATGGGGCGCAAGGGCGTGACCATCGCCCGCTACAAGGGTTTGGGCGAGATGAATGCCGAGCAGCTTTGGGAAACCACACTCGATCCCAACGCGCGGGCCTTGTTGCAGGTCAAGGTGGCGCATGCGGACGAGGCCGCCGGCATCTTCTCGACCCTGATGGGCGATGCGGTGGAGCCGCGCCGCGAGTTCATTCAGACCCATGCTCTCGAAGTCACCAACCTGGATGTGTGACAATCAAGACGTGTGACATCCGGCGTCCGCAGCAAGCCTGTGACGGCCGCGGCACGGAATCGGCTTCCTCTCGCCATGACGGCGCCACATTGGCGCTGTTGTCTGCGTATAGGCTACGGGCCTCGCCTGGGCCAGATGAATGCACTAGATAGCGTGGCATGACCGGACGACGAGGACGGGACTCGGCTAACCGTGATCCGCGCCGTGCCCGCGCCGAACGGCGCTCGGGCAGGCAAAGTTGGCCTATGCGCCTTGTGGTCTGGGGTGGCAGCCTGGCCATCTGGGGCGGCGTCGCGGCTATGCTGTTGGTGGCTTGGTACGCCTATGACCTGCCGCGGATCGACGAGATCGCGGCGATCACCCGGCGGCCCAGCGTGACACTGATGGCCGCCGACGGCACGCTTCTAACTACCTACGGCGAGGTCTACGGCGAGATCGTTACTGTCGGCGACCTGCCGCCCCATTTGCCGCAGGCGGTTCTCGCCGTCGAGGACCGGCGGTTTTACGATCACTTCGGCATCGATTTGCTCGGGCTAGCCCGCGCCATGCTGGCGAATGTCCGCGCCGGCCGCATTATCCAGGGCGGCTCGACCATCACCCAGCAATTGGCTAAAAACCTGTTCCTTACGCCCGACCGCACCGTCAAGCGGAAGGTGCAGGAAATGCTGCTCGCCTTCTGGCTGGAGCAAAAGTTCAGCAAGGATCAGATCCTCAGCCTTTATCTCAACCGGGTGTATTTGGGCTCCGGCACCTATGGTATCGACGCCGCGGCCTGGCACTACTTCGGTAAACCGGCGAAGCAGGTAAACCTCTACGAAGCGGCGCAGCTGGCCGGGTTGCTCAAGGCGCCGTCGCGCTACAATCCGGTGCGCGACCGTAATCAGGCGGACGAGCGCACGGCGTTGGTCCTGCGCACCATGGTCGAGAGCGGCTTTGTCCTCGAGGCCGAGGCCGCGCAGGCGCAGGCGCAAAAGACCCGCGGCCGCGCCATCGCCGGTGCCCAGGCACGTTATTTCGCCGACTGGATCATGGGCCAGGTCGCTAGCTACGTGGGCCGCGTCGACGGCGATCTCACGGTCATCACGACGCTGAACCCCTATCAGCAAAGGGTCGCCGAGGAGGAGCTTGCCGCCATGCTCGACGGCGACGGTGTCAAACGGCGGGTCGGCCAGGGGGCGGTGGTTGTGCTCGATCCCGATGGCGCGGTGCGCGCCATGGTCGGTGGCCGCGACTATGGCACCAGCCAGTTCAACCGCGTTACGCAGGCTTTGCGCCAACCCGGCTCGGCCTTCAAGCCGTTCGTCTATCTGGCCGGCTTCGAAGAAGGCCTGACACCGGACGACAAGGTCTTGGATGCGCCGCTCGATATCGACGGGTGGGCGCCCAAGAACTACGCCGAGCGTTACTATGGCGATGTGACGGTGCGTGAGGCCTTCGCCCGCTCGCTCAACGCCGCGACAGTGCGCATCAGCCAACGTGTCGGCCCCGAGCGCGTGGCGGCGGTGGCCCGTCGGCTTGGCATTACCTCGGATATCGAGGTTGCGCCCAGTATCGCCTTGGGCACCTCGGAGGTGACCTTGCTCGAGCTGACCGGCGCCTATGCGGTCTTCGCCAATCATGGCAATGGCGTTTGGCCGTATGGCGTCGCTGAAATCCGTGGCCCCAACGGCGAGGTTCTGTTCCGCCGCACCGGCGGCGGTCCGGGGCGATTGGTGCAGCCGCGCATCGTCGATGGCATGACCAATCTGATGAGCGCCGTGGTCGCCTGGGGCAGCGGCAAGGGGGCTAACCCGAAGCGCCCGGCGGCGGGCAAGACCGGGACCAGCCAGGATTCGCGCGACGCCTGGTTTGTCGGCTTCACCGGCGAGCTGGTCGCCGGCGTCTGGCTGGGTAACGACGATGGCACGCCGACCGCCGGTGTAACCGGCGGCTCGCTGCCGGCCGTCCTCTGGCGCCGGGTGGTCGAGCGCGCCGTCGAGGGTGTGTCTCCACGGCCGCTGCCGGGCGGCGGCGACGAGATCGCGGAAATCGACAGGGATGATTCTGGCGGCGGCTTCATTGCGCGCATCCTCAGGAGCCTGGGG
>Ga0209633_10005864_pt1 | contig 10649 bp, 6 predicted proteins | sample Cruoilmetagenom1_FD_187290 | JGI IMG/M metagenome (GOLD analysis project Ga0209633, IMG submission 187290) | Oil polluted marine microbial communities from Coal Oil Point, Santa Barbara, California, USA - Sample 1 (SPAdes) (version 2) | ecosystem: Environmental > Aquatic > Marine > Oil seeps ... | reverse complement strand
CAAGATTTAGAACCAATAGGAGTTGGAGCTAGAACATTACAAGAATGTTTACTGCTTCAGATAGAAAGTAAAGATCAGGAAATACCTGAGATAAAACTTTCGAGAAAAATCTTAAAGTATTATTTCAATGAATTTACAAAAAAACATTACGAGAAAATTATTACTCGTTTGAATATTACCGAAGAAGAACTTAAAACATCAATAACCGAGATTTTAAAATTAAATCCTCGACCAGGAAATAGCTTTTCAGATTCATCACGTGTAATACAAACACTAATTCCCGATTTTATTCTTGATCTTAAAGAAGGTGATTTACAACTTACTTTAAATTCTAAAAATGTTCCTGAACTTAGATTAAGCTATACTTATACCGAAATGCTTCAGTCATTCTCAAGTAAAAGTAAAACAGAAAAAACAAAAAGCGATAAAGAAGCAATAAGTTTTGTTAAACAGAAACTCGATTCGGCAAAATGGTTTATCGATGCTATTAAACAAAGACAAAATACTTTGTTGTTAACTATGAATGCTATAATAGAATACCAACATAATTATTTTATTGAAGGTGATGAATCGAAGCTTCGACCTATGATTTTGAAAGATATAGCTGAAAAAACTGATTTAGACATTTCAACAATTTCGCGTGTTGCAAATAGTAAATATATTCAGACTCATTTTGGCATTTATGCTTTAAAATATTTCTTCTCTGAAGGTTTGCAAACAGATTCGGGAGAAGAAGTTTCGACACGTGAAATTAAATCAATACTTAGGGAATGTATCGATGCCGAAACTAAACAGAAACCTTTAACTGACGATAAACTGACCGATATTTTAAAGGAAAAAGGATATCGAATTGCCAGAAGAACTGTTGCCAAATACCGTGAACAGTTAAATATTCCAGTTGCAAGATTAAGGAAAGAATTATAGAATGAAAACTAACCCGGCAAAAATTTTATCTGTTTTATTACATCCTTTATTAATGCCTACTGCAGGCTTGTTAATTTTATTTAATTCTGGATCTATTTACGAGTTTTTATCTTTCCCTGCAAAAAGAGTAATATTTATTATTGTACTACTTTGTACTGTCGTACTGCCTCTTACCTTTGTTCCATTCTACATTTTTCAAAAAATAATTAAAAATCTGCAAATGGACGACAGAAAAGAACGACTTATACCCTTTTTCGTAACTTTTATTTTATATCTTTTTTGCTATTATTTACTTGTGCGACTACAAGCGCCGGAAATTAAAACAATTGTAAATTTTATTTTAATAGGATCAATTTCCACTCTTCTTATATTTGGCTTATCGTTTCGATGGAAAATTAGTGCTCACATGACTGGCATTGGAGCAATGCTTGGTTCTTTAATTGCTTTTTCTTTTATACTTAAAGTAAATTTAGAGATCTACATTATAATAACTATTGTACTTTCTGGAATATTAGGATACTCACGCTTAATACTTAATAAACATAAAGCTTACCAAATTTATTCCGGCTGGGGATTAGGTTTAATAGTATCACTAGTATTACTACTTTTCTTTTAATCGAAGAATCTCCTTGAGTAATATATCATTGTTTTCCATTATAAAATTAGGATTAGTAAGCTCTTCTACTTTTATCTTTTTCAAATTAAACTCACTTTGTTGTAACGACTTAAACAATCCCTGTTCCAATAAATATTTTGCCAAGTACTCCTGTTCTGTTTGCCCTGGTGTTGGGACCAAAATGGTCTTTTTATTCTTTACAACTAAATCCATAACCGAACTATATCCTGATCGACACACAACAAATTTCGAGGTGTTTATTAAATTATTTAGTTCATCGGAATTTGCCACATTAATACATTTACACGAATATTTTAATACTGTTTTTTCGGAAGTTCCACGAACAATTGCAATCTTCAATAAAGATGATTCGATTTCGCGATATATAATTTCTTCGAATAAACTTCTTTGGGGTTCGGGTCCCGATAATATAAAAAGAACATCAAAAATCTCAGAGTACGAATAACCATTTTCTGAATGCTTAAATCGCGATAAAGTTCCAATATATTTTATATTCTTTAATCTGTTGTTTTTATGAGATAAATCTCCTGCTAGATTAGTATTTCCAGTGTAGTCAGGAACCCAACATTCATCATATTGTCGAATAAAATATCTTAAAATACGCTGATAAACGAATTCAAATACTTTTAGCATTCTAGGAAAAATAACATTTAACTGATGAGTAATAAATATACTATACACATTTCGATTCCAAAGTCCAAACCGATTATCAGCAATTACAATGTCAATTTTATTTTTGGAAACAATCTTTTTTAACTTAAAATGTTCAATAATAGAGCAGAAGAGAATTTTAGGTAATAAGCTAAACATCGTTAATACCTGTGAATTTCTTCTAGAGTATTTTATCTTGTAGTTAGGTAAATGTATAAATTGTAAATTTGGGAATTCTTTATGTAATAACTTTTCGGATTCACCCGAAGATGCAACAATTACTTTAAATTCATTTTCAAGTAATAATTGAATTATTGGAATAACTCGGGATGCATGTCCTAACCCCCAATTTAAGGGAGAAACTAAAATTGTCTTATTTATTTTCAAAAAAAATAATATTTAGCCAAATGTATCAAACTTTTAAATAATTACTAATATGAAAAAATAAATTTTATTACAATCCTTATCATATCAATACTATCCTGTCTTAATGATAATTATCATTTTATTTAACGCTATCAAGGTTAAATTTGTATTAACTAAATTTTTGATCATGGAACACAAAGTTAATCCAGAACCTTATAAGTGGAAAGAAGAATACACAGTTAATATTAGTGTAATTGATGAACAACATAAAAAATTTCTTAAAATAATTAACGAGCTAAAAAAAATTATTAATTCTGACACTTGTAAAGAAAATGTTTCAAAGATATTTTTCCAGATCGCTTATTTAATTGATCATTACTTTTTAAAAGAAGAGATTTATTTTAAAGATTGTAAATACCCCAACTTTGATCAGCATAAAATTGCTCATAATCATTTTATTGATCGGATAATTCAATTCCAGAAAGATGTTGAAAATAATAAGGAAAATCTTTGTTTTGACATTTATACCTACCTCGAAAACTGGTTCGATGAACACATTTTAAAATACGATAAAGAAGCTGTTGAATTTCTAAAAATGAGTGGCATTAGCTAAGCTAAAACTTTAACATCGCTTGTATCCTTAATTTGCATTGTGGTAAAATCGAAATCACTTATAAGGTTTAAGCCCGGTGTTTTACCAACAGATATAGTTCCAAATTTAGAATTCATTTTTAATGCTTGTGCTCCATTAATAGTCGCCCATCGGAGTAATGTTTCAAATTTAATCTCAGGGTAATTAGCGCGTATTACTTTCATTTCATCCAATATAGACAAACTCTTGTTTGATGCCAGACTATCGGTTCCCAAAACTACCCTCTCTGTACTACCTAGAAACAAGTTTATTTTTGGTAATTTATTTTCAATATAAAGATTTGACGATGGACATAAACACCAAAATGCATTTTCAAACTTAGAATTAATCAATTCTATATCGTTTAAATTCGAAAATGTATTATGCACAAAAACAATATTATTTTCCTTTGGAAGAAGATTAGCAATTGTCATCGATGAATTTTTACCCGGAACCGCAAAATTGTCAAATTTAACACCCAACGATTTCAATTTTTCTATTAATTCTCCCGTCCCTTCGTTAAACATCTGATTTTCTGATTCTGTTTCTTGATTATGAAAACTTAAAATAGTGTTAGATATTTCAGCTTCATGTTTAATTAGGCTAAGTATTTCTGTAGACACCGAATAAGGCGCATGTAAAGTAATAGAAGCTTGTAAATTGTTTTCGCGAAAGGTATTATATAAGTTCTTATTAAATTCAAAAACTTCAAAAGTATTTGTACCTTGACCTAATACTTCGATGAAATTATAATAAGCAATCTTACTTTTTATTTTTACAGAAATCGTATTGGTTGTATTACAAATATCACCTACAGCAACAATTCCATTAGCCCTCATCTTAGTGTCAAAAAGTTCTATTGACTTTAAGATTTTATTTGTATTATCTTCTTTTTTTAACCGAACTATATTCGATAGAAATTGTGGCAGTCCTATACCTTTCGGCAACTCATTTTTTAAATACGACAGTTCTAAATGGCAATGAGAATTTATAAATCCTGGAACAATAACTCCATTATAAAATTCCAAATTACGCGATTCTTCCAGATTTCCCTGAGTATCAATTATTTTAAGAATCCGATTCGAATTATCTAATTCAATTATTCCATTTTTAATTGGCTCACGATCAATAGGATAAATGTAGTTTGCAGAGATTCTTCTCATGAATATTATCTTCCTATACTAACTGAATCTTCTTCTGCTTTGGTTCCTTCTTCTTTAAGTAGTGCTTCTCTTTCCGACAAAACACTTAAAACTTCCTTATAAATTTCATCGTACTGGTTAATATTAAAACTATAATAGTAGATAGAAGTGTCAAAATCTTGTCGAGAATAACCATACTGTGTAAAAATTTTATCGTAAACATTACTAGAATATTCTTTCATGATGTCTTTTCTAACCTGAACTAATGTCATCATTGCATCAGTCATATGGATATCTACAATTATATCAATCATTTTATCTTTAGGGATAACGTATTCCGGGGTCTTTTGAGAACTACATGCAATCAAAGAACTTATTGATATTAAAATAATTACTAGTTTTCTCATTCTATTTTTTTTGCTAATTTAATTGATTTAACGAAAAAAACCGGCAGTAATTGCCGGTTAAATAACTTAAACCTTTTGTATTACTTTATTTTATTGAATTTATATCCAAGCATAATTTCAATTGTTCCAACATTCGTATATCTTCTAATTTCTGAAGTTGTAATATCATATGAGATACCAAGCTTTACTTTATTTTCATATTCATATCCAAGCATAATAGAAATAGCATCTAAATATCTATATGATAAAGCTCCCCACACCATTCTTTGATAAGTAACTTTTGCGCTTATATCAAATTGAAACTGATTAGGTAAAGAATATTTTATAAGAGCTGAAGGCGACAATGCAAAATCTCGATTAAGCATAAGAAAATAGCCCCCTGAAATATTAAAATTCTGCACTAACTTACTTTCTCCGTCTGCTCCTTCAATATCAGGATGATCATAATATTTATTTCCAAACAATTGATGCACTGCTATTCCACCATAAAACTGACTTGCATATACATAGAAGCCTAAACTTGCATCTGGAATTATCTTATTTTCAACTGCATTTGACATAACCGGATCAATAATATCATCATCAAAGTACATTAAAGTACCATCTAAAGAATATTGCATAATACCAACCGTAAGACCTCCTGATATTCTTATGGCATCGTTAATAGCAATATTATATGCATATGTTCCACCTAAAAACATTTTACTTTCTGGACCGGTTTTATCGTAATAGATATAACCACCATAACCCATATCTCTTTCTTTAAATGGCCCATATCCCGCAATACTCATTGTGCGTGGTGAATCATTTATACCAGACCATTGTATTCTTGAGTTTACTCGTACCTGAAAATAATTATATGTTCCGGCCACACCAGGATTAACTAAATAATCGTTAAACATATACTGCGAATAAAAAGGAGCTTGTTGAGCACTTACTGTCTCGACAAAAAACCACAAAGGAATAACAATTAAAATGTATTTCAACTTTTTCATATTATCTAACAATAGTTATAGGTCCGGTTAATGGATTGAACTGTGAATCGTTAAGCACAATTATGTAATAATATGTACCACTACTCAGCTCCTTTCCATTTTTAGTTCCGTCCCATCGTTTAGATTCATCATTATTGTTATAACCTTTTTGTTCGAATACTTTCACTCCCCAGCGATTATATACGGTTACAACGTTATTTGGGAATTTCTCAATATGTTTAATTTTCCAATAATCATTTATTCCATCTCCATTTGGTGAAAAACCACCATTTGGAGTTATAGAAGGAATATATTCTAGATATATCCTTGACGAATCGATACAATCTTCGGATTCAGCCACAACCTTATACCAACCTGACTCTTCGGGCGATACATTAGTTATTTGAGCACTTGGGGTCTCCAACATTTCTGGTGGAGTCCAATCAAATGTTAAGCCAGTTGCCGTTGTTGTTGCAGCTAACACTGTCGTATTTAATCCTTTTAAATATATTGTGTCATCAGTAGGATTACCATCAATTTCATCGATAATATCTAAATTGAAATCAGGTGTATACGTAAGCTCCGTATTATAAATCTCATCTTTACAATAATCATTTTGAATTCTTAATATTTGCAATCTAGCTGAATTTTCTATAATAATTGAATCTTTAAATGGATTACTACTATTAATAAATAATATAGTATCGAATGCAAAACCACCAGAATACAATCCTTGAATAAACACACTATCTGCAATAGTTCCGGTATAGGTACCATTTAAGATTGCAAAATCATACCAACATACACTTGTATCTCCAATAGTAACGTTTAAATCTGTTAAATCATACGTAACATCATCAGTAATATCTATTGATAAATTTTTAGAACATCCATAAGTGTCGGTAACAATTACTGTATATGTAGTATCTACATGAAGTAAACTTATGGTATCGTTATCTTTAGATTCAAATCCTACAGGCCCTGACCATACATAGTGATAGGATCCGGAGCCTCCAGAAGCTTGAACCACAATTTGTCCAAGAGTTAAAGTTGTATCTCGTGAAGTAGTATTTGCATTAATACAATACTTATTTTTTGGTATACCATTTAGCAATAGTTCCCCTGGATCTATTAAAGTAGTATCATATGTTTGAGTACAAAGATTAACATCTGTAATTGTTACCGTATATGTATCAGCAGCCAAGTTTTTAATGGTGTCTGTATTCACCCCTGTATTACTATCTCCTGTACTCCATGCAAAATCGTAAGGAGCCGTTCCGTTAAAAGGTGTAGATACAATTTCACCATCACTTTCACCATTACATGTAATATAAGTTATAACAAAACCCGGTTGAATTGCTGCAGGCTCATTAACAGTAATTGTTGTGTCTTTTTCACAACCCGTTATATCCTGTATAGTTAACACATAATCTGCAGGAGCTAAGCTTTTAATTGTATCGCCACTAGTATAAGTTGTTGCTCCCCCGTCGATAATATACGTAAGGTTAGCAACTCCCGTTCCTCCTTCAAATTCCAACATAATTTCGCCATCAGAACCTCCATTACAAGTAACATTTTTTACATAACTATTTGTAATAATTATCTCGTCGGGTTCACCAACGACTACAGAATCAATTGCTGTACAACCATGCGAATCGGTTACTTGAACATAGTATTTACCTGCACATAAATCCAAAGTGTCTTCCGTTGAAAATGGCGAAGTAAAATCTAATGAAGTACTCCACTCAAATAATAAATATGGAGATAAGCCACCCGTTGCTGTTGCAATTGCCGTTGCATCACACAATCCATAACATGAAGTTGTTAATCCGGTAATTGGAAGAGCATGTTCTATGATTGCTGGATTACCAACAGAACCTTCCAATATGGGTTTGTTTATTGCTGAATCTGCATATAAAATGGTTTCAAGTGCTCCTTCTTTATTTATATCAGTAAATGAAATTGTTGCTTTATCTAAGAAACCATCAGGACCACTAATACTTCTGTGGTCACTTATTCTTACACGCCACGAACCATTTGCAGGATCTTGACCATGCAATTTCTTTTTCCAATCCCCTTTAAATTCATATCGACCAGATACTGGGAAACACTCATCTACTGTTGCTCCTGCCAATGCAGAAGTATCTAAAGGATCATTATAAAAATCTAATGTAATATTTGTAGCAGGAGATAAAAATCCAGAACAATTAGATTTTAATTCAACTACTGAATCAACGGGAGAAACAAGGAATAAACTTAGATCTCCAATATAATTATGCGAAGAGATTTCAAAATACACATCAATATGTGTGCTCATTGAATCGATAGTAAATGGGCTTTCTTTTCCAATAGCAACTAATAACTCACTTAAGTATTCTACTCGAACAGTATCCGTGTTTTCTCCGCAAGCTCCTATGCCAGAAGCATGTAAAACTAACTCAACAATAGTTCCTCCATCCAAAGGATCAGGTGTGTATGTTGGATTAATAAGTGTAGGGTTATTAAACGTTCCATTTCCTGTATAAATTTCCCACAATACAGAACTTGTAAAAGTTGTATCTGCATCAATTATCTGATACGGAGTATCATAACACAATAAGGTATCATTTCCAGCAAGTGCAATTGCTTCTGGTTGGATGCTTATTGTTAAAGTATCAGAGTATGCGGTTCCAAATCCTAAATTAGAAATTGCTTTTCTATTATAATAGGTAATCTCTATTAATGGATTAGATTCTGTGTAAGTAGCATTTGTTGCTCCAGTAATATCTGCCCAAGCGCCGGTTCCGGATTTCATTTGCCACTGATAAGTTAGACCACCACAAACTACGGCAGAAGCTTCATCGGTAAATGGTGCAGGACTGGTATTATAACAAACTGTTTGATCAGCATCGATTAAACCTCCATAAACTACATCGTACACATCAACATCGAATGAACATTCAACAAAATTACCTGCCGCATCTTCTATATGGTAAGTAACTGTTGTAACTCCTATATTAAAAATTTGACCAGAAGCATCATTTATGCCTACTGCCGCAGAACTAAGTACTGTAGCTCCAGTCATACTCCATGTTTGTAATACAACTCCACAGTTATCTCCTGTTGTCGGTGCTATACCATTTACAACAGTGGTACAAGTTCCATCCTGAATAATACTGACATCCGCTGGACATGTAATGGTAGGATCTTCATCGTCTACTATAGTAACATTTTGATTACAACTTGCAATATTTCCTTCAGCATCATCTACAATCCAAGTTACAACTGTTACACCAACAGAAAATTGATATGTTGCAGGATCAATAGTTAAGCCACCAACCTGAGCAACAACAGAATTTACACTACAGTTATCTCCTGTTGTTGGAGTTCCTAAAACAGCTGTTGAAGCACAATCTCCTGTCGCATCATCCGAACTATTTGCTGTTACATCTCCAGGACAAGTTATTGTTGGATTTTCATCATCTATTATTGTTACATCTTGATCACAACTTGCAGTATTTCCAGCTGCATCATCAACAATCCAAATAACAGTAGTAATTCCGACAGGGAATTGGTAAGTTGCTGGATTTATTGTAGTACCACCAACCTGAGCAATAACTGAATTTACTGCACAATTATCACTTGTTATAGGGTTTCCTAAAACTGCCGTTGAACTGCAATCTCCAGTTCCATCATCAGAAGAATTTGCAGTTACATCTCCAGGGCAAGTTATCGTTGGATCTTCGGTATCATTTACAGTAACAGTAAATGAACATTCTGCAAAATTTCCTGAAATATCTTCAACATGATAGGTAACTGTTGTCACTCCCGAACTAAATGTTGTTCCAGAAATATCGTTGATTCCAACTGCCGGAGAATTTCCTGTTGTTGCTCCTGTCATATTCCAGGTTTGTAATACCACACTACAATTGTCACTAGCTGTAGGAGCTAATCCATTTACTACAGTTGTACATATACCAGGATCATTATCAACCGTAACATTGCCTGGGCAAATTATTGTTGGATTAATATTATCTTCTACTGTTACTGTTGCAATACAATTAGCAGTATTACCCGAATTATCAGTAACGGTTAATGTAACTGGGTTTGCTCCAATATCTCCACAATTAAATGCCGTTTGACTGGCAACAACACTTGCTACTCCACAATTATCTGAACTACCAGCATTAATGTCGCTTGCTGTTATTGTTGCATTACCAGTTGCGTCTAATTGAATGGTTATATTTTGACAAGCTACCGTTGGATCCTCATCATCAACAACTGTAACATCTTGATCGCAACTTGCTGAATTTCCTGCTACATCATCAACAATCCATGTAACTGTTGTTAATCCTAAAGGAAAAACATATGTTGCTGGGTTAATTGTACTTCCTCCTACTTGTGCAATTAGCGTGTTAACAGCACAGTTATCGCTTGTAACCGGACTTCCTAGAGCTGCAGTTGTACTACAATTACCCGTACCATCATCGGAAGTATTTACTAAAACATCGGCCGGACATACAATCCCAGGATTCTCTGTATCATTAACTGTTACAGTAAAATTACAATCTGCAAAATTTCCTGTAGCATCTTCTATATGATATGAAACTGTTGTAACTCCCGAACTGAAAGTAGTTCCAGAAATATCATTTATTCCTGCTCCAGGAGAATTTCCAGTAGTTGCTCCACTCATAGTCCAAGTCTGCAGTACAACAGTACAATTATCGCTAGTTGTTGGAGCTAATCCATTAACTACGGTGGTACAAATTCCTGGGTCATTATTTACACTAACATTTGCAGGGCAAATTAAAGTTGGACTACTATTATCTTGAACAGTTACCGTGGCACCACAAATATCTGAATTACCTGCTAAATCCGTTACAGTTAAAGTAACAGCATTTGCACCAACATCGGCACATGTAAATGAATTTGGTACAA
>Ga0209633_10005862_pt1 | contig 10649 bp, 9 predicted proteins | sample Cruoilmetagenom1_FD_187290 | JGI IMG/M metagenome (GOLD analysis project Ga0209633, IMG submission 187290) | Oil polluted marine microbial communities from Coal Oil Point, Santa Barbara, California, USA - Sample 1 (SPAdes) (version 2) | ecosystem: Environmental > Aquatic > Marine > Oil seeps ... | reverse complement strand
GTCGCCCGCCACGATCAAGATCGCGTTCTCCGGCGCGTAGAAGCGGCGATAGAAGGCGAACGCATCCTCGCGGTCGAGCTCCTCTATCTCGTGCTCCCAACCGATGATGGGAATGCCATAGGGGTGGTTGCGGTACAGCGCGGCCATCATCTGCTCTTGCAGAATGGCGCCGGGGTCGTTGTCGACGCGCGAGCGGCGCTCCTCGAGAATGACGTCCCGCTCGGTCGTCACGTCCTCCGGCGTCAAACGCAGATTCGCCATACGGTCGGCTTCCATCTCCATAACCGTGGGAAGACGCTCCTTGGCCACACGCTGGAAGTAGGCGGTCACGTCGTGATTGGTGAACGCGTTGTCGTCGCCGCCATTCTTGGCGATGATCTTTGAGAACTGCCCGGTGGGAATGCTGTCAGTGCCCTTGAACATCAGGTGCTCAAGAAAGTGCGCGATGCCCGAGGTGCCCGGCGGCTCGTCCGCGGCCCCAACCTTGTACCAAACCATCTGGGTCGCGACCGGCGCGCGATGATCGGGGATGACGACGACTTGGAGCCCGTTGGCGAGGGTGAACTCGCTCACGCGCTCTGATTTCGCTTCTTCAGCAACGGCGGCAACCGACATTGAAAGGCTCACACTCGCTAGAACCAGCCCAGCTCGAAGGAAGGCGGTCAGTCGATCTTGCATCCACACCACCATTCGAACGAAGGCCTTTGGATTGGAACGCGGGGCTCGAGGCGCGCGCGGTAACGACAAGCCTAACAAACCGCTAGCGCCTATGCCACATGTCGGGCCTCAGGCGCGGTTTTTCAACGACGCAATCGCTAGTATCCGGTGAGGGTCTGTCCCGTGCCGGCCCTGTTGAAGCTGTCCGGCGCCGCGGGCCTGAAATCCTCGTTGTTCTGACTGGGCAAAGGCGCCTGCGGGACATGCGGCGTGACCGGCGCGGGGCGGGACTGGGCGACCGTGGGCGCCCGATCTGACGGGTCCGGCGCCGGCACGTCGGCGATGGGCTCTTCCACCGTTTTGTCTCTGTCGAACAGCTGGTCGAGCAGCGTTTCCTTACCCGCGTAGGCATTGAGCGGGTCGGCGGCCGCCTGGACCTCGGCCTCCTTGGATTTCTCTTCCTCGATGACGCGGACGCGTACCTTCTCAGGATCGTCCGGCCAATCCTGGCGGGCCGTGGCCACCGCGGGGCCCTGGCTCGGCGCCGGCAATTGATTGACGTTGGGTGGCACCATGAGCGGCGGGCGCTCGGACATCTGAATCTCGGCCTGCTGCCGGCTGCCCGAAACACCCATATAGTCGAAGACCTTGCCTTCGAGCTCCACACCGCCGCAGCCGCCAAGAATCATCGCGCAGGCAAGAGCGCTTGCGAGCGCGGCCATCCGACCGATTCTGGTTATGGCGCTAAGGTGCCCCAAATTTCCCCTCAGAATCCGGGCAAGCCCCGGATCTGGTTACATTTTGGAGGGGTTTCCGGCCTTTTTGTGACCCCCGAACAATGAGTCATACAGAAGTCCGATGACCCCGGCAACTATGGCCACATCGGCGATATTGAAGATGTACCACTGGAAGCCAAAAGCGTGGAACGCGAAGAAATCCGCCACCGCGCCATAAGCGATCCGGTCGATAGCGTTGCCGATGGCCCCGCCGATGATCAGCCCGATGGCGAGGGCTGCCAACGGCGTGACCACGCGGGCGAGCCAGACAATGAGCGCCAGGCTGGCGACAAAGGCAAAGGCGATCAGCCCCACGCGCCCGAACGTGCTGTCCTGGGGCAGGAGCCCGTAGCTGATGCCTTTGTTCCAAACCAGGACGAGATCGAAGAACGGCGTGACAGTGACCGTCCCTTTGGCGCCGATGTCGTAGATGTAGAGCATGAAGGCCTTATTGGCCTGGTCGATCAGGACCGTGGCTGCGGCGACAGCAAGCCCGAGCGGAGAAAACGGTCCCCAGAGCCAATGACGAAGCATGGCGTTACCGGCCCTTTCTAATCCTGCGCATCGAACTGGCGCACGGCTTCGGCATCGCGCGGCGACAGCGTCGGAAAGGCCAGATCGGCCCCGACATCCTTGGAGATCTTCCACGACCGCGCGCACTTCTTACCTTTGGCGCGGACAAAGACCACAGCCACGCCGGGCACGTCCTCAAGACGGAAGGCGTCCTCCGGCCCCTCCTCCGCGATCAGCGTAGCGCCGCTGGTGATGACCATCTCGGCGAGATCGATGCCGCCGAGAGCCTCACGCAATGCTTGGTCGGAGACATAGACCTTGGGCGCGGCCTCCAGGCTCGACCCGATGCGGCCTTCTTTCCGCTCGATCTCCAGCGCGCCCGTGACCACGCGGCGCACCAACTTCACCAATTGCCACTTGGCTGTGAGTTCGTCGTCGCGCCACTCAGCCAGCACCTCGGGGAACTGTCGCAGATGCACCGACCCCGTGTCCTCAGGGAAGCGATTCAGCCACGCCTCCTCCATGGTGAAACACAGCATCGGCGCAAGCCAAGCCGTGAGAAACGCGAAGAACTTGTCTAGAACCGTGAGCGCGGCGCGCCGTGCGACGCTGTCATGGGGGTCGCAGTAAAGCACGTCCTTGCGGATGTCGAAGTAGAACGCCGACAGGTCGTTGACGCAGAAATTGAACAGCGCGTGGAAGACGCGCTTGAAGTCGTAAGACGCGTAGCCCTCGCGCACCAGCGCATCCAGCTCGGACAGCCGGGCCAGCATGTAACGCTCCAGCTCGGGCATCTCGTCATACGCGACGGTGAGATTGTCACGATAATGCGCGAGATTGCCGAGCAGGAAGCGCAGCGTGTTCCGCAAGCGCCGGTAGGAATCTACATTGGCCTTGATGATGTCCGGGCCGAAGCGAAGGTCTTCGGTGTAATCGGAACTCATGGCCCATAGCCGCAGGATCTCTGCGCCGGACTGCCGGATCACGTCTTGCGGCGCCACGACATTGCCGAGCGACTTGGACATCTTGCGACCCTGCTCGTCGTTGACGAAGCCGTGCGTGGCGACCGCATCGAACGGCGCGCGGCCGCGCGTGCCACAGGCCTCGAGCAGCGAGGACTGGAACCAGCCGCGATGCTGGTCGGATCCTTCCAGATAGACATCCGCGGGCCATTTCAAGTCTGACCGCGCTTCCAGCACAAAGGCGTGCGTGCAACCGGAGTCGAACCAGACATCGAGAATGTCGTCGACTTTCTCCCAAGCGTCCGGGTCCTCGACCAGCTCTTCGAGGAAGCGCGCCTTGGCGCCATCCACGAACCAGGCGTCGGCGCCCTCGGTCTCGAAGGCGCTCACGATCCTGTCCATCAACTGAGCCGACGCATTGAAGCCCTGGCGTGGAATGACGTCGCCGGTCTCCTTGTGCACGAACACGGTGATCGGCACGCCCCAAGCCCGTTGGCGCGATACGACCCAATCGGGCCGCGTCTCGATCATGCCCTTGATGCGCTTCTCACCCTGCCGCGGCACGAACTGCGTGTCGTCGATGGCGTCAAGCGCGCGGGCGCGCAAAGCCTCGCCGCCCTCGAAGCCACGCTCCATGGCGATGAACCATTGGGGCGTCGCCCGGAAGATGACCGGCTTCTTGGAGCGCCAGGAATGCGGATAGTCGTGTTTGTAGCGCGCGCGGGCAATCAGCGCGTTCGCCTCGACCAACGCTCTGATGACCGCCTCGTTGGCGTCGCCGAACTTGCCCTTGTCGTTGACTACGCGTTTACCCTCGAAGCGGGGCGCGTCCTGCGTGAAGAACCCGGCTTCGTCGACAGTAAAGGGAATCGCGGAGTCGATCTTGCGCTCGCCAAGCAAGCGTTCGTTCGCGGTCCAGACCTCGAAATCGTCAACGCCGTGGCCAGGCGCGGTGTGGACAAAGCCCGTACCGGTCTCTTCGGTGACATGTTCGCCAGACAATAGCGGCACCATGAACCTGTAATCGCGTTCGCCCCGCAAAGGATGCGCGCACATGGATTGGCGCAGCATCTCGCTCGTGACATCACCGAGCCGCGACCAGCCATCGATGCGCGCCGCCGCCTTCACAGTTTCGGCAAGGGCGTCGGCCAGAATCAGCCGCTCGCCGACCTTGGCCCAATTGTCCGCCGGCGCCTGGGTGACCTCATAGAGTCCGTAGGAGATGGACGGCGAATAGCTGATGGCGCGGTTGCCCGGAATGGTCCAAGGCGTGGTGGTCCAAATGACCACCGAGGCGTGCTGCAAGGCCTGCGGGTTCTGGTTGTCCTCACTGGCGAACATCACCGGAAACTTCACATAGATCGCCGGGCTCTCGATCTCCTGATATTCGACTTCGGCCTCGGCCAGCGCGGTGCGCTCCACCACGGACCACATCACGGGCTTGGAGCCGCGATAGAGCAGGCCGTTCATGGCGAACTTCATCAGCTCGCGGGCGATGATCGCCTCCGCCTCGTAGCTCATGGTGGTATAGGGGTTCGCCCAATCGCCCTCGACACCGAGCCGCTTGAACTCTTCGCGCTGCACGTCGAGCCACTTGGACGCCTCGGCACGGCATTCCTGGCGGAAAGCGATCAGCGCGGCCGTATCGCTGAGGTCCGGCTTGGCGCGGCCCTTGGCGCGGTAATTCTCCTCCTCGACCTTCCACTCGATCGGAAGGCCATGGCAGTCCCAACCCGGCACGTAGTTCGCGTCGCTGCCCATCATGGCATGCGAACGCGTGACGACATCCTTGAGGATCTTGTTGAGAGCGGTGCCGATATGGATGCGCCCGTTGGCGTAAGGCGGCCCGTCATGCAGCACGAATTTCGAACGGCCCATGGCCTCCTCGCGCAACCGGTCGTAGAGGCGCATTTGCGCCCAGCGCTCGAGAAGCTCCGGTTCGCGCTGCGGCAAGCCTGCCTTCATGGGGAAGTCGGTCTTGGGCAAGAACAGCGTCTCGCTCCAGGCCCGTTCAGTCTGCGGCTGAATGGATTTCGGTTTCGGCGCAGCCTTGGGTTTCGGCGAGGACTTGGGCGTTGGCGAAGACTTGGGCGTGGACCTGGGCCTCGGCGCAGCCTTCCTGACCGTGGGTTTCCTCGCAGTGGTTTTCTTCGCCGGGCGCTTCTTTGGGCTCACCACGCGCTTCTTCGGGGTGGTGCGCTTCTTTGCGGTCGTGCGCTTCTTTGCGCTTGCGGGCTTGCGGGCTTTTGTCTTGAGGGCCGAGCGCCGCTCCGCGGCGGTCTTTTTCGGCTTGGCCTTGACCGTTTTGCGCTTCCGTGCGGCAGGCTTCTTGGTCGCGGCCTTCTTCTTGACTAATGCGCGCTTCTTGGCCGCTGGCCTCTTGGTGGTCTTCTTCCTTGCTGCTGCCCTCTTGGCTGCTGGTCGCTTGGCCACCCGCCGCTTGGCCGTTGCCTTCTTGCCGGCCACCTTGCGTTTGGCCACGACCTTGCGCTTGGCCACGGCTTTCCGCTTCGCGGCCGCCTTGGTTCTCGGCGTCCGGTGCGTCTTCGTGCGCTTTGCTTTTCGCGCAGGCTTGCTTTTGGCGGCCGGTTTGCCGCTCTTGGTTGTCTTCACCATGGTCCCTGTTTCCGCCCGAGCCTCGAATCGACGTGCGAGGCGTTCTAACAATCGGCCTTGCCACAATCCAGTGCCCGCTCGGCCAGAGCGTCCCCAAGTGCAAAACGCCGCATGGGGTCGTCCGCGTCGACAGCGGCCAGACTCTCCCGAACCTGACTGCAATCCTCCGCCATTTGAGCGGCCAGCGCCTGGGAACTTTCGAACGTGTGGTCAGGCCTCACAAAATCGATGAATTCGACCTCAACTTCGTGGTCGTAGAGGTAGCCTGAGAAGTCGAGAAGATACGCCTCCAGCACCGGCTCGCCAGCGCCGAAGGTGGGGCGCGGCCCGACATAGCCAGCGGCGTGATGGCGCTGGCCCGCGTGATGCACCCGCATGGCGTAGATACCGTGGCAGACGTCCTGCCCGGGCGCCAGCTTGAAGTTGATCGTGGGGAAGCCGAGGTCCTTGCCGCGGCCGGCACCCGTCCCGACCTGTCCGCGCACACGCCACCAATAGCCGAGCTGCTCGGCCGCTTCCCGCACCTCCCCGCGCCGCAGGTGCTCGCGGGTCGTGCTCGACGAAAAGGTGACGCCGCCCTCCAAGGTGACGGGCGAGACCACGTCCACGCCAAACCCTTGCGTCTTGCCGATCGACGCCATGTGTTCGACGGAACCCGTGCGCCCCTTGCCGTAGGTGAAGTCGTATCCCACCACGACGTGGCTGGCGCCGAAGCCCTGACCGACCACCTCGATAGCGAAGTCGTCTGCCGAGAGCGACGACATTGCCTTGTCGAACGTCAGCACGAATGCCTGGTCAAGACCGAGCGCCTCCAGCAGTTCAAGTTTTACCGGAAGCGGCGTCAGCCTGAAAAACGGCTGGTCGGGCGCAAAGAACTCCCGGGGATGCGGCTCGAAGATGACGACGCCGGCACGGCGGCCTTCGGCCGTCGCGATGCGCCTCGCCTCGTTGAGCACGGCTTGATGGCCGCGATGGACGCCGTCGAAATTGCCAATGGCCAAACCCGCCCCCTTCAGAGCCGGCGGCGTGTCCCGCCAGGAGCGGATAACGTCCATCCTCTGGCCTCCCTCAGTCGACTAGGTAGATTCGCGGCGATTGACCATCATGGTTGCTTCGCCCTCAAGAACGGTCTTGCCGTCCACTGAGCAGTCGCAAGCCAGTTTCACGCGGCCCTTATCCGTATCCACCGCAATGACCTTGCAGGTCGCGACCACTTCGTCGCCGATGTAGACCGGCGCGCGGAATTTGAGCTCCTGGGCAAGGTAAATGCAGCCCGGTCCAGGCAGCTTGGTGCCCAGCACGGTGGAGAATAGGGCGCCGGTCAGGAAGCCATGGGCAATGCGCTTCTTGAAAATCGTACTGGCCGCGAACGCGTCGTCCAGATGAACTGGATTGATATCGCCCGATAGCGCGGCGAAGGCCTGCATATCCTCGTCGGTAATGGTCTTTGAAACGCTCTCCTCCATGCCGGGGGAGAGGTCCTCCAAATAGTAGCCGTGGCCCAGGCTGGCCTGACCGTTCGCGGTGCTCGTCATGTGCTGTCCCTGCTTGATTGTCTGTTGATTGGATAAGGCTGCGCAAAATAGCGAAGCCATTGCTGCGCCGCAATAAGGGGGCTTCCCTCCAATCCATCCGTATGCGTCCGAAATCGGGATGCTTAACCCTCCGTTCACGGCCACTCGTTAGGGTTTGACCGTGATCTTTCACCCGCATCTGGACCGGCGGGAAGATGTCCTTTGGCCCCAAGCCAAAGGTTGGTTATCGGCGGAGGAAAGAAAAATGGCTTTCGACCCAAGCATGCCGGTGCTCGTCGTCGACGATTACAAGACGATGGTCCGGATCGTTCGCAATCTGTTGAAGCAGCTCGGCTTCGCCAATGTCGACGAGGCGAACGACGGCAATGCCGCGCTCAATATGATGCGCGAGAAGAACTATGGCCTCATCATCTCCGATTGGAACATGGAACCGATGACAGGCTACGAGCTGTTGCGTGAGATCCGTGCCGACGATGATCTGTCGCGCACGCCTTTCATCATGGTCACCGCAGAGTCCAAAACCGACAACGTGATCGCGGCCAAGAAAGCCGGCGTGAATAACTACATTGTCAAGCCGTTCAACGCCGCGACGCTCAAATCGAAGATCGATGCCATTTTCGGCGAAGCGAGCTAGGCAATTCTCCGACTTCTCTATTTTTTCGACGTTTTTTTTCCGCCAAGGTTTTTCATGGGTCAGATGGAGAGACGCAAGGGCAAGCGTAAGACGCAAAGCAACTCCGTTTCGGAGGAGATCGTCGCCCTGTTGAATACGCTGCGCGAACTCGCCGCTATTCGCACCACCGCAGAGGACGCCGCCACACGCATCCTCGACTCCGCGGAAGGGCTCCTGACCACCAAGGACGATGCTGAGAAGGCGGAAGAGGCCATTCTGTCGATCATGACCGCCTGCAGTTTCCACGATCTCATTGGCCAGCGCGTCGCCAAGATCACCGAGACGTTGGACCAAGTCATCGCCACCAGCCTTGGCGATGACGCAGATGAGAAGGCGGGCAGCTCCGTCGCCAAGAGACCGGACATCACGCTCGAAGGCCCTGCCCTGCCCGGCTCAAGCCAAGATCAGGCCGGCATCGACGCCCTCTTCGAGAGCAAGCGCTAGCAGCTACCAGTCCAGGGCGCGCATCGCGGCAATGGGCCGCCGTGCCGTTTCTCCGAACAGCTCTTTGAGATGCGGCACATCGAGGGCTTCGCCGCCCTCGCCCGGCGCATGCAGCCGGCTTGCCACGAACACCGCATCGATTCCCAGATTGCCGGCGCCAGCGATATCCGTCTTGACGCCGTCGCCAATGGCGAGGACCTGCTCCCTGGCGACAATCTCTCCGGCCAGTTGCGCGATCGTCTCCAATGCGAGTTCATAGACCGGCGCGTGAGGCTTGCCCGCATAGATGACCTTGCCGCCGAACGCCTCGTAGACCGCCGCGAGTGCACCGGCGCAGTAAACGAGCCGGTTTCCGCGCTCCACCATGTGATCGGGGTTGGCGCAGATCATGGGCAGGCTGCGTGCCGCCAAGGCGCGCAGCAGATCGGCGTAGTCGTCGGGCGTTTCTGTGTCGTCGTTGAAGAGCCCCGAGCACACCACGAGATCGGCCTCCTCAGGGGTGGCGAGCACAACGTCGAGGCCGGCGAAGATCGGCCGGTCGCGCTCAGGCCCGAGATGAAAGACGCGCGCGCCGGCATATTTGCTCAGCTCATGGCGCGTGAGATCGCCCGAAGTGACTGTCGCGTCATAAGCATCGTCGGGCACGCCGAAATGGCGAAGCTGCTCTTGCACATCGGGACTTGGCCGGGGCGAGTTGGAGACCAGTACGACCACGCCGCCAGACTCGCGGAAGGCGCGCGTTGTGGCAGCCGCCTGGGAAAAGGCGGCGTGTCCGTTATGCATGACCCCCCAAATGTCGACGAGCCAAGCGCGATACTGCCCGCCGATATCCTTGACGGAGTCGATGATCGGAATAGCGAAAGAAGCATCGGTCATGGGGGTCGGTTAGAGGCTCCGAAGGGAGGGGTCAAGCCGGTGCCTGGTCGCGGGCGCGTTAAGCTTTCAAATTTCCGGCCCGTGCTATGCTCCTTTGCGCGGAAATCAGGCCGAGACACCGCACCATCGGTGTCTCGCATTGGCGATGGAGACGGAAATGCGTCATCTCACATTGAAGACATGCATCGCGGGGGCTTGCGCCCTCGGCTTTGTTGCGTTCGGCGGACCCACCATGGCGGCGGACCAAGAAGACCTTGCCGTGGAGGAGGATCTTCGCCCCAACGAGGAGCCGATCGTCATGCAAGACGAAGGGGTCAAGCCGAAAAAGGCGCCCATGGAGTCGCGCGGTGGCGGCGACGCCAATATCGAAGACAAGATGATCGATGAGATCGGCCCCGGGGCACAATAGTCGCTTCGTTGGATCTCAAGTCTGCGGCGCGCCCATCGGCGCGCCGTTTGCTATGACGCGCCGGCGTGCTCGAGCTCTATGGACAGTGCCGCGTTCATGGGGCGGGGTTCGCCGAAAAGATATCCTTGCGCCAACTCGATCCCATGGTCGAGAAGCTCCGCAACGTCGTCTTCCTTTTCGACCTTCTCGATAATGAGCTGCATACCAAGACCGTCGAGCTGGCGCTTCAAGTCCGAGGCCTTGCGCGTCGGGCCCCCAAGGAAGCTCGCGGCGCTGACCTTGACGTGGCGGAAGTAACGATCGCTCAGGGCGGCGAAGTCCGCCTCGATGTCCGACACGTTGTCGAGGCAGAACGTGTAGCCCAGGGCGCCCAAAGTATCGAGGCAGGCAAGCTCGGATTGGGTCAGTCCGAGCATCTCGGCCTGGCTGATCTCGAAAATCAGGCTCTCACTCAGGCCGCTGTTCTCCTCCATGAATTCGATCAGTTCGGGATAGTAGTCGGGATCGAGCAGCGAGTGCATGGACACGTTGCCAAAGACGCCCTTGATGCGGGTATCCTGCCCAAGGCGACGGAGCACCTGAACGCTGCGCACAAGCAGGACGTTATCAATCAGCGGCATAAGCCCCGTGCGCTTGGCCACTGGCATGTACTCGCCCGGCAGAACGATTTCATCATCGACCTTCCGGATGCGCGTGAGCGCCTCGAAATAGCGAACCTTACGGTCCGGCAGGGTGATGGTCGGTTGCAGGTAGAGATCGACGCGCCCTTCCGAAATCCCATCCCGGAGGATGTTGAGCATCCTTTCCTCGTCTGCTTCCTCGTCGTCGTCCAAGAGAGCGGAGGCTGGCAAGCCCGTGTCTGGCGGCGGCGCATCCGCGGCACTCGTGTCTGCGGGCGCGGGGTCTGAGGTCTCCCGGTCTGCGGGCGCCAAGTCTTCCTCGAGCTCGAGCGCATCGGCCGGTGCGGGCTCCTCCGTCGGAGCGATCTCGTCTTTGAGCTCGATCTCCTCGCTGGCAGCGGGTTCGTCCTCAAGCGCGGTCGTTTCGATGTCCTCTTCAACCACCGCCACCGTCTCGATTTCCAGCTCCGTCTCCGCCTCCAGGACCGGCTCTGACTCTGGTTCTGACTCCGGCGCGGGCTCGGGGTCGGCCTGGGTCGCGGGAGCCGTGGCCGCGGTCGACGGCGGG
>Ga0209633_10005861_pt1 | contig 10651 bp, 13 predicted proteins | sample Cruoilmetagenom1_FD_187290 | JGI IMG/M metagenome (GOLD analysis project Ga0209633, IMG submission 187290) | Oil polluted marine microbial communities from Coal Oil Point, Santa Barbara, California, USA - Sample 1 (SPAdes) (version 2) | ecosystem: Environmental > Aquatic > Marine > Oil seeps ... | reverse complement strand
AAAGTGAATCACCTGAATACTGAAATACTCGCAGGAGTTAAGGCGTATAAAGAGCATTAGTAATAAATATTCTTGAATCTATCTTCAAGTCTGAATAGGACTTGCGTTGTATAATTATATTAATTTTACGAGGTATAATCCCAAAAAAAGAGCTAAAAAACCTAAAATAAAAGTGATAGCTAAATATGGTAAAAAGCTAAAATAATCACCATCTTTTACAAACAAATAATTTTCATAAATAAAGGTTGAAAAAGTCGTAAACCCACCACAAAAACCTGTTGCAAGTAACAAAGAATTTCTTTCTGATAAATTGCCAGTTTTTAACATATATCCAAAAATTATTCCAACAAACAAACTACCCAATACATTTGCCAGTAGTGTTCCGTAGGGAATTGAACTCTCATAATTGTTAAATTTAAGACTTAAAAGATATCTGGCAACACTACCCAATCCTCCACCCACAAAAACTAATAACGCCTGCCTCATATAATTATAATTTCATTTTTATTGTCAAATTCTTAAAACTCAATTTGATCGGCATCCACCCAACTCCATTTACCAGTAATAGTTCCTTTGTTTAAAATAATGATTCCAGGGTTAGATCTCACAATTGTTTTTAAAGTGGTCTCATCACAAAAAAGCAAATCAAATTGCAAATTATAATCCTTCTTAATTTCTAAATACTCTTCTTCTGTCGACGCCGAGAAACAGTAAACTACATAGCCATTTTGTAGGGCCATATCACTCATTTCTTTTATCTTTTTCAATCCTTTAGGATTAGTTTTTTGCAAATTATACATCACAATCAACATCAGCCTCTCTTCTTCCATCAACTTCAATGTATAATCTTCTCCCTCCCTTTCCATAGTAAAATCATGAATAGGTGGTACATACCCTTCTTCAATGGTTTTAGTTTTCCTGTCTACAAAGGTAGCGCCTTCAATATTCCATGGTTTTTCCTCTGTAGTAAAAGTTCTATCCTCACCATCAACCTTATATATCCAAGTGTCTTCAAAAATTGCTTTTTGCGCATCTTCAGGGATCAACATTCCTTCTGGAATATTTTTACCAACAGCATAAGCTCTAAAATCTATTAATGGTAAATGTCTAAGTACATGAAAAATGATAAATGCAAATACCAAGAGAGAAAAAATAGAAACTCTTTTCACAAAGATCTCTGATAATAATGGTTGGATATCATAAACTCTCCATATTAAAAATACAATCAACAGGAGGAGAACTATATTTTTATAGAAAGTTTCCCAAGGTGTTAACGTAATTGCATCTCCAAAACAGCCGCAATCCGTAACCTTATTAAAGTATGCTGAATACCAGGTTAAAAATAAAAAAACCAGTGTTAATCCTAACAAACTCCAAACTGTTAATTTTGGTTTATATCCCAGAAGTAGGGTAACTCCAAGCATTAATTCGGCCAGAATTAATATGACAGAGAATTGTAACGCATATGGGCTCAAAAATTCCATATTTAAAACATCACCACCAAAATATTCCTCAAATTTATAAGCCGAACCTAAGGGGTCAATGAGCTTTACAAAACCAGAAAAAATAAAAGTTATTGAAACCAATAATCTTACAATAAGTGAAAATATATTCATTTTGATTTTATTTTTATAACATAACTACGCACTTTTCTCCTCTATCAAGATCAAAGCAAAAACGGCATAATTGATCATATCTTGATAGTTTGCATCGATCCCCTCTGAAACAATGGTCTTACCTTGATTATTTTCAATTTGCTTTACGCGAAGTAGTTTTTGCAAAATTAGATCTGTAAGAGAACTTATCCTCATCTCTCTCCAAGCTTCGCCATAATCATGATTTTTGTTTTCCATTAACTGCTTAGTTTGGGATATATGTTCATCGTATAACTTCGTTGCTTCATCAACACCCAGATCGGGTTGTTCCGCTACTCCCATTTCAATCTGAATTAATGCCATGATGCAATAATTGATGATTCCAATAAATTCAGAGATTTCCCCCTCATCAACCTTACGCATACCACTTTGCTGTAATTGCCTAATTCTTTGTGCCTTAATGAATATTTGATCTGTTAGAGATGGCAATCTTAGAATACGCCAGGCGCTTCCATAATCGCTCATTTTATCAATAAATAAAGAACGGCATTGTTCCGTAACTTTATCGTATTGCCTTGTAGTTTTATGCATACACTGATTATAAATACAGTTTTTAAGATTAAATTTTATGGAAACGAATTTATAAAAATCTTGTGAATTAATAGTCTTGGTTTGTTTATTTTTACGGGATATATTTACATCAAAATTTGGATAATGGAAAGAATTGCTGTTTTTTGTGGATCAAGTATAGGCTTTAATTCTATTTATGCCGCTGAGGCCAAAAATCTTGGTGTGTACTTTTCAGAAAATGAAATTGGACTTGTATTTGGAGGCGGAAAAATTGGCCTAATGGGTGTTTTGGCCGATACCATTTTAAAAAACAAAGGTGAAGTTATAGGAGTGATACCAAATCTACTAAGACATGAAGAGGTTGTTCATCCCTTTGTTTCTCAATTAATAGTAACAAAAAAAATGTCTAAACGAAAAGTAAAAATTAGTAAATTAGTAGATGGTTATATAGGGCTTGCTGGAGGATTTGGGACTTTAGATGAAATTTTCGAAGCACTTACATTAGGGCAACTGGGCATCGAGAATAAGCCAATTGGTTTATTGAATACTAATGGATATTTTAAGAACACACTGCTACAATTAGACGTAATGGTCAATGAAGGATTCTTAAAACAAGAAAATCGGGATATGGTTCTGGTAAGTGAAGACATCGATGATTTAATGATGCAGATGCAAAACTATGTAGCTCCGAAATTGGGCAAGGTTGTAAATACAGTAGCCTCAAAATAAAACCAAAAACTAACATCTGTTTTTAAAAATTGATTCCCAAACTAATGACTATCAATTGTAATGGAAAAATAATAGATTTAACAATTCCTAAAGTAATGGGAGTATTAAATCTTACCCCGGATTCTTTCTATGATGGTGGCAAATATAGTTCTCAAAAAGAAATCCTTCTATATACAGAACAAATGCTGATCGAAGGAGCCTCTTTCATTGATATAGGCGCATATTCTTCTCGTCCAGGAGCAATACACATTAGTGAAGATGAAGAACTTGAAAGGCTTTTACCTAACTTAGAGCTCATTGTACGTGAATTTCCTGAAATATTGATTTCCATAGATACTTTTAGAAGCAAGGTAGCTGATCGATGTATTTCAGCCGGCGCCTGTATGATTAATGATATTTCGGGAGGAAATTTAGATGAGAACATGTTTCATACCATAGCAACTTTACAAGTCCCATATATAGTCATGCACATGCCGGGTAGACCTCAAACTATGCAAAAAAGTATTAAATACGAGGATTTAATCAACGATATATTCTATTTTTTCTCCGAAAAAATAAGCCAATTAAAAATTTTAGGTGTGAATGATATAATTTTAGACGTTGGTTTTGGATTTGGAAAAACATTAGATCATAACTATGAACTACTTCAAAAATTAAATCTTTTCAAACGCCTAGAATTACCAATACTGACCGGTGTATCTAGAAAATCCATGTTGTACAATTATTTGAAAATTACCGCATCTGAATCTTTAAATGCTACTACAACGGCAAATACTCTAGCAATTCTACAAGGCACAAATATACTAAGGGTACACGACGTGAAGGAAGCTGTTGAAGTTGTAAAAATTATTCAAAAAACAAAAGAATTTAAATGAAAATTAAGCCTATTCTACATTTTATATTTTCCATAGTTATATTAGTTAGTTGTAATAAAAAAAATGTACAACTGCCTCTCATAGAGATAGATGGTATAGAAGAAATTCAAAACCACTCAAGTATCTGGATTTTTTACAAGGCCAGCGAAAAAGATACATTAGCTATTTTAAACAAAAAAAATAAATTACTGAACACACATTGGATTTACAATATTGATAAACGGCTCACTATGGATAAAATAATTCCGATTTTAGAAGAAATGCAGGAGAATAGATATAAGGACTCGATGCATAAAATAGAAGGAATGTTAAATTATTTCAGCTATGCCAATATAGCCTCGGAAAACATTTCACTTGTTAAATTTGATTCGATCTTTTTTATAGATCAAGTAAAAAATATTGGGAAATATTCATTTAACAACTCGGAAAAATCAATTATCGAACTTAAAATAACAAATGATTACTACTATATTGATAAAAAGAGAATTGATCCTGATCAGTTACTATATAATCTAAATAACATCACTCCTCAAGACACATTGATGAATACAAAAATTAAAATTCACTATCCTAGAAATCTAACATATCAGAATTATTTATCAGTTAAGGCACTTTTGTCTAAATTAAGGTTTGAGGTTGATCAGAACGAATATATTTATACAATAAAATAATTCTTACATTTACAAAAATTAAATCGAATTGGACAACATTAATTTTTTAAACCTTGGTTTTTTAGATATTTTAGATATCGTATTAGTTGCTGTTCTACTCTTTTATATTTATCGATTGATTCGTGGTACCGCTGCCATGAATATCTTTTTAGGAATTGCCATTATTTATTTAATTTGGAAACTTACTCAGGCTCTTGGTATGGAGCTCCTCAGCGATATTTTAGGTAAATTTTTAGGTGGTGGTTTTATAGCTCTCATCATAGTATTTCAGCAGGAAATAAGAAAATTTTTGTTAATGATTGGATCAACTAATATTGCATCTAAAAGAGGGTTTTTAAAATATTTTAAACTATTAAAAACGGAAAATATTGCCACAAGTTATGTTGAGGATATTGTTAATTTTTGTGAGGAAATGAGCAAAATAAAAACAGGGGTCCTCATTGTGCTGGCCAGGAACAACAGTCAGGAAATTGTAAAGTTAACCGGGGATCCAATGTACATTGAAGTGAACAAGCCTATATTAAATAGTATTTTTTACAAAAATAGCCCACTTCACGATGGTGCTGTTATAATTGAAGATAATATTATTACTGCTACTAGAGTTATTTTACCTATTGATAATACGATTGAAATACCTTCACATTTTGGATTACGTCATAGAGCCGGATTAGGTATAACAATTAGATCTGATGCTCTCGCATTGATGGTGTCTGAGGAAACTGGGCAAATCTCCTACATTAATAATGGCGCCTTTATTTTATTTGAAGATGCGCAAGATTTAATTGAAATTATCAAAGAAGATCTTACTTATTAATTAAAAGCGGTCAAAATACAGATTCTCTTACTTCTATCCATATACCATTCTAAACTATTTAATTTACTGTTAATAATCATGTCTCAAAAAATATTTGTTTTATGAACAAATGTGTAATTTTGTTTACACTTAAATAAAAAAGACTTTTAGATATGAAATATTTACCAATCGACAACAAACTCTTTATAACAAACAGAGATAAATTTGCCCAAAGAATGCAGCCCAATTCTATGGCAATTTTTAACTCTAACGATATCTATCCAGTAAGTGCCGATAGTACACTCCCATTTGCACAACACCGTGATATTTTTTATCTATCTGGTGTAGATCAGGAAGAAAGTATATTGATTATTTTTCCAGATGCTGTAAAAGAGGAATATCGTGAAATTCTATTCTTAAAAGAAACCAATGAACATATCGCCATTTGGGAAGGAGAAAAACTTACAAAAGAAAAAGCGTTTGATACATCCGGGATCAAAAATGTCTATTGGTTACAGGATTTAGAAAAAATATTATTCGAATTGATGACACTTGCTGAAAATGTTTACCTCAATACCAATGAACATTATCGTGCAAATATTGATACGGAAACCCGTGATGCGAGATTCATCAAATCTTTACAAAAAACATATCCCGCACATACTTATTTAAGGTCACAACCAATTTTACAACGTCTGCGTTCTATAAAGGAACCACAAGAAATTGAACTTATTCAACAGGCATGTGATATTACGGAAAAAGGATTTAAAAGAATTCTAAATTTTGTCAAACCTAACGTGATGGAATATGAAATTGAGTCTGAATTTATTCATGAATTTATAAGAAACAGATCCGATGGCTTTGCCTACACTCCCATCGTAGGTTCCGGTTATAATGCTTGTGTCTTACATTATATTGAAAATAATCAAAAATGCAAAGCAGGTGATGTAATCTTAATGGATGTTGGTGCTTCCTACGCGAATTATTCAAGTGATATGACACGATGTGTTCCCGTATCGGGAAAATTTACTGATCGGCAAAAAGATGTTTACAATGCGGTTTTAAGAGTAAAAAAAGCTGCTGCTAAAATGCTAAAACCCGGTGTGTTATGGGCCAAATATCATATTGAAGTTGGAAAATTAATGACCGATGAGTTAATTCAGCTTGGTTTAATAAGTAAAAAAGACGTTAAAAATGAAGATCCCAAATGGCCGGCATATAAAAAGTATTTTATGCATGGCACCTCACATCATATGGGTTTAGACACACATGACTACGGTATACTAACCGAGCCTATGCAGGCAGGAATGGTATTTACAGTGGAGCCGGGAATTTACATACCGGAAGAAAATTTAGGAATCCGCCTTGAAGATAATTATGTTGTTCAGGAAAAAGGAGAACCTATAAATTTAATGGCGAATATCCCAAGTGAAGTAGAAGAGATTGAAGCATTAATGAATCAGTGATTTACAGATTAAATTTCAAGCACATTTAAAATTATGCCATCACTTAACTACAAAAACATTGAGATCAATTATACTACTCAAGGTAAAGGAAGAGCGGTAGTTCTATTACATGGCTTTTTGGAGAATTTAAATATGTGGCGTGATATTTCTAGAGAGTTATCCACAAACTATCGTATCATCAGTATAGATCTGCTGGGGCATGGAAAAACTGATAATCTGGGCTACGTTCATACCATGGAAGAACAAGCTAAAATGGTAAAATTTGTTTTAAACTATCTAAAACTGAGAAAATATATTTTTATCGGTCACAGTATGGGAGGGTATACATCTCTTGCTTTCGCAGAATTATACCCCGAAAATTTAAAAGGTATTTGTTTGATGAATTCAAGTGCCTTACCAGATTCTGAGGAGAGAAAAGAAAATAGGAATAGAGCAGTTGAAGCGGTCAAATATAAGTCTGAAATTTTTGTTAGAATGGCAATTCCCAATTTGTTCGCTGAATATAATAAAGACAAGTTTAAGGATGAAATAAAGCAAATAACTAAAGAAGCTTTGCAAATTTCAACCCGTGGGGTTATAGCGGCACTGGAAGGATTAAAAATCAGGAAAGATTATACCAATTTGTACAATACTATAAAGATCCCTATTCAAATGATCATAGGTAAAAAGGATCCTGCTTTGGAGTACGAATCTTTAATTGAACAAACAAAGGGCACAAAAGTGTACCTGGTAGAATTCCCTGATGGGCATATGAGTCATGTTGAAAATAAGAGTGAACTGCTCGATGCTTTTAAATTATTTATTAAATTATGTAGTTAAAAATATTTTATTTATTTAAAATCTTTAAAATGGAAAAACCTATTATACTTTGTTTACTTCTTTTTTTGTCTATCAATTTGTCTTTCGCTCAAACAAAAGAGGAAAAGAAAAAAATCAAAGAAGAAGCTGCTAAAAAAGAATATGAGACAACAAAATCCTTGATTGAAGCTGGAGCGTATATTTTTACAGCTGATTGGATAACTACTCAAAAGGGGAAAAGAATAAGTTTGGCCACAAATCCCGGCTTTTTAAAAATTGAAAAAGAGAATGCTGAAGCGGATCTGCCTTATTTTGGGGTTGCACAGGTAGCTTCCTATTCTACTAATGGTGGCATTGTATTTAACGAAGAGAATGCTACCTATAAGGTTGAATTTGACGACAAAAAACAAAAAGTAGTAATTCAATTTAATGCCACTGAGAAATCGGAATATTTTAGTATAATTTTATCTGTTTTCAAAAGTGGAAATGCTTCCTTAGATATTTCTAGCAATAAGAGAAATAGTATTGGTTATGATGGCAAGGTCAATGAACTTTCTGATCCTAAATAATTATTCCTTGTTCAAAGCATTCCAACCTTGAGCAATCAATTCAATTTGTTGATTTGCACGAGTAATTAAATGTTTGCCTTCTTTTTTATCTGTAATGTGTCCAATAACTGTAAGATTTGGGTTTCCTTTGATTTTAGGGAAATCATCTTGGGATACGGTAAATAACAATTCGTAGTCTTCACCTCCACTCAGCGCAACTGTTGTGCTGCTAATTTGAAATTCTTCACAAGTAGATATTACCTGTTGATCAAGGGGAATTTTATCTTCATACAAATTACAACCCACTTTCGATTGCTTACATAAATGCAAAATTTCCGATGACAATCCGTCAGAAATATCGATCATGGAGGTTGGTCGAACACCCATCTCCGCAAGCATTTCCACAATATCCTTTCGAGCCTCCGGTTTTAATTGTCGCTCCACCAAATAAGAATAATTCTCCAATTCCGGTTGAGCATTTGGGTTTACCTGGAATACCTGCTTCTCACGTTCTAAGACCTGCAAACCTAAATAGGCGGCTCCGAGATCGCCACTGACAACAAGTAAATCATTGGGTTTCGCACCACTCCTATATACCACATCTTCTTTATTAACTTCCCCAATAGCTGTTATAGAAATTAAAATCCCCTTAGTAGATGATGTTGTATCTCCACCGACTAAATCCACTTTATAATTTTTACAGGCCAAATGAATACCTTCGTACAGTTCCTCTATGGCTTCCAATGTAAAACGATTGGATAGAGCAATAGAAACAGTAATTTGATTTGCTCTTCCATTCATGGCATATACATCCGATAAATTTACCATTACCGCTTTGTAACCCAAATGTTTGAGAGGCATATAACTAAGATCAAAATGAACTCCCTCAATTAATAAATCTGTGGTAATTAAAGTCTGGTTATTCTTATTCTCAATAATAGCGCAATCATCACCAACACCCAATATTGTACCTTTATTCTTAATTACAACTTGCTTGGTCAAGTGTTCAATTAGTTTGAATTCACCCAAATTAGTAAGTGCAGTTCGAGATTCTCTTTTGTTTTCTAACATTTTACAAAGTTATGTCAATTAATTTAAAATCTTAACTAGAATGAGCCATCTAATTTCACTTCAAGTATTGAAGCAACATCATATAAAGCTTATCCATTTAAAAGAATCCGGTCAATTTAAAATAGAAAGGCCCACCCGTCAAATTTATTTATTTTAGGAATAGAGTTCAAATAAAGAAAATTGCTGCATTTATTAAAATAAGATTTAAGCATACTGAAAAAATTACACCTTTCAACTAAGGTGCTTATTGCGGTTATTAGTAGTATTTTTCTCGATGTATTTCTTGGTGAAGAAATAGCCTGAATTTTCATATCAGGAGATATTTTTAATGGCTTATTTAAAATGACGAACTACCGTATCTCATGATTCTTCCATTAGCTTTTCGTGTAGGGGGCATTGGAAGTTTTTATAGCAGCGACTTTGTTCAAGAATCAAAACCTTTTGACTTCGTAAAGCTGTATATATCTGCCAACCTTTTTGAATCTTTAAACGATAATGTTTTTCCATCAGTGGTTCTCTTCAATATTTATGATAACATTCTAAACCTAAATGGGAATCAAAAAAGGAGAAAAACATCGATATTAAAGAAATCAAAAATCAATAAATTTGTGTTGGTTAGGTATAGGAATTATATAAAAATTCAAATCTTATAACTAGCACTAAGGAGTTTTTTATATATATTTAACTAGGATTATGCAATGGGACTTCATTTTGTGAGAGGTTTTCTGAAGAATAATTTGGGTTCTAAATCTCTTAAATAAATAATTAATGCGAAAATTTCCTAATGCTCTAGTTATAATGATCGGATTCATTATAATTTCCAGTTTACTGACCTATATAATTCCTCATGGTGAATACGAAAGAATTACCAACAAAGAGACAAATCAAATCATCGTTGTTCCTGGTTCATACAGGGTAATTGATGATGAACCTCTTTCTGTTTTTGAGACTTTTATGTCCATTCCTCGTGGAATTATTGAAAGAGCCGATCTTGTTGTTCTAATATTATTGATTGGTGGATGTTTTTTTGTTATAGAGAGAACTGGTGCTTTGGAAGAAGGTGTGGTTTATTTAACTGTAAAATTAGAAGGTAAGGAAGAAATAGCTTTAATATTGGTCTCCATAATGTTTGCGGCAGGTGGAGCTCTCATCGGTTTACAGGAAGAAATCATCGCCATGACCCCTGTTTTATTATATTTTACAGCAAGAATTGGTTTTAATCCATTTGTAGCCGTTGCAATAAGTTATGGATCCGCGATTATAGGAGCATCTTTTAGTCCCATAAATCCATTTGCCGTTGTAATCGCTCAAAATTTGGCGGAACTACCATTTCTGTCTGGAAGTGTATTCAGGCTTTTGATACTTACAGTAGTATTTATTTTTTATATGTATTTGATAATTCGATATGCCAATAGGAATAAGATACCTAAGGTAATTGATACAGATGTTACAAAAGAATCCATTAGTAAACGAAGTGTTATAATCTTGTTTTTGTTGGTCATTGCTTTTATTATTTTGATCTATGGAATGTTGAA
>Ga0209633_10005860_pt1 | contig 10654 bp, 6 predicted proteins | sample Cruoilmetagenom1_FD_187290 | JGI IMG/M metagenome (GOLD analysis project Ga0209633, IMG submission 187290) | Oil polluted marine microbial communities from Coal Oil Point, Santa Barbara, California, USA - Sample 1 (SPAdes) (version 2) | ecosystem: Environmental > Aquatic > Marine > Oil seeps ... | reverse complement strand
AATCCATGAAATTGACAACAATACTGCAAAACTCAAAAAAGCGGATCCGAAATTCTATTCCATTACGGTCAATCCAAGTCCACGGGAATTGAAACGGTTGCAGAACAGCAGTAAGGATTTAAAATACTATACCCGAGAGTTGATGAAAGACTATGCGGCTTCGTTTTATCGTGATAAGGCAGTCAGCGTTGATGATATTAAATACTATGCAAAGATAGAGCATGAACGTACTTATAAGGGAATGGATAAGAAAATACAGGAAAACCAAACGTATGCCACCAAGATCCTCCAGCTCAAGAACGAGATTGGAAAAATTGAACGTGGGGAAATAACAGGAAATATTAAAAAACTGGAAAGGCAGATTTCCAAATTGGAGAATGCGGTTCCACATCAGCAGAACGGTAAACGCATTGTAAGGGGAATGCCCAAAGAGGGATTGCAAGGCCATATCCATATCATTGTAAGCAGAAAGGATATAACAAACAGGCTTAGCCTGTCACCCGGAAGCAAATACAAGGCTTCGGAAGTGATGCTCAACGGCGAAAAGGTAAAACGGGGTTTTGACAGGGATCAGTTCTTTGCAGCTTCCGAAAAGACCTTTGATAAGTTGTTCGACTATAAACGAAACTATGTGGAGACTTATCAAGCTAGAAAAACATTTATCAGAAATCCATCAACATATTTTGCAAGCATTATGGGATTGCCCACCAATGAAAAAGCCATGGCCTTTAAACTATTGGGCAAATCTGGAATAAATACATCTTTGATGAACATTCCTACCAGTAAAGTCCAGTTGACGTTGAAAGCTATTAAGAGACTAAAAAGAGGAATCGATAAGGCTATTCAATCCAGTTCTATTGGGATATGAGTTGGTCATTGGCACATATCATCCTTTTTGTCGTTGTTCCATTGCTATTGACAGGTACGGTTTTGTATGTATTCTTCCATCAGGAGCAGTCAACGGTCACAGATAAAAAGTATAAGGTTCGTTTTAAATTAAAGAGAGGCAAATTTCAAATCGAAAATATCAAACGTGGGGCTTCAGTTATCGGAGCCGCAGGAAGTGGTAAAACGGAAAGTGTCATTTATAATTTTCTACAACATTTCAGCAAGCATAATTTCTGTGGAGTCATTCATGATTATAAGGATTTTGAACTGACCGAAATAGCATATCCACTTTTTAAGGATAGTGATGTAAAATTTTACACCATTTCATTTGACCCAATTCATTATCGTGTTAACCCTATTGCACCAAGATATTTACCTAATGAAGAAAGCGTGAATGAAATTTCCAAAGTATTGATAGAAAATTTGTTGGAACAGAATTTATCTGAAGTTACGGGGAGTTCCAAATTCTTTTCAGATGCTGTAGAGGGTCTATTAAGTGGATTGATATGGAAACTTAAAACTGCCTATCCCGAACAATGTACCTTACCCCATTTGATCGCCTTGTTTCAACAGGTGACCACCAAAAAAATGATCGCTTTTTTGAGTTCTGATTTAACCTCAAAAAGTATGGCAAGTGCTTTTATCAATGGTATTGAATCCGAAAAGCAAACTGCAGGCGTAAAAAGTACCCTGGCCAATGCCTTTAAAAAAATAAGCTCCCAAAAGATATTTATGGCTTTGTCTAAGGATGAAGTTCCGTTAAATATCAATCACAAAGAGAACCCTGCGGTTATTTCCATAGTCAATAATCCCAAATATGAATCGGCTTATTCACCAATTGTTGCCATGATTATGCATACGGTCATCAAGCAAATGAGCGTAAGGAAACAAATGCCCTCATTTATTTTAATGGAGGAGGCTCCCACCATAAAACTGCTCAATATGCATCGTATTCCTGCAACTTTACGTAGTTATGATATTTCTACTGTTTATGTGATGCAGGATAAGATTCAAAATGATATGCTCTATGGTGATAAGGCCAGTAAAGCTATTTTGAGCAATCTTTCATATCAATTTTTCGGAAAAGTGAATGACCCAGATACAGCCAAATACTATGAACGCTTTTTTGAATTGGTAAAAATGAAAACCACAAGTATTAACAAAGGATTTAACCTCAATTTTGATACTCGAATTACAAAAGGTGAAAAGGAAGTGTCCAAGCGAAGAGCTGATGTTTTCTTTAGATTAAAGCAAGGTGAATTTGTTGCTTTTGCTGATGGTAAGGATAAAAGGGTGAAGTTTAGATTACAATCCATTCAAAAAGAGAAACCGAAAAGTAAAAAGCAATTTACTAAAGAAACCTTAAAATTGAATTTTGAAAAAATTCATAGGGAGATCAAATCATTACTATAAAATAAGAGGATGGCGCAATAATCATGGAACTTTTATAATGATAAAATACAAGCAATCTGAAACATCAGCAATATTCAGGTCATCCAATTACGTTCACGTATACAAATTATTCTATAACGACTACAAACTAATCATTAGGTATAAAGGGAAACTACTTAATTTTATTGGGTTTTGTATCCAATATGGGTAACAAGTAGATTCGTATGCGCCCTAATTGCAATTACTTTTATTCCGCGGGACTAGTTGATGGTGAATGATGGAGCAGGATATTTTTACCTGGGTTAAATCCACAACCAACAGGTGAGTTCATAGTCAAAAAAATAACTGAATAAACAAATAAGTTTGAAACCTAAAAAAAAGACTAATAATCTGATCTATATCGCATTTGCAATTCACGTGGTCCTAACATTATTGGCAGGAGCCGAAGAAGAAATTATTCTATATATTATGTTGGTTCCACTAGCAGCAAACTTAGTTGGTTTGTATTTTTTAAGATTTACGGATAAAATTAAGTTGGGAGCTAAAATATTTATGGTAAGTAGCTTTCTCTTTATACCTATTGGCCTAGTTGGTGTCGTAGGATCCAGAAAAGTATTGGATAATTTATCAGAACAAGAGTTTTTTAAGAATGGTGGTAATGATTAGAGAATTTAAATCCAGTGATACCCAATTCAATACGTTCATTGGGATAGCCATATTTGCAATAATAGCAACAGTAATAGCATATATGATATCAAATATAATTATTATAATGCTACCAATTTTTGCCATTCTTTGGGCAGTTATTGCCTTTTGGAACAAAGATAGAATTCTCATTACGCTGCATGAAGACTATTTGGAAGCCAAAGAAGCCATTGCAGCAAAAAAGAAATTGATTCGTTATTCAGATATTTCCGATGCTGAATTACATAAGAGTGGTAGAATTTTAACCTTATATGTTCGCAGCAATGGCGTGAATAAAAAAACGCAAATTAGATTAAATTCTATAGAAAAAAATGAAAGGAAAGTACTTGTTAATTCTATTAAGTCAATAGCAAAGCTGTTATAAATCAATCACTGATAATGAAAAAACCCGATATCGCTAAAGTGATTAAATCCATAGAATTTGATGAAGTGGAAGATGCCTATTCCGAAAATGAGATATTTGATGCACTCCAGTACGAAAATGAAATACCCAACGCTAAAGAGGTACTTCCTAAAGACTATTTGTGGTATTTGGGGAATCTTGGAGACACTACAGTTAGAAATGTCGAATATGAAGTTCAGATAGACAGCAACACCTGTCTTGTTCTTTCTTTTTCAGGTCTTACTTATCCACAGGAAGCGTGTAATCAATATCGTTACTATACATGCACAGGTTCTTATGATTACAGGTTAGATGAGCCGACCTTAAATTTTGTTTTAGACAAAAAATTTCTACCAATTTCCTTTGAGAACCAGGGAGAAATACTCTTAATGGATATCAAGGAGAATATAGGAAGTATTTGGCAATTGGCTTCTAAAGATAGTTGTAATGAACATCAATTGGAGTATGGGCCAATTTTTGTTGCGAATAGCCTTACGGAGTTTCTTAATATTTTACAACCCATCGATTCGTTTAAGGAGTCATTGTTAGCAAAAGGGTTTAAAGAAATAGATGAATTCAGCCGTGTTTGGAAGAAAAATGTACTAACGAATGAGGAGTTGTTTTATCAATGCCTATCAGACTATGAAATGAACACCAAAATGGATTTCACGCAGTTCACTAATCCAGAAGAATTTCTAAAGGTACTCATAGAAAACCCAGGGTCAATAAAGATTAATGAACCACGTGCGGTAGAACTTTTCCATTTAAGTTTTGTATGGAAAGCAAAAAACAGGGGTGAGTTTTTAGATAATATAGAAAAGGTTAGAAAGTTAAAAAGTAATCTTCTTAAAAAGAGGAAAAACTACAAGTTAAAAAAACTAAAGCAATACACTAATACCGGGTATAGTTCGATTGGTACGAATCATAATTTTTATAGATTATTCCTTGAAAGTTCCATGAACGATTTGCAATGCAAGGAGACTTTTGTGTTTTATAAAGATTCCGACACACAATTGCTTTCACTTGTTAAAAGGGTTAAAATTGAAATAGAGGATTTAATAATCAAAGGTATTGGCACGTTTGAGTATGATTTTTCCTGGTCATCTAAAAATCCGATAAACACAAATTGGAGCAAGATTCCCGCCACTATCTATCTCACTAGATATCAAGAGGATTTCACTGAGAATTATTACGCATTCATCAGGCAAACAATAAGTGATTCTTCTTTTAAAGAAACATTAGAACAATTTATTTTCGACCATTATCAGAAACATGATTATCTAGAATTTTTAGCGATGGGTAAAGCGGATAAAGATTATTTTGAGGATAGTTATCCAAAGGTTTCTTTACCCTCAAACATATGGAAGGTTTTAGGAGAAGAATTTGATATCCATTTTATAGATGATCAATGTTTTGACTTACAATTTGAGTACCTGCCTGATGACGAACATGGTTTGGCAATAACAGTTACAAATGGGAAGCTAAAAATAAATTAAATTTATCGTCTTAATCTTTTAACAAATAAATGAAACATATTATCTATATTTTTTTGCTACTGATTGCTGTTTCATTTACGAGTTGCGATGAAAATGAGAAAATAAATAAGCTTACTGATGATGAGTTTATTGATTTTATTGCGACAGATGACTATAGAGAATCAATTCTTAGAATTGATAGTCTAGCCAAGGTAGGCGGTTACTCTATTTATAAAACAGGGCTTTTATATTATGAGAAAGGAAGAATTCTAGGAACCCTGGAAAAGGATATTGAAGCCATTGGTAGCTTGACAAAAGCATTAACATTATTTGAAAAAGAAAACAATCAATTGTTCGTAGCCAAAACGAATATGCTTTTAAGCGACTCTAATGCGTTTCTTTCAAAAAATGATGAAGCTAGGGCACAGATTAACGTTGCACTTGAAATATTTAGGGAACTAAAAGATAAAAAAGGAGAGGCAAAAGCCTTTAATTCTTTAGCACATATTGATTTTCAGAACGGTAAGTTTGATGAATCCATTCAATTTGTTAAACAAGCAGCAATCATTCAGGAGCAGTTAAAAGATACAGCTACACTATCAGCCTCTTATAATAATATAGGATACATTTTAGAACAGACCAAAGATTTTGAGAGTGCCAAAAACTATTATAAAAAAGCTATTCAACTTAATGAGGAAATAAATAGGCTAAATACTAGTCCACTACGGAATTTAGGGTATGTCCATCTATTGGAGAACGACTTTGGAAAATGTAAATCATTGTATTTAGAGGCGTTGGTAATAGAGGAACAAGCGGGTGTACTTCCTATCCAGAAAGAAATTTATGATGTATTGTTGGAACTTTCTATCAAGGAAAAGAGCTTTGAAAATTCATCCTTATACATAGCGAAGAGGGATTCATTGAACGAATTGATAACGGAATTGGAAAATGAAGAAAAGATTAAATTAATAGAGAACCAATACAATTTGATTGCTAAGGAAACAGAATTAAAACAAGAAAAAAAGAACAATACAAAGAACAAAATAATTTTCGGGATATTGATAGGGCTTCTATCTTTTTTTGGGCTCTTTTTAATTCAAAGAAACAGAAACACAAAATTAAGATTAGACAAGGAAAAATTACTTCTTGAGCAAAAAATGCTTCAAACCCAAATGAACCCTCATTTTATATTCAATGCATTAACAGCTATTCAAAAAACAATTTTTGACAACAACCCTTTAATATCTTCAACCTATTTACACCGATTTGCCAAACTGATAAGACAGAATTTTGAGTTCACGAGTAAAAAGGAAATTTCGTTGGAAGAAGACCTTGATGCATTAAAAAACTATATAGAAACACAACAGTTACGTTTTGACCATAAATTTGGCTATAAGATAAATATTGGAGAGGGAGTTGACACTTCACTTTTAAAGATTTCTCCCATGCTACTACAGCCTTTTGTAGAGAATGCCATTGAACATGGCTTAAAATCGGTGAAAAACAAAGGTGAATTACAAATCAATATATCTAAAGAAGGGGAGCTTTATCATATCGAAATAAGTGATAATGGTAAAGGTTATGATGAAGGCACAAACTTAGATGATAGGGAACATGCGATAGAAATATTTTTAAAACGACTTAAACTTAGAAATTTAGGTGAAGAGAAACTTTTTAATATTCAACCCTTGAACTTTGATAATGGCACTAAAGTAACAATCAAATTATACTTATGAACAAGGTTAGGATTGTAATAATTGACGATGAAAAAAATGTCAGGATAGTAATAAAAAAACTATTAGGCTTACTTAGTTCAGAATATATAGTCGTTGGTGAAGCTCCATCGGTTGTAGAGGGTAAAAAAGTAATTTTAGAAACCAAACCAGAAATAGTGTTACTGGATATAGAACTTGAAGATGGCTCTGGATTTTCTCTATTAAACCAATTACCCAGGTTGGATTTTAAACTTATCTTCATAACTGCGTACAATCAATATGCTATTAAAGCATTTAAGTATAGTGCTCTGGATTATCTACTTAAGCCTGTTGAGCCTACAGATTTAAAAAATGCCATAGACAGGGCTAAAGAAAGAATTCAATCGGAAAATGAATTAAAAAAATTACTACAGAATTTTGAAGATCCAAAACATTCAAAAATTGTGGTTAAAATGTCGAATGGAACCCATTTTATTAATATAGAAGACATTTTATATTGCCAGGCAGATGGTTCTTATGCGAAAGTAATTACCAAAAACGGGACAATCTTTGCATCAAAAAACCTAAAACATTTTGAAGATTTACTAGAAGAAAAGTCCTTTATTAGAACGCATCAATCTTATTTGGTCAACAAAGCGGAAATAGCTGCCATAAAACATAATTTTGCAGTGTTGAAGAACAACACAAGAATCCCTATTTCTATAAGGAGAAAACCTGAAATTACCGCTTTATTAAAGGGTTAGTTTCAACGAATACAAATTTACTCCATACACTTACAAATTAGTCTTTCTATTTTAATATCACTTATGTAGTTTGGTCGTTACTAGGTTGATAGCAATTACCAAAACGACATGAACTTAACCTTTAAAAAAGAAAAAGTAAATCCCCATTTATTTTCCCCAATAAGAAAAAATATCGATAGGCATCTAAGACTGCTAATGAGTACAATGATGCTGTTAATGGTCTCTGTGGCCTATGGTCAGGTGACCGCATCCGAACGAGCTGCCCTACAAGCCATATACAATGCGCTAGACGGCCCAAATTGGAATAGCCAAAATGATGCGGACACAACAGATGACTGGGATTTTACCCAACCCGTAACCGGTGTTTGGTACGGACTTACGGTTGTAGGAAACAATGTGACCGAGATTGAAATTAGCACGTTTTTCGACCAGAATAATTTGTCAGGATTTTTACCGCCAGAAATTGGGGATTTTCCAGCGTTAACCAATTTGCAGATTGAATATGCCGACCTGACAGGCACTTCGATTCCTACTGAAATGGGAAACCTTACTACCTTAACTTCTTTAGAATTGGGTTATAATGACCTAAGTGGTACTATACCTATATCTATAGGCAATTTAACTAATCTAACTTTTTTGGGTTTAGAATTTAATACCTTAACCGGTTCTATTCCTTCTGAGATTGGAAACTTAATAAATTTAGAGCGTTTAGTTTTAAGCAAAAACAGCTTAAACGGTAGTATTCCTGATGAAGTAACACAATTAACCCAATTGCTATCGCTGAATTTAGACAGAAACCAACTTACCGGATCTTTACCTGCTACAATTGGTAATTTATCCAATATAGAAAATCTATTGTTTTACGAAAATCAATTATCTGGAAGTATACCCACATCAATAGGTAATTTAACTAATATGACTTTTTTATGGGGAAGCCATAACCAGCTATCAGGAAATATACCATCTGAAATTGGATTGTTAAATAGTGTAACTCGAATTTGGTTAAATGATAATACGCTATCTGGAAGCATTCCTCCAGAATTAGGGAATTTAACAAGTGTACAAAATTTATCGTTACAAAATAACCAATTATCAGGAAGTATTCCTCCAGAACTACAAGGAATGACCAATTTAGAATTTTTGGCATTAACAAATAATCTGTTTACTGGCGCTATCCCTCCAGAATTAGGAAATCTACCAAGTATAATTTCCTTGTCATTACAAGACAATCAACTCAATGGAAGTATTCCTTCTGAATTAGGAAACCTTACAACTTTAGAAGCTTTGTTGTTAAATAATAACCAACTTTCAGGTTCTATCCCTCCGGAATTTGGGAATTTATCAAACCTCAAAACTCTTTATTTATTTACCAATCAATTAACAGGTTCAATTCCAAACGAACTGGCAAACATTCCTAATTTAAATAATTTATTACTTAATGATAATAACCTTTCGGGAACTATTCCAGATTTTACTGGCAACACCAGTTTATCAAGTTTTAGGATTTATAATAATGCCTTTCAGTTTGGCGATTTTGAAAATGAGGTACAAACCTATGAAAATAACATAAGTACATTTTGGTATGATCCTCAAGCAAAGGTAAATACGCAGGAAACGCACAATCTAAGTCAGGGAGATAATATAAACTTTGTTACCAATTGTAATGGTACACAGAATAATTACCAGTGGTTTAAGGATAATGTAGCCCTGTCAGATGGCGGAACCTTTTCAGGAACACAAACTGCTACTCTCTTATTAAACAATATCCAAATGGTCGATGCTGGAATATATCATTGCGAAGTTACAAGCAGTCTTTTTCCTTATGACGGTGGTACATTCCAAGATTTAGTAATTGAGCGTAACGACATTACCTTGAATGTAGCAGCAGCGGCATGCTCCATACTACAATCGGAAATGGATGCCCTGATGGCTCTGTACAACAGTACAAATGGATCAAACTGGACAAGTGAAACCGATGGTGACCCAACGAATGATTGGGATGTTACCAACCCTATCGAAAACTGGTTTGGGCTTACAGTTGATTGCACGAACAATACGGTTACAGGTTTAGATTCATCACATTCACAATTTATTGGTAATAATTTGGTTGGGACTATCCCTGCCGAAATTCAAGACTTGCCAAACCTTACCCTTCTCGATTTAGGTCATAATCAAATTTCAGGAACGATAATTCCAGAACTATATAGTTTGATTAAGTTAATTGATCTTGATTTACAAGATAATCTTTTAACTGGTGGACTTTCTCCTCAAGTAGATAATCTCTCAAGCTTACAAGGTTTTTTACTGAGGGATAATCCAAATCTAGGCGGACCAATCCCTATTGAATTTGGTAATATGACCAATCTATCAGGTTTAAGTATCAATAATTGTGGACTTACTGGTAATATACCGGCCTCATTATGGAATTTGAATAATTTAAGGGTATTGGCTTTAAATAATAATAACTTGGGAGGGACTATTCCTACAACTAACATCAATAATTTAACCGAATTATTGTCTTTGTTTTTAAGTAATAACAATTTGACTGGATCTATTCCTTTAGGTTTAGCTCAGTTGACTAATTTAAGTGTATTAAACATTAGCGATAATGAATTTACAGGCACTATCCCCAATTTTACCAATTTAACGAGTCAACTTTTAATCAGAAATAATAAATTTCAATTTGGTGATTTTGAAAATGAAGTCAATAGTTATGAAAACAATATTAGTACTTTTTGGTATTCACCCCAAGCCAAGGTAGATGCAATAGAAACTAGAAATTTAAATCAAGGTGATAATACCACAATGGTTGCCAACTGCGGTGGTACACAAAATAATTACCAGTGGTTTAAGGATAATGTTGCTTTAACTGATGGAGGTACTTTTTCTGGTACTCAAACTGCTACGCTTGTTTTAAATAATTTGCAGCTTACTGATGCAGGTGTTTATAATTGCCAGATTACAAGTAATTTATTTCCTTATGACGGAGGAACGTTTCAAGATTTAATAATTTTTAGAGAAGATATTACGTTAAATATTTCTCAAAATATCCCAAACTGTACAACACTAACGAGTCCAGCTGATGGAGCCACAGATGTATTGATCACCTCAGACTTGACCTGGACATCGGTGGGTAATGCTGATGGCTATCGAATTACGATTGGAACCACTTCGGGAGGAACCGATATTGAGAACAACACCGATTTAGGGAATGTCACTAGCTACACACCGACAGGTAACTGGCTGGAGACCACAACGTATTATGTTACTGTGATAGCTTATAACAGTGCAGGCGATGCCACAGGTTGTAGTGAAACGAGCTTTACTACGGAAACCTTGGTCAGTATCCCAAAC
>Ga0209633_10005859_pt1 | contig 10655 bp, 7 predicted proteins | sample Cruoilmetagenom1_FD_187290 | JGI IMG/M metagenome (GOLD analysis project Ga0209633, IMG submission 187290) | Oil polluted marine microbial communities from Coal Oil Point, Santa Barbara, California, USA - Sample 1 (SPAdes) (version 2) | ecosystem: Environmental > Aquatic > Marine > Oil seeps ... | reverse complement strand
TTTTTCATCTTTTTAGAATTTTAATTCTTTGGTAGTAAGTGCTCCTTGTTTCACTTCAATAGTGATTTCTTGGGGCTCCTTGCTCTTATGAATTCCTAGTGGAGTGGCCTTTACCACGTATTTGCCAGGATTCAATAAAAACTTGGAACCTTTTGTGTAGGTACGGGACCCAGCAACATTTTTTCCAGAGTTTATTTCATTTATTTTAACGACGGTATCTATATCTTCAGCACCTACTTTTGTGAATAGTTCAAAATTGCCCGTTTTGAAGTTAAAGGAAATAGGCGTTGTACTACCTGCTTTAATATTGATATTTTCCATTTCTGTATACGTATCCATCCCTTCCATGGCCAAAGCTTGGATGGTTACTTTATAACTACCCGGATTTACCTCAACTTCTTTTGGCGCTGTATATGTCCGAGTTGTTGCCGCGGTCTTTCCATTTTGATCGATCAGTTTCACGACACAGTCCCAATTATCGCCATTGTTGGTAGTGGTAACACCGAGCTTTCCGCCATCGAAAGAAATAGTCCGATGCCCAGTCTTATCCTCAAAACTTTCAATGTTGGAAACGGTGCTCATATCAACATCAGAACCTCCCAAGGGAACAACCTCAAAATAGTATTTACTGGGTGGTAGGTATAAACTGGCGGTATCCTTATAAGTACGAGCTAAGATCGGGTTTCTTTTGTCATTAATATCATATGCTTTTACCAAAGCATCTATCGCCATTCCATTCTTTATGGCAAATACTGTAAAGTTACCTTCAGGCTCATCTACAGTAACGGTTGTGGCATTATCCAAAACATCCCCTAAGGCACCGGCATCGGCAGCACTATAATAATTTCCATTGCCCGCCTCGGCAGCACATTCCAGTTGCTTGGTGTCCTCGTTTTTCAGTCCAAAACCAATGATATGAAGTTTAAAATCAATACCTTCTTTTTTGGCTGCTTTTATTACATCACAAATATTTCCACTACAGGATTCAATGCCATCCGTGACCAAAATAATAGTAGCCTTAAGTTTGGCTTCACGTAGCTTATTAATTACCTGAACGGCGGAATAAGCCAATGGCGTTTTTCCAAGCGGTTTTATTGCCTTAATTGATTGGTTTACTTCGGACTTTGTTCCATTTTCAACATCGACCAAAAATTCTACATCCTTGCAGTCCCCCTTTTTACGATGACCATAAGCAACAAATCCAATTTTTTGATTATCGGGAAGGTTATTTATGGAAGTTGTCATTACATCGGCGGCAATCTCCATTTTTGTTTTGTCTTGCATCTCTCCCCACATAGAACCACTGGCATCATAGATGAAAATTATTGGAGAGGAAGTTTCCTTGTTTTGGGCATTCAATTGAACGGCGATTATTAATGCAAAAAGAAGAATGATTGTCCTTTTCATGATTTTGGTTTAATAAGTTTTAATGATCATTTGTAAACTATTGTATAGTTCTTATTTTAACTAGCAATAAATTTATTTGGGTTTAAGGGTCATAACATAATCATAACTCTCATCAAGATAGTTGGCCAAATTATCTAAATCATTTAGCATTTCATCTGGAATCAAAATGTACCCTTTCATTGTTGCTCCATATGATTTGTAGCGTGTAGTATTAAGTTCTTTCAAATAATTTTCTTGTACTTCGCTGGAAAATCGAATCCCTATTTCTCCCGCTTTGTTAAATAGAGAGAACATATAGCCATTTGCAGAAGTATAGGGCATGGTTTTTCCTTTTCGTTTAAACCGAGGGCACTTTGCTACGAGTTCATCATAGGTTTTCAATTTTTTATCCCACATTCGTATTGTTTTTATCTATTTTCTTTAACTCACTATGATATTTGTCATTTGTCTTTGACACTAAGTCATTACCTAATCAATACCATTTTATTCCTTTTTGGCTCGTTTTATTGCACAAAACCCCTAGTTGTTAGTTCATTTGTATTACAATTTTGCCTTGATGTTTCCCCTCACCGAAATACTGGATTAACCATGGGGTATCTTCCAAGTTATAAGGGCCATCAATTACACACTTAATTTTGTTTTGCTCCAATAGCCCACAGATATAGTCCAAACCAGCATTGGGCTTTAAGCTAAGTAATTTCAATTTTTTGGTAGAGAATATTGATATGATCTTTCCCCAAAACAGTACTTTAAGTAATTTGTCCACTTTGCCACCTATCGTAACATACTTGCCATTAGGTTTTAATGCCCTTAAGTAAGAAAATGCGGATTTATCAGTTTTACAATCCAGAATTAAATCATATTGTTCTCCTGTTTTTGTGAAATCAACCTGCTTATAATCAATTGCATAGTCAAAACCCATAGATTTCATCATACTTAGTTTCTCCTTGGAATCAACACCTGTCACCTCACAGTTATGAAGTTTTGCCAATTGTAATCCTATGGTTCCGACACCACCACCCCCACCATTTATCAAAATTTTCTGACCTTCATTGATTTTGCCAATGCCTCTTAGTGCTTGAAAGGCTAGGGTAGAGGCATGAGGAATGGCCGCGGCATCTTCAAAGCTTACATTTACGGGTTTCTTTTTTACGGCATTTTCATTAATGCATACGTACTCGGCAAAGGTTCCAAAACCATAATTCGATGTGTCTCCGAATACAACATCACCAACTTTCAATTGCTCCACATTTGAGCCAATGGCCTCGATTGTACCTACCAGTTCCATTCCTAAAATCTGGTGCTTAGGTTTTCGTAATCCGTACATTAACCTATACAAGTAGGGTTTACCCCTAACAAGACTCCAGTCATAGTCATTTATCGCCGTCGTTTTGATTTTTATCAGAACTTCATTCTCATTGTGAGCGGGTTTTGCTACTTCTTTTAATTTAAGTACTTGTTCCGGCAATCCGTATTTTTCAATTAGAATGGCTTTCATTTGTTATAATAACGATGCACAACGGTTTGTATGCAATGGGGGAGCGGTCACGATGGCTAATCGAAAATCGAATAGCTGTACCTAAGATAGTAAATTCCAAGGTATTATATTAGTGAAATATACAGCAAGACGTTATGGTATATTGTGTACCATCTTATCGATTAAGTTATAGGTACGGCCAATAACTATAATCTGAAATTATACCTCAACTTCAATAAGATCTGTTGATTCTGTAGGACCCAATTGTTCGAAATATCATCATCAAACGTATTGTGATTAAAAACAAGAATAACATCACCTAATGGCGAGAATATCCAATGAACCCTTAAATTCACGCCCAATGTTCTACTGACTGTATCGTATTGCAGGTAGCTATTTAATTGTAGATCTGAATTAACGTTGAACCGTACCCGCGAACCCGCTAATGTTTGTTCAAAATTCCCCCAGGGTAAGCGGCCAATATTCCGAATTCCGTTAAATTCAAATCCCAATAGAGCAGTGGGATTCCAATTCATCTGCAATTCCAGTTCATCTAAATGACCGTCATAGAAAGAACCAAACCACCATGTAGCCTGGCCGTTTAATTTTCGTTTGGGCGCAAACTCGGCTTCTAGTCGGTAGCGCATAAAATGGTATTCACCTTCTGGAATGGTTACATTTTCAGCAATTTCAAAGGGTACAAGAATATTTTCCCCAGCTGGCCGTACGTTCGCTTCAATACGATCCCCACTTTCAAGTCGCCAGTTTATAGGAGCCGTAAATACGTTATATGATTGCCAGCCGCCATCTATGTTTCGAATGTATGTTGCGAATAGTTGATTGAACATTTGTCGTACCCAGGGCCATTTAGGTCTCGGGGCAAAAGTGCCCCCAAGACGCATATAATGAACGCCTTTTCGTGGAACAAATCCCAAGGAGGGATCAAATTGTTCACCTATTCTAGAATAAACCAATGCTACATCCCATTTATCATTGGGGTAGTCAATTTTAAATCCAAAGGCGGATTTGTCATCCATCAGATCTGCCCGATCTGTATATAGCGCCCAAGCTCCTGCAATAAAATTCTTGTCCCTGTTGAATCTTGTGGTCTGAAAGGTGAAATCAGCACCGGACATCCAACTGCCATCGCGATTCAAGGGATCACCAACAGACGCAATGAAACCCACTGAGCTTTCCCGCAGTACATTATGTCTTACCCTCATTACGCCCATATTCGTGGCGTTATATGATTGCCCATCAGAATCAAATGATTTGGTACGGACTCCTAATCCACCAAAAGCAGTTTTACCAATTCTTCCATTAAGCTTTGCTCCTGCCAAAATAGGAACTTCACTAGATCCAAATAGCCCAATTCTTCTACTGAAAAAAGGTAGCACGGTGCTGCTGCCAGTTCCAAATCCGAATTCAAAAATATCGGAACCTTCCAGAAAGAATGTCCGTTTTTCGGGAAAAAAAAGCGGAAAGCGGGTCAAATTAGTTTGCCGGGTATCTACTTCAGTTTCTGCAAAATCTGTATTTACCGTCACTGTTGCTAGTACATTTGGGCTTAGCCGCTGGCTTACATCCAGACTAGGTTCCATTATGAAATTTGATGATGCTTCAGCTCCGTTTTTATTCAACTTACTAACTAGAGAAGGTCTTACATTCAGTCCAAGTCCATAATCGAATTCAGGAAGATCAGTCAGTAGACCCGCCCTGCTTGTTTGAATAAACCACTGATCACGTTGCACATTGGCCCATCGTATGGTTTCTTGGTTTCTCTGTATTCTTCTTTCTATATTAAAACCCCAATTCGTAAGCCCTTTTTTAAATGAAATGCTTTGAATTGGGATTCGTATCTCAACGGTCCAACCTTCTGTATTGATAGCTGTACGCGCTTCCCAAATAGCATCCCAATCCTCATTTTCTGATTCGCCCCGTCTTGATACCAAGGCATCATAACGTGCTCCGAAGGGATTCACGGCAAAAATATAACCCGACTGCCCATCTAGAAAAGGATCCAATACCACTTTAATATGGTCTTCACTGGAGACATCCGCATCCCTTACTTTAGAGAACCGAACAATATCATCTGGACTGGGATCTTTACATTCTATTCCAATAACTACAGATTTTTCGTTTGCGATTACACGAACTAGGGTTGGCGATGATGGCATTCCTTTTTCAACAGGTTCTGTGGTGCGGAATTCACCTAAAACTGGAGCATTTTGCCAGTCAGGTTCATTCAAATGACCGTCCATCTTTATATCTCCAACTATTTTACCTGCAGCAATGGAAGGCCTTTCTGTAGATTGACTACATAAAATTGTGGTAGGCAATACTAGAAAACAAATGATGAGTTGCAGTCTTTTCATGAGAAGTAAAGCTGGTCTTTATTTTACATTCGATGTTTTATCAATAACTTGCTAATTATCATGGGCTGTTGATCTTCACCGTTTTTCATTCGGTTCAAATGAGACATAGAGGTCTTGGACCTTAGGATTTTTTTCAGGGGTCAGGGAAAAGTAAACTTGTATGACACCATTTTCTGCATGAACTTTGTATACTCCCCTTAACTGATTCCATGGCACAATTCTATCTATTCTTTTAATTTCCCCTGCTTTTTTAAAAATTTCCTTGAATTGTTTCATTCGACGCTCACGGGTTTCATCGAGATATAGGTTCTCAGCAAGTATTTCCTTTTCCATTTCAGGATTCCAAGTTTGGATCAACTGCTGCACTTGTTCTTGACGCTCTGCTAGTATGCTTGATATAGGCAAGTGTCGAGGTTTCAATTGGGCAGTATCGAATAGTAGCTTTTCAATTTTGCCTGATGGTAGTGGGCCTGTATATGTTAAGTTTCCAATAGCCATTATTCCAATACCGTATTCGGGGTAAAAAACATAATTGCTGCCAAAACCTGGAAGCGCCCCGCCATGTCGAACCCTAATTATAGATTTGCAATCTTTCGAAATACTTAATCCATAGCCATATCCGGATACCTGTGCACAAGGGTCACCATTAAAATCCTTTGCATCTGTATTTAATCTAGTGAATTGTGGCGTATGCATTTCCCGTATTGAACTTCGCTTTAGTGGACCAGATTGGGTACCATTTTTCGGAGGCCAGGCCGAAAGGTGAAATCTAACATACTTACTAAAATCCTCAATGGACGTAATCAACCCCCCCATGGCACCAAAAGATCCATCATGAAGCATTGGCTCTAACTTCCATTGTTCGTCTTCCCATCGATAACCAATTGCCAATTGTTCTTTGGGAATGTTTTCAAATTCCCAATAAGTTTTGTCCATACCCAAGGGTTGTAAAATACTTTCCCGAATATATTCTTGATACGGCAAACCAGTGATACGCGTAATAATTTGCCCTAGGATTGCATATCCAGTATTGCTATATTCAAAATGATGGGAAGGTACATTGGAGAACGATAGACCTTGTTCAATTAGTGTTGTAAGCATTTGATCGGTCTCATCCAATTGTCTATCTCCCCAAGGGTTATCTTCGGGGAATCCGGCCGTCATGGTTAAGAGATTTTCAATATCGATAGCGGGAGAATCACTAGTAAGGTATTCCAAAGAATTCATCTCAGGAATGTATTTGCTAGCCGGATCGCCTAGTGCTAATTTTCCTTCATCCCTAAGCTTTAAAATGGCCATTGCGGTAAAACTCTTTGTCATTGATGCAATTCGAAAAGAAGATGTTGTTTCAGATTGAAACTTAGTCTCTCTATTAATCAGTCCAGTAGCAGCAGCAATTGCCAGTTCATTATCCACGACTATACCATAAGCTATACCCGGTATATTGTTCAAATTGGCATGTTCAACCATCAATTCCTGTAATTCTGGTGCAAGTTTTTTAATCTTTTCCAGGCGATTGTCATTTTCAAAAACCGGAGCTTTATAGTATGCAGAAACTTTATGGGAAGAATCAATGGTTTTAGTTTCTGCAGCCTGTTTTTGTTTACATGCACTTATCACTAAAAGAAAGCAGATATAGAGAAGGCTGAATCGTAAGTTTTTCATAATTCAATTTTTTGCGGATAACAGTGTAAGAAATAGACTTGATCAGCATGACGACTTTTATTTCAGTTTAATGAGTAATGCTACTTACATTCAAGTAAAATTACAGCTCTTACAAAAGGTTTGACCATAGCTCGACCCAATTAAAATGTAATAGGTAATACTCAAAAAGAAATGATTGGTTGCAGTCCTTTCATTACGTGTAAAACTGACCTAAAAGTACGTAAGATTTCGGGTAATATTGGTAAACTAGTTCACAACTTTGATTATATGATTTAGAAGTTGGAATAGTCATTTAGATTTCATATAACACAGATAGCTTAATGTTCAGAAAAAGGGATGAATATTGAGGATAAATTGATTTGAAATTTAATTAGAATCAAAATAGAAATCAAAGATTTGCGCAAGATCATCCGCGTTATCGATTTTCAATTTGTTCTCCTTTATGAACTTACGAACAGATTTTGGACTATCGGGAAAAAATGCTACAAAATTTTTAACTTTATATGGTAATTTGATCAGATGATCCGATTGCCCTTTAAAATCTGTGATATAATAGGCTGCTTTCTGTTTTTTAAACATTGCTGGTTTGGAAGCTTCATAACCTTGAGCTTTTTCCGCCTTCAAAAATTTCATTTTTTCTTTGAGGTAAATTGTATAGGTTTCCTTTTGAGCTATAACTTCGAAAAATGAAGTTTTTAGGTTGCCCTTTTCATCTAGGTATTTTTTTGTTTCATAGCGTTTGTCTGAACCATCTAGAAGCTCAATGGTATAGGGTTGCGAGCCTTCTAAGATAACCACCTGGTTTTTCGTGACCATTATTTCCACCCGATCTTCAAAGGCATCGAAGCGAACTAACATGGTTTCGCTGATATCATTGATCTTGGCAGGAGTAAAGGTCTCATTTAAATAGGGCGTGCCCTCTAGTGAATTGTATTTGGTCTGATACAAATTTGGCGAATAGTACACATCCCCAAACCGGTTTCGCAGTTCTTGTCCATTGCTTGTAAGGCCTATTATCAAGAATCCCAACAAGAAAACTATTTTTAACGTGGTGTTTTTTAACATTAGTCTAGAGACCATAAGGTAATTATTTAATCAATAGTTTAGTCCATAAAATTCCTACAAAAATGTTATTTGAACAAGTAGGAAAATATAAAAGTTGTACGTAGTTATCAACTTTTGCAACAATTCAGTGTTTGACTAATAGAGTACGCTTAAATGACATCATGTCAGGTTGCCGGCTCTTGGCATATTGTTTGTCATTCAAATACCGACACAAAAAAATAAGCACTAATATTTTAAAATAGACATAATGAGCAAAATTATAGGTATAGATTTGGGTACGACCAACTCCTGCGTTTCCGTGATGGAAGGTAACGAGCCTGTTGTAATCCCTAATGCCGAAGGTAAGAGAACCACACCATCGGTTATCGCATTCGTAGAAGGCGGTGAAATAAAAGTGGGTGATTCTGCCAAAAGACAAGCGGTAACAAATCCTGAAAAAACCGTTTATTCAATTAAACGTTTTATGGGCAACAAGTTCTCCGAGTCTAAAAAAGAAGCGGATAGGGTACCCTACAAAGTGGAAAAAGGTGACAATAATACCCCAAGAGTAGATATCGACGGTCGTTTGTATACCCCACAAGAACTTTCAGCGATGATCCTTCAGAAAATGAAGAAGACCGCTGAGGACTATTTGGGCCAAGATGTAACCCGTGCGGTGATAACCGTACCGGCTTACTTTAACGATGCCCAACGACAGGCAACCAAAGAAGCAGGTGAGATTGCCGGACTTAAAGTAGAACGAATCATCAACGAACCAACCGCAGCCTCTTTGGCTTATGGTATGGACAAAAAGCACAAGGATCAAAAAATAGTTGTTTTTGACTTTGGTGGCGGTACGCATGATGTTTCTATATTGGAATTGGGAGACGGTGTATTTGAAGTATTGTCAACAGATGGTGATACGCACTTAGGGGGCGATGATGTTGATCAAAAGATAATCGATTGGTTGGCCGAAGAATTCAAGAAAGACGAGAGCATTGATCTTCGTGATGATGCCATGGCTTTGCAACGTTTACGGGAAGCGGCTGAAAAAGCCAAGATCGAATTGTCTTCTTCTGCACAGACCGAGATCAATTTGCCATATGTAACTGCAACAGCTTCAGGACCTAAACATTTGGTTCGTACTATATCCAGATCAAAATTTGAGCAATTGATCGCTGATTTGGTAAAAAGAACCATTGAGCCTTGCTCAACAGCATTGAAGGCCGCAGGATTGTCAAAAAGTGATATTGATGAGATTATCCTTGTTGGGGGTTCTACACGTATCCCTGCCGTTCAGGAAGCAGTTGAAAAATTCTTTGGAAAGAAACCATCGAAAGGGGTAAACCCAGATGAGGTTGTAGCCGTAGGTGCTGCCATACAAGGTGGTGTTTTGACAGGTGATGTCAAAGATGTATTGCTATTGGATGTTACTCCACTTTCTTTAGGAATTGAGACCATGGGTAGTGTAATGACCAAATTGATCGATGCCAATACCACGATCCCTACCAAAAAATCACAAATATTCTCCACAGCCGCTGATAACCAGCCTTCTGTTGAAATACATGTGTTACAAGGGGAAAGACCAATGGCAGCGGGCAATAAGACGATTGGACGTTTCCATTTAGATGGGATTCCACCTGCACAAAGGGGTACGCCACAGATTGAAGTAACTTTTGATATTGATGCCAATGGTATCATCAAGGTTTCTGCAACCGATAAGGCTACGAACAAAACCCAGGATATTCGTATCGAAGCTTCTTCTGGATTGACCGAAGAGGAAATCCAAAAAATGAAATCCGAAGCTGAAGCGAATGCGGAGTCTGATAAAAAAGCCAAGGAAACTGCTGATAAATTGAATGAAGCAGATGGCATGATCTTCCAAACTGAAAAACAATTAACAGAGTTTGGCGAAAAATTATCCGATGATAAGAAAAAGCCAATTGAAGATGCTTTGGAAGAATTGAAAAAAGCTTATGAAAGTAAGGATGTAGCTGTAATTACTCCAGCTTTGGAGAAAATCAACGAAGCTTGGAAAGTTGCTTCGGAGGAAATGTACAAAGCTCAGGCCGAAGCGCAACAAGGAGAAGCTTCACCAAACGGTGAGGAAACCCCTGGTGCAGATGCTGCGGAAGGTGATAATGTTGAAGACGTAGACTTCGAAGAAGTCAAGTAAATCACCTACACTAATATATTAAAAGCACCCTGACGATACTATCAGGGTGCTTTTTTATTACAGATTGTCGTCTTTACGAGCCCTTGACTTCGGGCGTGTAATCTCTTAATATAGTAGAAATAAATAAGGGATTGCTTCACTTTAGTTCGCCACAGGTGATAGTCCAATGGTTCTCTTTGACGTCCGATTAATTTACTACCTTATTTTTAGGCTCCTATTTATTTCCCGCCCATAACCTTTAACAAAGAGCGAATCTTTTCGAAAAGTCACGGTCGCAAATGAAGTACTGTCCTTAGTGTCGACCATGCCTTTAAAATTCAAATAATGTACACCGTCTTTTTCGACATAGCCTCCAGCATGATTATGCCCGTTAAAATAAAACTTCACACAATCATATTTTTCAATAATTGAGAGCAATTGATTGTAATTCCATAAGTTATGACGATCAGAAACCCCAAGTACAGGAAAATGGCAATAGAAAAACAACGCGTTCCTTATGTGTCGTAGCCTG
>Ga0209633_10005858_pt1 | contig 10657 bp, 7 predicted proteins | sample Cruoilmetagenom1_FD_187290 | JGI IMG/M metagenome (GOLD analysis project Ga0209633, IMG submission 187290) | Oil polluted marine microbial communities from Coal Oil Point, Santa Barbara, California, USA - Sample 1 (SPAdes) (version 2) | ecosystem: Environmental > Aquatic > Marine > Oil seeps ... | reverse complement strand
TTTGTTTGACAAAACTACTGTCTAAAACGTTGATATTATCTGCATTTTCTAGATGTTCAAGCTGATATTCTTCTTGGGTTCTAATATCTATCAATTGTACTTTTTTAGTACCCATCCGTTTTGCATAAGCTTCAGGTTTTAACACTTCACTTGTAGTTTCAGCCTGTTCTATAATTTGATTTTCTAGAGTAGATGTTTCTTCTTTTACAGCCTCTTTTTTATAACAATTTGAAAATGTAAAAAGTAGAAATAAAATAATGATAACAGTATTTTTTGTTGTTGTCATATTTTTTATGTTTTGTAGCAAGGTACAATTTTTAAATGAATTTAATCGTTGGGCGATTGCCAAAAGGGTTTGACTTACCAATGACAGCTGCTGTGATGCCACCACAAGTAAAGCTATGTTTAAAGCTCCCCTCTTCAGATGAAGAGGGGAATGAATTCGCTCATTTCTAAATGTTTGAAAATTGAATAAAAGCATGTTGAGTGAAGAAAGGGTAGGTTGATACCACGAATCATTAGTAGTTGACCTTCGAAAAAAACGGCAACAGTTTAAGCTTTCAACCCCTCCGTCCACGCAAAAAAGCATGGCCACCTCCCTTTAGATAAAAGGAGTAGCTCACAATTGATTAAAATATAATTTCGTTTCATAGTGCATTTTTTTTAATCAAATTCTGATTATTACGTTTTTTATACGTATATTGTACGTATAATAATTTATTTTATGGTAAGAAAAGAACTACATTTAGACAAAACTATTATTAATGCTTTAGAGGTAGAAGCAAAGAGGCAGAAGAGAAGTCTTAAAAATTATTTAGAATATTTAGTTATAGAGCAAGCTAAAAAATTGGAAGTTCCATCAAAAGAATATACTCAAATGATGGATGGCTTATTAGAAAAATTTGAGAATAATGAAATTGAATTTTCAAGTATTAAAGAGGTAATGATTAGAAATGGGGTATCAAATTAAAATTTCTACAGAAGCAGAAAGAGAACTTTCAATAGCAATATGTTATTATAGAATATCTAACGTAGAAGAACTTTTTGTTAGAGATTTTAAAAAACAACTAGATTATTTAGAGGCGAACCCTTTATTGTTTAGATATTATTATAGAAACGTTAGAAAGGTGCATTTTGATAATTTTAAATATTCAATACACTTTATTATTAAAAATAAAGTAGTGTACATATTAAGAATATTACACCACAAACAAGAATATTAATAAGAAAACAAGAAGTAAAAACTTACCTACCACAGCTAAGGTATACCCACAAATAAAGCTACGAGTAAAGCTCCCTCTTCAGATGAAGAGGGGAATGAATTCGCTCATTTCTAAATGTATAAATATTGAATAAAGCATATTGAGCGAAGAAAGGGGGAGATTGATATCACGAATCACTAGTGTTAACCTTAAAAATTAAAAAAACCGACAATGGTTTAAGCTTTCAATCCCTCCGTCCACGCCAAAAAGCGTGGCCACCTCCCTTTATTTAAAGGGAGGAACTCACAACTGATTTGAAAAAGATATGACTCCACTGTAGCTATCACAGGTAAGTTAACAGTTTCTGTTAAAACACTAAAAAAATTAATTGTCAATTAAAGGTAGTTGCCTTTTATTTAAAGTTGTTGAGGGTACGAGTGGGGATGCTCGTACCAGCAGGGAAAGTTAGTGAGTGTGACGTTTTTGACTTCTCCGATCGGGTTTTATCTCTTCTTTTTCTCTGGATTTCTCCAAGTATTAAAGACAGAGAAAACAATCACTTTATTTTCTCTTAATTCATAAATAATCAAGTAAGGAAATTTTTTAATAAACGCCTCTCGATACGGCTTTCTTTTAACACTAAAATGCTCTGGATAAATATGTAATCTGTCTAAATACGTTTGTAGATGTACTAAGAAACGCTTGCCTAACCCTATTTGTTGTGTTTCGTCTTCAATTATTTCTAATTCAGCTTCATCTCTAATTATTAATTCGTATTTCACGATATTGCTTTTAAAGCGTTTTGTTTGACTTGTTCCCAAGTCAATGATTTCCCTTCACCATTTAAATAGTTTTCTCTGCGTTTATCTATGATTTTATATTGCTCTTCCGTTAATGAAAAATCATCTTGCTCAGCCTCTAAAAGAATTCTTATTTTTTCTAAAACAGTTTCTTTTTTTGTGTTTAAAAGCATTTCAATAAGCTCTAATTTTGTTAACTGTAAATTCATAGTCTTATTATTTTTATATAACAAATATACAAATTTTGTTCTAGGTCTATAAGTAAAGTTTGACTTGTGCTATGTGGAGTCTGACTCCACCGTGCGAGTATTTTGTGTATTTGGTTGACTAACTAAGGTGCTTTTTTTGTGTATGAACATTTTTTCACTAGAATAGTTAACTATAACTAAAGCTCCCTCTTCAGATGAAGAGGGGAATGAATTCGCTCATTTCTAAATGTATAAATATTGAATAAAGCATATTGAGTGAAGAAAGGGGAGATTGATACCACGAATCACTAGTGTTAACCTTCTAAAAAAAACGGTAACAGTTTAAGCTTTCAATCGCTCCGACCACGCCAAAAAGCGTGGCCACTTCCAGAAAAATTGGCATATAAACCAGGTTTACCTAGTTACTTTTTTAAATTTTTTAAAAGATGCTTAATTCCTTCTACTTTATTAGGAATATCAGGTAATTCGCCAGTTTTAAAATAAAAAATAGTAACTAATAAAATTAAACTCAATACTAAAATTCCTAAAAAGAAAGATAGAATACCAAATAGAAATAATAGATACTTTTTAATCTTAGAATTTGATTTACCTACCAAGTATATTTCATTAATTATTAATTTTTCTATTCTCGAATTTTTATTTTTTAATTGAATGTTAAATTTAGACAATTGTTGTTTACCTAATTTGATAGGTAAACTATTATTAAAATTATTTTGTACTATTTTCCTGTCAACTAAAAAGTTAATTAAATTTTGATGCTCATTATCTGGAATAAAATAGTGTTTTATGTAATTTTTGGCAGGTGTTGTTAAAACTAATTGTAAATATTTTTCTCTATTGTTTGTATAGTTAATTTTAATACTATCAACTTTTTTAATAGTCTCTAATTTTTTACCTGTATTTTTCGCTTCTTTAAATAATAACGGGCTAATACTGAAAATTAAAGCAAAACCTAAACTTAAAGCAAAAATGAAATTAACTAGTTGTAATAAAGTAATGTTATCTTTCATTTCTCAAATAAAATTATCTTCTAAAAAATCATAAGGCATAGTATATTCTTTATTTGGTTTAAAAGGTAGTAACTCTTGGGGAACTAACGGACTGTTGATTTCTATCTTCAGCCCTCTTAGCCAAGCTAGTTTGGCAAACCCTACACCATGAAAATCTAAAACATTAACAATGTCTTTACGAGCACGTTTTTTTTGAAATTTGGGCTCAACCAATTGTATTATCGCTTCTTCTACTTTTGTTTTGTCATTTTCTAAAACGCCTTTATAATATTCTTTACATAATTCATAAAAACGAACCCAAAAATTTCTACTTCTTTTAATTGCTTTTTCTGTGATTTCAATATCACGAGCTAAAGCATTCATATTATTATTTAGTATACTATGCATGGCGTTAAAAGAAAGAGAATCTAATTCTGTTTTCTTTCTTTTTAACCTAGTGTAGTCATTAATAACCGTGCTATTATCACTCAATAATGCATTTACTAATCTAGCTGGGCGAATGGCAGCATGATGATTATTGATTAAATATAAATCTAATCTCCCACATATATAAAAATGCTGTTTTGCTTGTAGTATATTTTGATCTATATAGATGCTTTTTAAAGCTCGATATTCTTCTATTGAGTATAAGCTACTTAAAAATGATAAATTTTTTGTTTTAATGTATTTTTGTAAAATTATAGGAAAAATTTCTTTTTCGTTATTATCAATAAGTCTTTTTAAAAGTTCAATAGTATCCATTATTCAATCCATTTGTAATTATCCAATTTTAAAATATTTATTTCCCCAGTTTTTGGGTTAACTGTTGTAACAGATTTTTGAATTTTATCTGAATTGTTTTTTAGCATGTTACCCAATTTAACTAGATCTTCATCACCGTTTTTTATTCCTTTTTTTATCATCCGATCAGCTACATTCTCAATCCAATCATCACTCATTTGAGGAGGAAGCTCCGTTGATTCTTTGGCTTTATTTAATTGTATACCTTTTTTGTCAAAGTTTTTACTGTATTTGGCTTCATCTATACGAATTGCTGTTGGGTTTTCTATAGAACCTTTTACGTATAAGCCATCAATTCCTTGATTACTACCTAGTTTTACTTCTTTTTTTACAAACCCATCTGTTTGGTATAGAATATCTGATATTTCTTCTGTGATATTTCCTCCTTTATCTCCATTTTCTAAAATATCGTCAACTTTAGATTGTAAAACCTTATTTGTTGGGGTTAATTTTAGAGCCGCATCACTATCAAAAAGTTTCTTTCCTAAATTTGTTTGTTTTGTTTTTTGAGGTTTAACAGCTTCTAGTTTTTCAAATTTACTATTGGTAAATTTATTTTTAGTAATAATATTTTTGGTAGCTGTTTTATACTCAGGTTTATCTTTTAGTTTTGTTTCAGCTTTGACAAGAAATTCATCAATTTCTGTATCTGTTAATGATTTGCCTTGTTTTTTAACACCGAGTTCATCAACAATTTTCCTTCTCGTTTTTTTACTAGCATTTTTTAATCCTGCTACCCCTTTTGCCAAATCGTAGGCTCCTTTTACAGCAAAAACATAACCAATATCTTTCCATATTTCAGGTCTTTCAACTCCACCAGCTTTCAAGCCTAAATCAGTAACGGTATATGCAAAGTCTGCTAAAACCCATGCATTTTTGGCAGCAATTGCTAATCTAGTCCCTGTTTTAGCGTTACGTATGGCAATAATTACTGCACCACCTTCACCCAATGTAGATACGGTAAGCACAATATTAAAGGTGTTCCAAGCAAGATTCTCTATTTGTTGGGCAATAAGTTTACTAGTTAAATAATCTAGAAAAATTGCAGGTAAGATGAGAATCTCTCCTTCAATTTCCCTTTTTGTATCGCTAATATATTTACTGCCAAAAGGAGAAACATCGTTAATAAAAGTTATAGCAACTAAATCAAAAGGAGAAGAATTTTTTTCTAATAGATAATTGTATTTATCTTCTTTACAGAATTTTGTAACAGATGAGTAAGGGTTTGATGGGTCTGGACGATATTCATATTCTATACACGTCCTAATACTATTGGTATGGTTTGATTTGTCATAAGAATATTCAAAATCATTATTAACCTTAACATAAGATAATAGTACATAATCTTTTTGTTTAACGTCCCAGTTTATACTTGGTATATCTAAATTTTGATTATTTAATCTGTTTTTAGTATCACTAATTCGCTTGAGTTCAGTAAAAAAACCAGAATATGATTTATCAGCATTAAAATAATCACTTAATCGCTCTTTTAAATTGTAGATTAATGGATTCTTCTTTTTGTCGTTGTACTTATCAGAAGTTAATCCACTAATAAAATCAGTTGCTTCTTCATCTTTAACTGCCTCAACAATTTTTACAACAAGTTTATCTTGGTTGTAAGTGAAAAGATTATATAGTTTGTCGCTAAGTAATATTTGAAGTATTTCAAGTTTCTTTTCTATTGATATAAGGCTAAGTACTTTAACGTCTAATGCATATGCAGTTTTAAATAAAAGGGTTCTGTTTTTAGCTGTAATAATTGTGTCTGTATCTGATTCAACCCATTTTTTTAAATTGTTAAGAGCATTGTAATAAGCTTCAAAAGAAAAAGGCTTTTGACTTAGAAGTTGAGGTATTGTTTTGAGTGACGCTTTCCATTTTTCATATTGTACTTTTTGAGCTTCAATAAGTTCTTTCGTACCTTTATCGCAAATCATTTTAGAAACCTTTAGCAAGTATTGTTTTTCACCTTCATTAGTTACTATTTTTTTGTATGAATTAAAATACTTTTTCCCTGTATCACATAAATCATCAAGGTTAATAGGACATTGAATTATCCCTAAATCATTTACTTTCTTATTCTTAAAATCAATAGCATTCTTATGGTTTTCAACATATTCCCAATCCGATTTGTAATACTTATCTTTATTACATCCTCCGTTATATTCAAAGAGATATACTTTATCTTCAGGATTTGTTAATATTACATAATGATCATCAATTTTAAACACTCCAGCACTATTCGATTTGTAATGTTTAAATGTGCCATTAGTATCATAAATTGCTTTATATGTATACACTTTTGTTGTGTCTAATGTGTCTCTTAAATTAAATCCTGGAACTGTGCCTTGTACATGATTAGATGATACATTACTAACATTAAACGTACTGGTATTCTTTATTTTAAATGATTTCCATTTTGGTGTAAACCATGTTTTGCCAGCAATTTCACTCCCCCCATCATCTTGAAACAAATATAATTTCAGACTTTTATCACTCATAGCTGCCCAATTGGGGTAGGCGAGTTCTGTACCATGGGCATAGTCCATCAACCAAGTATCTGCTACAGGGGCATTTTCTGGGTTTTTACCAAAAGGGTGACCTAAGGCAAATACGCCATGCCCAAGTTCATGGGCAACGGTAGTCGCCTCGTCTGGTTTGTTTTCTAAACCTGTAGTATGTGCTTGAAAAATAAAGCCCCATTGTCTTGTTTTTGGCATAAAACCACTCAAAGCCTTGGTGGCTTTTATAGATGGGTTTAGTACAAATATATAATAGGCTTTGGGGTCGTAGTTGGGGTTTTGAGATTTGTAATAACGCCTAATAGCATTGAGTTCTTGTGGGTAATCAGAATCTAAACCACTACCGTTATAATCAATTTTACCATTGCTAATTTCTGTGTCCCATTCAGATTGTGGTATGTTTACCGTTTGTGTGTTACCGACAACAATGGGTGCACCCGCAGGTGCATAAATACTTTGTAGCTTCTTTTCTAAACCTGGTATGTCTTGGGCTTGTTCATTGCTGTTGTCTCCATGTACCAAGACCACTTGTACATTGATATTGGGGTGCTTTTTAATATGGTGGATAAAGAAACTACTCAACACATGCTGTTTGCCATCTTTATCTTTATAGCTAATAATAGCTTCTTCATTTTTATAAAAACCATGACCATTTACTGTAATTTTATACTTGTCTGCACCACTTTTAACGGCTTCAATTGCTGTACCAGAAACGGTTTTAAAAATAAGGCTGTCTATATTTATTTTAGCAGTATTGTTATTGATAATGGTGGCATAAAAAACATCACTAGTACCATCAGCTACTGCTTTATGTACTGGGTAATAAAAGTCTTTTGTGCCTTCTATAGCTACTTTAGGGTATTTTGATTTTTCGTACGTATTATTGGCTTGGTCTAACTCATAAATGGTAGTTGAACCTTTACTATATAAAATACGTACTCCGTTGTTTTCTATGCTTCTAACCGAGGCATCACCTGTAGTGCTATTATGCCCGTTTGTAATGCCAGAGGTGTTTGAAGCTGTTGCTGCACCGCCTTCAGCACCTGTACCTGTTTGAGTTACATCACCGTTTGTATCTATAAAAAACTGATCGCCACTTTTATCAGTAATAGTATACTCATCACCTTCATCATAATCATAGGTATGTTCATCTCCATTAGAATCCGTAATTATGATTTTTCCTTTGTCTTTATCAATTTTAATATCACTTTCAGTAGTATCATAATCTAATGTAATAATATCATTATCATCACCTGTAAAGACATCGACAATATCTTCAACTTCATCTATAACCTCATCAATATCTAAAATATTAGACCAACTTGGGTCATAGACTGTTTTAATTTCGCCATTTACAAATTGATAGGCAGTATTTACTTGAATATTGCTAAACTCTAAGGCGATTTTTAAGTTCTTTAAAAAGCCAACGGTCGTATAACCTTTACCATTAAAGGATCCATTACCACTTACTTCTGTAATTTTTACATTAAAATCGCCTGCTTTAATAACATCACCTTTTTGCAAGTCGTCTAATAGAATCTGGTTAGCAATATCTATAGTAGGTTCTATACCACAATTGTAATAGGCTTCAGCTTCCTTTTCCATCGTGGTAAAAGTTTCTGAGGCTGCATAGGTTAATGTACCATCTGCACAATAGCCACCCACACGCCATTCATAGAGTGTATTGGGTTCGAGATCTATAACAATAAACTCTTCACGATTGCTTTGGCTTTCAAACCATTTGTAGCTGTTTTGGTTGCCTGTATTACCATCTTCATCGATGGCTTTTCTATAATCGATTTTATATTTTGTATGTTCTAAGTTGCCTTGCCAGCTAAATGTAGCTGTTTTAGGAGTAACATCTGCTACTTTTAAAAATGAAGGTTCAGCACATTCGCCTTGATAGGTAAAAGAAAATATTTCACTAAAGCCCTTATTTTTAAAGAGTCCTATTTCATCAACACCACTTTTGGCTTTTGCTTGTACTCGCCAAGCATAGCGTTTGCCTTCTATAAGCTGAGGTTCTGAAATTCCATAGAGCAACGTAGTGGCTGATGTGGTGATTTGATATAATGGAGGAGAGGAGACGAATACCGCTTGAGGATCCATAGAATAATCCCATATTTCAACCAAACTAAATTCATATTCTACATTACTGACATTGATATGACGTGGTGTCCACTGAAAGAGAATGTTTTGAGGATTATAAGCTTCTAAATTGATGTTATTTGTAGGTAGATTTAAAAAAGGAGGGTCGTTTAAAAAGACCAATACATTAGTACATGACTTGCTAGAAATTTTATTACCAGAAAGTACATCATACACTTCAAAGCAAAATTGATACAGACCTTCAGGCATGGTATTGGCATACGCACCTGCAGAAATACCGTTTAAATTTTGTAGTTCAAAATAAGGGGCTAAATCTATGCTACCCAATTGTAGGGGAATGCCACCATCAAGAAATAAAGGTTGAGCCCCAATAATAAAATCGTTACTCTGTGTGTTAAAGCCACTACCTTCAATATACAATTTTAACCTGACCTGACGGTTCATTACTGTTAAGTCAGTCAATAAGAGTTGAGCTTTTATTCGGTCAGTAGTATTGCTAGTATTGGCATAATCTGACAGGTACACTGCTGGTGGAGGTGTTATTTGAGGAATTACTTGTACAGGATAGGTCTGTGCTTGACTTAGTAAACCAATGAAGAAGAATAGTGTAAAAAACACACCCCTAACCTCTCTCTCCCGAAGTTTCGGGAAGGGGACAGACCTAAGTCTTCTTTTTATAAAACTTGGAGTTTTAAAAAGAGTTATTAGTGTTAACAGGATGGTATGTTGTTGCTTTTTATTCATTAATAATTCATTCAAATTTAGTCATTCTATTTTAAACAATCCTTCCGTCCACACTCTGGTGTGGATACTTTCCGTATTCTAATGCTTCTGGATAAGGAAGCTTTAAATTATCAAGGTGGTCGCAATTTGCGATAACATGTTTTTTCTTTTATTTCACTTATATTTTTAATCCATATTTAATAGCTTAATATCATTTTCAGTAGCATGTTTTGTAGCCTGTTCATCGTAAAAAGCGATCAACGCCAGTTTAATTTGAGCCGAAATTTGATCTTCATTAATACCTTTATCCCTCATTTTATTTACTTCACTCAACATACTGCCTTTAAAAATATGAAGATTTTTCAATACTTCAGCTTCAGGTTTTTGTAACTGTTTTAAAATCCAACTATGGTGAATAAAGATTTGTTTGGTTTGATAGTGGATTTTCTTTTTTGCTAAAAAATCTTCATTGATTTCATTTACTTTATTAAATTCACCTTTAGCTTCAATATATTCTTTTTCTAGCTCATTATGTGCTTGAGAAATGTCAGTAGCTAAGTCTCTTATAACAACCTTTATCTCTTTTCTGTAAATTTTTAAAGACGAAGAAAGTTTATCAAACTCGTCCAAATACGTATAGACACTTTTTTTATAGGTTTTGGTATCTTCTTTTTCAGCTGCTTTAACTCTTTTTAGACTTTCGTTGAGGTTTTTTTGTTTGAGCTGATCTATATAAGTCAGTTCTGTTTTGTAAAATAACGTGTCTAATTGCTGGCTTATTAATTGTGGTGTTCCTTCAAAACGATACCCTTTATGGCTTATTCTAATTAGTTTTTGTAGCGTTTTAGTGTTTAGTTTTTTAACTTCTTTTTCTTCTTTAATGATTTTGCCAGGTTTTCTTTTTTTCTTTCTATTGTTGAAAGTATAACTGTAACCTAAAGTTGCCGTAAAATCATTGACATTGGTTTGTGTTGTTGAGTTTCTAAAAAGCTGGATAATATTTAAATTTAAATTGTGATTTTCTTTGTACCGATACGACCCACCTAATCGAAAATTTAAAACATCACCTTGTCGATTACCATCAGTTGAAGTGAAATTATAGGAACTAGAAAAAGAAGTCCGCATTTTTTTATCAAAAAATAGTTTGGCAATTGCTAAAGTAGGTCCTAAAGTAATGGTTTTATTTACTGAAATAGTATTGTAAGTAGAGTTGAAGGCTCCTGTAATAGATAAATTTCTTTCAGTCAATGTTAAGTTATATGCCATATTGCCATTGAAAAATTGAGAATCATTAGCATTGAC
>Ga0209633_10005857_pt1 | contig 10662 bp, 15 predicted proteins | sample Cruoilmetagenom1_FD_187290 | JGI IMG/M metagenome (GOLD analysis project Ga0209633, IMG submission 187290) | Oil polluted marine microbial communities from Coal Oil Point, Santa Barbara, California, USA - Sample 1 (SPAdes) (version 2) | ecosystem: Environmental > Aquatic > Marine > Oil seeps ... | reverse complement strand
TCGGAAAATTAAGAATCACTGGATTTGGAGGAATCCATTTTATCTTCAGCTGTGGATAGATTTTCTTATGAGGGCAAATCACGAAGATAGTAAAATTCTTATGGGTTCTAGTTTTATTGAACTTAACAGAGGTACATTTATTACCTCGCAACTTAAGTTAGCAAAAGAATATATGTGTTCAAGAAAACGGATTAACACTTTCTTAAATCTGTTAAAGAAAGACCAAATGATTGACTTTCAAGGGAACAGCAAATTTACTATGATAACTATAAGTAATTACAACTCTTACCAAGACCGATTTACAACAGAAGAACATCAAAAGAACAACAAGGGAACTGCATGGGAACATCAAGGGGACACAGACAAGAATGTAAAGAATGAAAAGAAAATTATTAATGATGGATGGAAGGGACACGATGATAAAATTTCTTTGCTGTGGATAAGGACTTTTGGTAAACTCCCAAACTTGATTGAACGAGAGGAAACTCAAAGATTAATTAACGAATTTGGAAAAGAAAAAATAGAAAAAGAATTTAGAGAAGCAATAATCAATGGAGCAAAATCATTAAGATATGTTATGAATGCACTAACAAATACAACCGGAGTAAAAACAAATGATGGCTATAACATTAGACCTAAAACAACATTCCAAAAACGACTTGAGTACAAGCCCGATCCCGAAAAATATAGAGACAATCTCGAGCATTATAAAAAACGTTTCAGTTAATGAAGTTCCTGCAACAGGCATAAATGCTCTTGATCTTATCGGTAAGAAAATTACTCCCGAGGATTTTGCTCAAGCTCGCGAAATGCTACAAACGAATTTTGGAATTGAATTCCTCAATGAAAAATTTGAAATGCTCTTTGAGCTAATTCTAGAAGAAGGTTGGACTCATGAAAGATTCCGTGAAACTCTTAAATGGTTTCTTAAAAATCATAAATACCCAAACTGGACTATTGCCGATTGGTTTAATTATTCAGTTAAACTTTATCCCTATTCGTGGTACCTAAAACAACCGGATAAGTCTCAACTGGAAGCATACAAAGTAAAGTTACCTAAAACAAACTCAACAGTAGTTCTATGGAAAAATAAAGATGGTGTTGAACTCCCGTTTCAGAAAATTAAAATTTCACATTAACTAAAGTTTAGATAAAGTCTCTTTAAAATATCATATAAGTTTCTAATACAAACTAATTCAGTCAAGTTTATCAATCAATTTATTCTTTACTAATTTCCATGCATCAACACTATTATAGTCAACACTAGTTCTTAATAGGGCTGTAATATCACCGGTAAATTCTGAGTTCATTAACTTTGCTTCCATATTACTAATAAAATCACTTTTACTGATATTTAAGTTTTCATTTTTAAGATATTCATAGAATCCTTTTATAATTTTTTCACTCTCTAAATTCTTATTTATATAAGTATAATAAATATCGAATAAATCACGTCCCTTACTTCTTTGGTAAAGTGCCCTCAATTTTGTGCTTAACAGTTCTTCAATCAAAAATGATTTAATTCTACAATCCCCATTGAACCAATCACTTTTTACTGAATGTTTATAATCTTTATGTCCAAAAACTGTAAAATGTTCTCTTGTATTTATTTCAATTTTCAGTTTTAATTTGCTAATAGGTTCTGCCTCAGATTCAAAACGGTAAATAAGTGTCGCATTATGATTAGATAAATTATATTTGGCTTTTCCTAAAAAAGATAGCTTTTCTCTTAACAAGGTTAATATATCTCCAATTGAACCAGCATCAACTTGAACTAAATCTATATCCTCAGAATATCTAGCCTGTGGCTTTAAGAATAATTTATGTAAAGCTGTTCCCCCACGGAATGCTAATCTTTCATACAATTCTTCATCAGAAAATATTTCAATAAGTGCTCTTTCAATTATCAAGTCTTGCTCAACTTGATAATCACTATTCCATGGAGCATTCTTCTTCCATTGAGTAATATAGCTTCTTGGTATCATGTTAGAAATCTATTCCTATTTTATGATTCTCAATTATTTTCCATTTTGTATTCACTAAAAATCCTTTTTTATTAATGCTAGGTTTCAATGGAACTCTGAATATTCTTTTGTGTCTTAAGTATTCACTAATTACGTTTGATAGATCTTCTCTTTGTAAAACAACTTCCAAAAGATATCCCAATCTTTGCAGAACAGCATTTACTTCTTCATCTAGTATAACTTTTCCTAATTCAGTCTCATTCATTTCTTCTACAAGTTCATAGATTACAGTAACTGCTCTATTCAACCCTCCTATTCTATTTTGGAACCTTATTAAATCCAATATTGTTTGTTCCGGTTTGGAGACTTTCATATATCCGGTTCTTGTTTTTTTATCCTCAACTTTACTTTTTTTCAAATCTGAGTTAACAATATAGTTAATCTTTAGACTCTCAACTTTAGTTGAACGTATTGCCGGCTTTTCAATCATTACAAAGTATTCCTGTGGTTGCTGATGAGATGCACCATGATATATCGCTGCTGATAAGAGTCCAACATAATATTTTCTTCCTAAAAATTTAAATAATGCATCAATAAACAATTCTGGAGGAAGCATTTTTTGATATGAATATTCCGGAGGGATTATAACGTAGAAACCTTTCATTATATGTTTTATTTTCTGCTGTTTATTTATCCTTTTGAGATTCATTTGTATTGAATTTAGCGAGTACTCACTAAACTCATTTTTTAATTCAGTTAAAGTAAAATATAGCTTACCTTCAGACTGAACCCAATTAAAATAATTTTCTAAATATTTATATTCTTTTTTCTCTTTCATTTTTTTCACTTAAAGAATGAGTTGTTGTTTGCAAATATGGTCATATTTCAACCATAAATGCAAATGTTTACTCACTTTTTTTCAATCTGGATTATTTTAAGAGATTTTGAAACAAACTCATAACATCTAAAGATGTTACCATTTTTTATTTTACTGCGGACTAACTCTTACTTTAACTAAAACAAATCATTTATGTGAATCGATTTCAAGGTGATTTTACTATATTTACCTTGTAAGTGATTCAGGGTGTGCTGATAAATAAATAATAGAAATAACCAAGTACAGATATTACAGAAAGTGATATTGTCCTTAATGATCATTTCAAAAATGATCAAGATAAAAATCTTCTTTGGGAAACGTTCTTAAAAAGAAATGAATTAGATGGACCAATGTTATTTAATGAGGTAGTGAATTTTATCCAAAAATTTATTCAACCAGCATGTACTGAATATTCAGAGGATAAAATTTGGGACTCAAATAAAAAATATTGGGTGTAATTAATTTTTTCTATGTTTATGTCTCGTCCTTTTAACAAAATTTAGTTCTTTATATTCTTCAAAATTTTCTCTCCACTCCTTCCAACAACGTAACCGCCAATACCAATTTGAAGAAGAGTCCACGCTTCCTCGCTTAACCTAAAAGCTAATAGACCAAAACTATCACAAATAACTAAAACGAGAAAAGTTAACATTGCTATGGGTCTCCAATTTCTCTGGAGCCAGCTTTCTCCCTTTACTTCAGCTTCAATTACCTTCCCTTTAGTTTCAATAATTCCTTTTTCAAAATTAATCAATTGAATGATAAGACTATTCTCAATTTCACTCAACTTAATTTTAGCATAATCTCTTTCCTCATCAGTAGTTGTAATATCATCAATCAGATTACTAATCGGTTTAACAACACTACCAATTACATCAACAATTCCCATAATTCATTTCTCCCTTTTCTCATTCTCATATCTTACATCTTATATCTCAAATCTAGTTGACCTCAAAAAAATCTCATAAACTATCTTACCATTAACATGTTTTGCCAACAAAGCATTCATCCTATTTTTCTTTTGCGAGTATGAAATATGTACCCACCTATTAAATTCTAAAATCACTTGATCATATAGAATATCGCTTGTTAGAATATATGCAAAAAGTTCACAAGCTCGCATTCCAGAAATAATAATATCCGCAGCTTCTCCTTTACAGTGTTGACTATTGACCGAACCACCTATAATACTATTCAAGGTTTCGCTTCTATAACCGGAAGTTATAATAATGGGCTTGTTCAATTTTTCTCTTAATGGTTGAAGTGACTTTACACAAAGAACTTTTATCTTATTAATCACTTCATTATTGGTTGTGTTTATAATCCTATTTCTTATTGCAGTCTGAGATATTGTAAATTCATCCAATGAAAAATTTTTCGTCAAATACATTTCATTTCTTTCCGTCTTTCTTTTATCTTTTTCCGCCTCAACGTTTCACGTTTTTCATCTGACATTTCTACGTTTTCACTCGTTCTTTATTCGAGAAATATGCAACTACAGCAGCGCCCAAAGCAAGTACGAACGTCCAAACGTTAAAGTCATTTTGCTCCAGGTAAGCTCTTAATGGCTCAAGAATGAAAAGCAAAAATCCAATTACATTTGTTATAATATTTATAGTTGATTGATTCATGTTACCTCCTAATGTTTATTTACCAATTATTATTTCAACGATTAATATTGCTCCGAAGAACACCCAAATTCCTCGTTCAATAAATCTTAGACGCTTTTCAAAATCTTTATTTCTCTCATCTTGTTTATGCAAGTTACTGCTGTAGATAAAATTTTTACTTTTATCATTCTTATCGTGATTCTCAATAAAGTTATTCAGCTTCTCCTTTATCTGAACTACTTCAGCAAATAATTTTTCTAACAATTCTCCATTTTCCACTTAGCTGATTTTCCTTTTTCACTTTATGTAAATACGTGTCAATTATTCACGCATTATTTTTATGCAACCTAAAGTACAGTGCAAATAAAAATCAATACCAATACTTTTTCACTGTATATTTTTTCATGTTGATTTTTTAGAAGGTTAATTTGTGTGAGTGTTCAATCTCAAAATATTGCAGATATTTCAAAGGTGATTAGTAATTCTTACTTCAAGAAATATTTATCTTTGGGTTTGATTGATGAAATCGCTCTAAGGAATGCAATAATTAAAAGTGAATACAAAACACTCAGAAAAGAAAATCCTACCTTTGAGGCAATCTATCTTTTATCTGAAAAGTTTAATTTATCTGATTCCGCAATCAACACAATTATATTTCGAAAGAGAGTTAAGAAGAAAGTTTTTACCGGTATCTGAGAACTATCTATCCAGCCTAAAACAAGTATGTAACTGGTATCTATAAGGTATCCGCCTAATTTTCACTTTCTCAATTCTACAATGACAATCCACTTTTGATAAATTATTATTACTACCAAATTTTTATCAATTAAAAAGGAGGCCAAAATGGCTGTTGTCAAAGGCAATGTATTAGGTAATTTAAGTGGTAAGTTAGGTAACCTTTCCGCAAGAACTGTTAAAGGAAGAACAATACTTGCTGCAAGACCTTCCAGTTTTCAAGCTAGTCAAGATCCGGATTCTATTGCAGTTCGTCAAAAATTTGCAGTAACCGCAAACTTTTCTAAAAATGTTGCAGCAATACCAATTCTTAAAAGTATTTGGGATTCAGTAAAAACTCAAGATATGTCTGTATTTAATGCAATATTTAAAAACAATTATAAGTTCTCAGCTGTGGATAGACCAACAGATCAGAATATAATCACACCGGATGGATTTCTATTGCCAGTAACTTCTGCAATTGTTGGCGTAAATGACGTTACTGCTGAGTTAACTGCTATTGATGCAGCAACAATAATCTCAGAAGATGAAAAAGATATTTCTTTTGCAGCACTGATTATTTACCACAACCCAATTTCTGATGAAGATGAAAAATTTAATATTATTTCTTTGTCTAAAGATGTAGATGATTACGACTTTGCCGTGGATTATACTCTCACTTTAGATATACATTCTTCACAGAGTGTTATAGCTGCTAAATATCAAAATAGTTTTTTACTTCTTGCGGCAGTAACAAAAGATATAACTGATAAAGCTGTTCAATACTCAAAAACATTTGCACAATAAACCAAACCAATAAATAAGGGAAGTAAACACTTCCCTTATTTATTATATGTTTCTATGAACTTCAATAAATTTTACAAATCATTCATTCCCTTTTCCAGCATCAAGTGTTTTGCATCGAGTATCTATTTTGTTTTTCTCATAATCTTAATTTTAATCTTGATCATTCAAAGCTGTCATTCACAATCTTCAAACTCTAAAATTATTTATGACACAATTTATGTCAATCAAAAGAAACCACTTATAAAATTAACTGTTGACTTGGTAAGAGTAGATTCTGCTTATGGTTCATTTATTGGGGATAAAATGATTGATGGCATCCCAGCTTTTGTTAATGGCACGCAAACCAATAGTAGATGGTCTGTTGAGGGTTATCCTCATTGTGCAATATTTTATTTTTCTAAAATAGTTTCAATTGATGTAATTAGATTTAACCTATACAAAGGTGATAAAGGTTTTACCAATCATATTAAACTTTATAACTTTTCTGACTTAATCTATGAAGGTAATATTGGTGGTTTACTTTGGAATACAATTCATCTGAAGTTTTATGGTACAGCTATTTTTCTTGAAGTCTCAGCTCCCTCTGAAGAACCGCATGGTATAACTAATAATTGGATAGACATCAGTGAAATAGAATTCTATGGTTATGATTAATTTGAACTCCTTCGTTTCCTCTTTCAGCACTCGTTTATTATTCCCGCCCACATTACTTTTCGTTCACTTGTAGCTCAAAATTATTCCATTCGTAATCTGCTAAAAAGTTTTACATCAAATTAACTTTTTACATCTTACTCTTTCCCATAATTTTTCACCTCATTTCTTCACTCCATTTCATTCCCACCCCTTCGTCTAAGTCTTGGCTAAATGATTCGGTTAAAAAACAGAACCTCACAATAAGCTCTTATACTATCTGACATACAAAGTTATCGTCGTCTTTCATAAAAAATCATTCCCTCCTCCTCAAACTATATATGACTCTAATTAGTGTGCTTTTATTTATAAAAGCATATCTCCGACCAAAATAAAAACGAAGCAAAAAACCTTTGTAAATATCGCTACGGTACTCAATTCCTCAAGGGTAATATAAACTGCTCGTAAACATCACTCACAGCCCTTGCGTAATCTCCGTGCCTTCACGACTCTTTCTTTCGGTTTTTTCTTTTTCGTTTTTCTTTTTTCTTTTAATGGTGGTGGTTGTGGTTATTGCTCAAGTTCGCAAATCAAATACTCTTTATAGGCTTACAAAGTTTAGATCTTGGTATCATATTCATGTTTATGCTCCCTCTGGTGCTCATAAGCATTTTAGTTATAAATCCTATGCTCAGGCTTCTTTTATTTTCTCAAAACTTTGTGGTTACAATTTTAATAATCAATTAAATCTATTCTAAAGGTGCAATATGTATAATGTTATTTCTATTTCAAGTTTTGCTTTTCGTAACGGTTGCTCTTTTATAGGCGGTCGTTATTATTCAAACGTTCTTAAAGGTTACGCGGGTGAAATAATTTTTATGTTTAATCCACAGCATAAAGGTAATTATTTCTTCCAATGGGTTAGGTCAAATTTCGATTCATCAGACTACTCTGAACAACTACTTAACTACAAAGGCAAATCTTACAATTCAGTTTTTATAAAAATTCCTCAAAATATTGATAGAAAATTCCTTCTCTCATTCAAACAATTTTCGTCAAAAGTTAATCACTTAGTTAATTATTTCTAATCTATTCAAGGAGGTTCATAATGAACAATCAAAAAAAAATATCTCGTAAAGAAAGAATCAGTTTCTTTAACAAACAAATCTCTTCTTTTTCTGATGAAAAGAAAAGAGCTCTGGCTGCAAAGTATGGTATCGTAAATATTGAAGGTAAATATTTGAGTTTGCACAATCAACTATTGTTATCAATGCAATTACAAAATCCAACTGTTGTAGCTGGTTTCAAGCAATGGCAAGAAGCTAAAAGAAAAATTATAAAAGGTGAACACGGTGCACTTATTCTTTTCCCAGTAGGTAATAAAGATAAAAGCGGAAAAGTTGAAGAAGCAACAAATTTTCTAACTGCTGTTGTATTTGATATCTCACAAACTGAAGAATTTAAATAAATAAAAACATAAAAGAAGCTTCGATTGTTTCGGAGCTTCTTTCTTTTATCAATAACTTAAACAAAAGGTGAACAAATGAACTTACAAAATTTTGCTAGTACTCTTAAATCTCAAAATCATTTTATCAAAGCTTCTTTCGGAGGATTTCAAGGAAGTGGTAAAACTAGAACTGCAACTGAGTTTTTAATTGGTGCTTATAAAGCATTAAAATGTACCAAACCGGTTTTATTTTTAGATAATGAAAAAGGAAGTAGATTCTTAATTCCATTACTTAAGAAGAATAAAATTCCGGTAATGGTTAAAGATACTACAAACCTTGCTGATGTAATCCAGGCTTTACAATTCTTAGAAAATAATGAAATTGATTTTCTTTTCATCGATTCACTTACTAAGATTTATTACAAATTCATAAAAGATTATAAAACAAAAAACAGAAGATCATTTATGAGTTTAATGGATTGGGGAAAAATACTTCCGGCATGGCAAGAAGAATTTTCTGATAGATTTGTGAATACTGAAGGAAATATAATTTTTACAGGTAGAGGTGGATTTGAGTATAATAAAGAAGAAGATAAAACTGATGAAGATGGAAATGTAACTGAAAAAGGTCAATTTGTTAAGTCCGGTATAAAAATGAAAATTGCCGGAGAAACTCCTTATGAAACTGATCTTAACGTTTGGATGCAACTTGAGAAAGAATTAATTGAAGGAAAACCTAAACAAAGTAATGTCGCTTTTATTCTAAAAGATAGGTCAGATACAATAAACGGTAAGTCTTTTGTTAATCCAAAGTATTCAGCTTTCAAACCAATAATTAGATTTATTCAAGGTTTACCTATTGGAGAAATTGCTAAAGAATCTTTTGACCAAAATTTTACTCCGGGAACTGATAGAGATTATTTTGAGAAAAAACTTCAAAGAAAAATTGAGATTGAAAAGATAGAAGCAATCTTTGAGTTAAACAATCTTGGTTCTCCTCGTTCCGCCGCTGATAAAAAAATAAAAACAGCTATCATTCAAAAAGTGTTTAAGACAACTTCAAAAACAGAAATAGAAAAAATGGATAGTAATGAATTAAATTTCAAAAGACAAGAATTAGGGGAACTATTCAAAGAGATGGAAGTCAACAATATGGAAGATCCTATTGAATTTATTACTTCTTACAATAATGAAGTACTTAGCTTCGCTTCATAAAAAAAGGAGCTGTAATAGCTCCTTTTTATTTTCTGATAATAAAACTTTCTTTTATCTTGGTACTCACAAAACAGTACCAAGATATTTTTATACTTCACGAACTGGAACTTCAGCTGTAGATTTAACTAACTCTATTGAGTGTAAGCAATCACTTTTATTGTAATAACTTTCTCCTTGAGCTATGATTTCATGATTAGAAGCTTTTAATCTCCAGCGCCATTGATTTGATGAGTCTTGATAAATTTCAAAATACATTTTAACCTCATAATTATTGGATTCTATGAGAAGCAAATTAATAAATAGGACTTGAATTAAAACTGTATTTTAATGCAAGTTACATTAAGCAGTTAACAAAATAATTAGTGAGTAAAAACTCCTTTGTTTTTATTCTTGTAAAACCTCTGTAAAATCAGCAACCCTTTTAGCAACCCTTTGCTTTATACTTAAATTACTTTAAAACAACAAAGCCTTCTAAGTTGTTTACTTAAAAGGCTTTATCTTGGTGGGAGCTATAGGATTCGAACCTATGACCCCCTGCTTGTAAGGCAGGTGCTCTGAACCAACTGAGCTAAGCTCCCGTATCAACTTTCAAAATTTAGAAGATTAAATTTAACTGAAAAAATAAATGGATGCAAGATTTTTCTTAAGAAGTTTCTTTAAGGAAATCAATTAAATGAAATGGGATTCTTTCGTAGTATTACTTGAGCTTAAAGAAAACATCATACAATTCCATAATATCTTTCTTAAATTTTTCTGCATCAACACAAACCCCATCTACATTTAATTGGCAACCTTCTTCAACCGGACTAACCATAAAATGTTTTGATGCTGATAAAATTTCTCCACAAATTTTTAAATTTTCATCTTGGTTCAACCTTTTAACAAATCTCTTTACTGCTACTGATGATTTAACAGGAGACTTTTTAATCCACTCTTGCAAATGATAAGCTGTGGAAATAAAATTAAACATATAGTCACCATCCATCACTTTGTCCAATCGATTTGAATCTCTTTGAAGTTTTTCAAAAATATTGCGGGGCGTTTGGAAATTATATGTGTCTATCATATCTTTCCTCATATTTTTTGAATTGATGTTTGTGGATTATAAATGTAATCAAAAATATATAAACCTAAAAGAAAATTTAGATCTCTCAAAAGTTTTCTTAAAATTTTTCATCGGGAATATTGACTTAAATGAAATTAATATCTGAACGTTATAAACAGTATGAGATTTATATAATTCTATCTTTTTCAATTTTTAGCATAGTCTTTTGGGATAGTTCAATTATATATCCAATTAAATTTTTTGTTGTTTTATTGCACGAAATAAGTCACTCAATTATGACAATTATTACTGGTGGCTCAGTTCAAGAAATTTTAATTTCATTCAATTTAGGT